>TARA_R110000868_G_scaffold145742_1_pt1 | contig 10038 bp, 13 predicted proteins | sample TARA_R110000868 | Tara Oceans TARA_R110000868 (sample SAMEA4397489) | marine metagenome | biome: Polar Biome; feature: [SRF] surface water layer (ENVO:00010504); material: water (ENVO:00002006), including particulate matter (ENVO:01000060) such as... | depth 5 m | reverse complement strand
TGTCAAGCAGGACAGTAAATAGAGACTAGTGAGGTGCGGAATAGCTAAGTTGGAATTAGATATTTATATCTTATTAACGCAACATTAAAATAAATATTTATTAATTATTTATATTGACAATACCGAAACAAGGTATAGGGTAGGGGTGTGTTGGTTTTGTTTTATTTCTTTTCATGGAGTACGAGAGATGATGAATCAAGAAAAGTTTTCTGCTTATGTTGCGACCCATAGCCGCTTAACTGGAACCAGTTGGGATAACAGTTTAACAGCTAGTGTTTATGTGGATGAAATTAGCGTAGGTAAGTCTGGAATGTATGAATTTTCGGCAATGGATGATGGCACAATCTTTAAGAATGGCGGCCATCCCGAGAATTGGGATATTTGCGACTGTTTACCAGAACTTATTGATAGCCGAGTATATCTTGAGCTTTTGTATAGTTGGCTAACAGCCCAAAAAACACCAATAAATTCTTAACCGTAAACCTCGCCCCCTTGCTTGGGGGAGGAAACCCGGGTATTTGGGCCCCCCCGGAAATGCTAATAATTTGGGGCCCTGTTTTTCTTTGGTTATGGAGATTTTAGCTATGTTAGAGAATCAATTGCAAGTATCAGCGGATGGCGTTAAGGAATTAGCAGTACGGCCCGCCGTACTCGCTAGCGACTTAGGCAATGGTAGCTCGGGCCTGTGGACTTCCCTTGACCGCTCGAATCCGGAGCATCAAGGCATTATGGTTCGTTGTTTGGGTACGGCCGACAAACGCTCTGATGATGTACTAAATACGATTCTTACGATTAAGCATGTGTTAGCTCACAATGTTGATTTAGTCGATAGCTCGACAGGGGAAGTCACGCCATCCGTAAGAATTGTACTGGTAACAATGGAGGGGGAAACCATTGGCACGGTATCCAAGGGAATATTTAGCTCCCTTCAGTCGATTACCTCTATCGTTGGCTTACCGCCGTATGAATCGGGCCTAAGAGTTAGGATTAAGCCCGTTGCAACCCGTAACGGCTACCGTACCTTAGTTCTTGAGTTCTTGGGCATTGGGGCCCCAGCGAAAGAAGCTAAAACGAAGGAGCCCAAGTAATGGACTTAAATAAGCTTCTTGCTCGGGTAGTTGTAGAGCTAAAATCCGCATCTTACCTAAGCGAGCTTATCCGTAGTGTTTTGACTATCTTGACCGAGGCGGGAGCAATTCCGCCCTCGGCTAAGAATGTAAAGCTTGCGGAGAGCATTGAGACTTTGATACAATCCGAACTTTTCGATGTTGCACTCGCAAAGTTGCTTATAGAACGGAGGCCCCCAAATGTACCCGGAACAACGCCAGCTAGTTGGTCGGGCGATCTCAACAACCCGGCATTTAAGGCCCCCAAATGATCAACCCAAGAGCATTGGGGGGCGTTGGAAGTATTTCCCGGCGGAGTATGAATGTATCCGCTTAGTTCCGACTATGGTTTGTAAGTGGTACTTAGTCAAAGTCTACCGGGATTTATTTTACTTTGATAGTGATAGTGTCCACCGTGCGGGAGTCGGCATTGCAAGCAATGTCGGACTCCCTTTTATACTTGGACTCAAGAATAATAAACTAGCAAGCAAGAGCGATCTCGCTTTATTAAATCTAAGGGAGGAAGAATAATGTGGAAATACCTAAGTTCTCATGGTTCTACTGTTATCGGTGTGAGTGTATTAATATTATTGTTATCTCTGATAATACTGTTAATGTTCACCCCCTTGCAAATAACGCTTGTTCCAAGATTGCTTCAATTATCTCCCAGAGTCAAAGAACCGGAGAAACGCCCGTTAAAAATTCGGGAGTATGCTCCGGGCCTGTGGGCAACTGGCGGAACGCCAGAGGACAAAGCAAAAAGAGAAAACGGCGTACTTAATACCGAAAAAACAACCATCGAAAAGGAATAAATACCATGGGCAGGAAATCAAGAGAGTTCCAATATCCACTATTGAAAATAGCTGAAAAACAGCTAGTTTATGACTATTTATGTGCATGTCGTGAGGACTTTTGCAATGGCTTAACAAAGATGAAAATCATGTATAAGCTCTCAGGCGAGGAATGGATTGCTAAAAATATAATGTACTTCCAACATTGTATAAGCTCGGTTGATTACGCTCATGCAAAGTTACGGCTACCTCAAAAACAGGAAGTCAAGTAATGCCATCCAAGCCCGGCGGAGGGTATGGTTGGAGCATTAACGAAATTGGGGCGGCGATTAGCCGTTATGCCGCCGTTCGTAACCAAAACCAAAAGCCGTGGGGAATAACTAAGACAGCAACTGCAATCGGGAAATACTTCTTCTCCGCTACTTCCCGACAATTGGCAACAATTCTACGACTCGGCGAGCAAGCATTCCAAGCGGGCAAGCTCTTGACTAGAAATGTTGCGGGTATCAACATTGCACGAGATGCGATTCCAGTTGATACCAGTTTACCCAAGGGCGTAGCATACCGGGCGAAAGTGTTAACGAAGATCATTGACGGCGTGACTGGGGCGGAGAGTTATAAGACTCTCACAATGGATTTTGATAGCAACCCAAAACTAGCAACGATTGTACTTAGAATGACCTTGTCTAATGTACCGCTACAAATGCAATACCCGAGGCGAAACGATAAAGGCGAAATGGTGCTTGATGTTGCTCAAAAGGTCGAATTTGATAAGGTTTTAAGCATTGTAAGGCGAACATATTAGGAGTGGTATTTGATGCCCAAATACTTAAGCTGTAACTCCGGGACTGAAGTTCCCGAGTCTATTTTCTTTGTAGATACTGAGACATCAAGAATATATCACAAGGGTTCAATAACCAACTTTACGGAAAAATTTAGGATGGGAGTGGTGTGTCATTGCATCCTAAGAGATAATAAGCTCATATCGGCGGAGTATTTCACTTTCTGGAATGTCAATAATTTTTGGGTGTTCTTGTATGCTCGCTTAAATATCCGGAAATCCAATTGGGTATATGCTCACAACCTCGCCTTTGATTTACAGGTTCTAAACATATTCGATAAGTTAACCAGTCGTGAGCTTATCATCAACGAGAGGCCCGGAGATTTTGCAATTGGTAAGCCTCTGGAATCAAAAAAGAGGCCGTGGCAAGGTATGTTTTGCGTTGATAGTTTACCTTGTTTTATTCGTTGCCGATCACAAAAGGGTACGATAGTCTTTGCAGATACTCTTAATTATTTCCGACAACCACTAGGGGAAATAGGCCGGGAAATAGGACTTGAGAAGTTGCCATTTCCGGGCGATAAGGGTACACGCAAAGACTGGGCGGAGTATTGTACTAGAGATGTTGAGATCATTCAAAAGATGATGATAGCAACAATGCAAGACTGGAAAGCCAAGAAGCTTGGGAACTGGAATTATACCGCTCCGGGGCTAGCTTGGAACAATTACAGACATGACCATGCACCAACCGTTAAGAACTCTAAGGGTAAGCAAAAAGTTAACATCGTAATACATGATGATATCCGAGCAAAACAACTCGAGCGGGAATCATACCACGGCGGAGAAATACAATGTTTTTTTGTTGGGTATGTAAGCCCAGTAAAGAACCAATTTGATGAACGGCCTCACTCCGATGATATGCTCTATCACTTGGACATTAGAAGCTTATTCCCTTATTGCATGTCGGAGGCAAAATATCCTTGTTCGCTTTATAAGTTCATTGAGAAGGGGAGCATGGCCCAACTAGAGCATTACGCAAGATCGGCGGGAGCTATTGCGGAGGTTTTGCTTGATACTGATATTTTGCCTTTTGTTGTTAGGCTCAACAAAGAAGTACGCTATGCAACCGGGCGTTTTTGGACTGTATTAGCAGGTGATGAACTGGGGCGGGCTTTATCCGAGGGGTTGATACTTAATGTTAGTCGTATTGCGGTGTATAATATTGCACCTATTTTCAAAGATTATGTGAAATACTGGTACAATCAGCGGGAGATTGCTAGGGTGGAGAAAATACCCCACCTCGACCGCTTTGCTAAAATGATGTTAAATAGCTTATACGGCAAGTTCGCCCAAAGAAGTCCCAAATGGCTTGATTCTGTGGGTATAACTCCCGATGTTGACTTTGGGGAGTTCTGGCATTTTGGCGTAAATGATGTTAAACCCAAGGTATACCGTAGTTTTGCGGGTAATGTACAGCAAAAAGTAGAATCTCTTGACGGTTCCAACTCATTTTGTGCGGTTTCCTCGTTCGTGACTGCAAACGCTCGGGAATATATGCGTTCTATTCGTGAGCTATGCCCCAAGAATAGCATTTATTACCAACATACGGACAGTTTAATAGTAAATCACGATGCCTATAGGATACTGGCCAAAAACAGGCTTATAGGGCCCGCAATTGGCCAGCTTCGAGAAGTGGATGACCCAACCAGTTCGGCCGAGTTCTTTGGACCGGGCGATTATGAGCTTGGGCCCCGAAAAGTACACTCCGGGCGGAAATCTTCAGCCGTTGAAATATGCCCCGGTACGATACAGCAAGACAATTTTAATGGCTTGGCTTATGTAATCGCCCGGGGGAATCAAGGCGGCGTGGTAGGTCAATCATTAACCATACATCGCCACCAAGACAAGGGAAAGCTTAGCTCAAGGGTTGACGGTTGGGCTCAACCCTTTAAGGTGTTGAAGGCGGATTTAGTGCAGACATTGCGGCCGCCGTTATAGCTCGGGCCGCCGCCGTTTGGTCTTCCTTTTCTTGTTGCGTTCGTATTCTCGTTGTATCATTTAATCCTTTATTCATATTGCCTTTTTTAGTTCGGCATATTTCCAGCATGATTCCCGCCTCATCTTCTTGGTAGCCAATAGCTCCCATTCTCCGCCTGTACTCAACATCATTAATCAAGTTGTTTTGGTAAGCCTCACATACTTGGCCCGCCGATAGCTCCTTGGGTTTACTTGCTCGCTCACACTTCCAATTATTAACCAGCGGGCCGACATTCTCTAAGGCAACCCCGATGTCGGTAAGATCACGCCGGGCCTCTATATCGTCAATAATGTATCTTTTGTATTGTGACTTAACCCCGGCAATACATTTTATTTGGGAATCGTTTTTCCTCTGTACACTAGCTATTTGCAAAGCTTCTTTTGCCGCCGTTTCACTTAATCCCGAGTTCCGTAACCGTTGCGTTGCTTCAGTCGATCCTATAAGCCAATTCTTGTAATACTTAATCACGGCGGGCACTTTCTCGGTTCCGCCTGTGGTTTGTTTTCGTTTGGCTTTTAACTGGTTGGTGAACCTCACTAATCTATCTGCATTGTCGTTATTATATCCAAGGTCGAGATAACTGTCTTTAAGCTCGTTCTCACTTAGTGCATCAATAAAATACGCTCGTTGTGCATCGGTTCGGGTAAGTGGCTTATAGGAAATTTCCATTAACCTCTCAGCCCAAAAAGGTAGAACATCATTAACAACTAGAGCGTCTTTGATATCTTGCTGAGATACTGTTATTCCGCCCGCTAATCCCTCGCCCGTTTTATTGGGTCGGAGCCTATGCAACATCTCAAATAAAGCCGTATTACTCGGTATTTCCCAATGGCTCCGCCAATAATATTTCATTACATCGTCTGTAATGCCTTGGCCCTTGGCCCAACTTTGCAACTGGGCTCCGTACTTGGTGCTTAGTGCGTCATCGGTTCCGTATCGTTTCGCTACCTCGTTGTCATCGGCATCTCTCACCATGAAACGCACAATGTCACTTACTGAGGGCATCGCCTCACTTGTTTTATAAAGAAAATCTCTATCGGTTGCGTTTAAAACACCAAGGCCCCTTAGCCTTATCTTTGCTTCCTCGGGGTCAATTATTCCCCGCCTATCAAGTTGTATTACATCGGATACGGTTGCCTTGGTTCGGTTCATTTGGGCAATAGAACGCCACCAAGACGGATATGAGCCGTTAGCTCTAATCATGCAATCGAAACCATCGGCATTAATTAAATCATTTAAATATAGTCCTACAAATTCCGTTTCACTTGGTATCGTTTGAGGGTTTAAAAAGTTGAGATCATAAACACTAGAGCGGGTAAAATATGTCATATCAAAACCGACCCAACGAGTTACCACGCCCGCAATTATTTGGGTAACTATTGCCCCGGCTCCAACGGCGAGAGCATCGCCGCTCATATACCCGGTACTTTGATTTATTGCGTTGATTGTATTTACTAATAACTCATTGGCAACATTAGCAATAGGCGGGCCGATAAATTCAATTGACTTAATGGCCTCAATCCATTTTGGTTGAACTCCCGGAGCGGTATACCCAAACAATTGGCCGAGCGTTTGACCGCTTCCCCCAGTAACGCCCCCGCCTAAATTACAGGCGGATACATCGCCCCACATTCCTTGTATTGGCGGGTATTTAGTTCTATCGGGGAAGCTTGGTTGTATTGGCTTAGGCTTAGGCGGAGGCGTTGGCGTTGGGGTTTGTTCGGGTTCGGGTTCCGTTGGAGTCGGGGCGGGAGTCGGTTCGGTTGGAGTCGGTTCCGTTGGGCTCGGTGTCGGGCTCGGTGTCGGTTCGGTTGGAGTGTACGGCTCGGTTGGGCTTGGTTCGGTTGGAGTGTACGGCTCCATTGTCATCGGCGGAGGCGTTGGCGTGGGAGCCGGGGCCTTAACTTCTACCGTTACCCGGGAGCCGTCTTGTTGCGGTATATTTACAACGATGTTGGGAGAAAAGGTTATATCGGGCGGGTCGGGGCATTGAACCACCGGAGCAGGGCAAGTAACGCCGGGGGGAGTTGTCTGGGGAGGCGTTGGGGCGTAAGGTATGTCGGCCCCAATACCATAAGGGGAGTAAACAGGCTCGCCCGCAATTATTTGCTCCGGGGTCGGTATCGCTAATCCAACCGGGTAAGCCTCTTGATAAACCTCGCCCATAGTGTTCACTATGTTTGCATCAATCTTTGAAAGTATTCTTTGTAATGGTGCTTCTACTTGTTGTAGTTGATATTCCAGTTGCCCTTGAGCCGTTCCAGTTACTTGGTCAATTGCTTGCTGTGCTTGCTCCATTGGGAGAGCGATTGAGTCAATAATCGCTTGCTGTACTTGGGGCAATATTTCTGGCATCGGGGGAACTGGCATTACCGGAGCGGGGGGAGCCGTTTCTATTATTACTGTACCGGGTACGCTAGTCGTTGGAGTTTGGGAACCGCCGTATGTTGTTACAATTGGATAATCGCTATTTGGAACCGTTGGGTCACACCAACGAATACAATCATTTCTTGCTATTGGAACTTCTGACGCACAAAGTATAGCTAAAGTATAAATATCATAGTTGTAAAAACTGCATGTTGGAGTACTCATGTTTATAAGGAAAACATTAAGTACTTGGTATTGTTGGTCTCTTATTGCTTGAGCAACATATTCGGGTATTGCTAAAGGCCCATCATAGCAATTACCGCTACTTTGAATTGTTGGCGTTGGGCTTGGGCTCGGGCTTGGGCTCATCATCGGGCTAAGGGGGGGAGCTTCAAAGCTAAGGGGGGAAGCTTCCGAGGTAATAGGTGTAAATACTGGGCTTGCGGGCTCGTAAGGGGCGTAAGTCGTACTAACGATAAGCCTATTAATCACTTTATAGGCTCCTAATTATTGCTACCACATTACCAGTATAACGGCCCGGAGTTCCTTGAGCTTGGCCATAAATACCAAGATCGCCGGGAGTGTATCTAACATCAAGCCAAGCATTAACGCCCCTAGTTATATCGCTATCAAAGCTACTTACATTATTTGAATTAAGTTCGCTTGGGACTCCGAATTGTCGAGCAATAAGCTCAACCGTTTCCGCTCGCTTAGAATCATTATTAAAGGCGTAAGGGCTCGGTAAGCTGTCTCGATATGGCTTATCTACTTCAAGAATGTAATAGGTAGTTTTTAGGCCCGGTAATGTTGCCATTATCTCCCCGGGAAATAAGCTGACTTGACGGCCATAAGTTTTTGAGTCATGTCCTCACGGCGAAGGTCGGCCTCTTCGCAATCAATGCCTGCACATTTCGCTTTCTCAATGTGCGTGATCATTTCATTAAGCAAGTATAGTGCTTTATTAATGTGCTTTAAATCGGCATCTTTAAGCGGGTTTTGCTCCATTTCTATTGCTCCATTAAGCGAGTTTCCCAGACTGTAATTGTCTGATCGGCTCCCGAACTATTCATTACATACCAAGGGAAAGTAACCAAGTTGCCATCATGCCCGATAGATAATCTTACATTGTTTTGCTGAAGATTAATTGTACCCTCAACGGTTCCGCCCATATCAACGGTGTCGGCTCCCAGAGTAACGGCGGCCCCGTGACTGGGAATAAGCATTGCGATTCTATCGGGAGCGTTTGCCAATACCTGTACAGAGCCGTTGGCGGGTACTGTAAGACGATATCGAAATACAATTGACTTACGGCCAATTCTCACATCTTCCATACACATATTATTTCTCCTCGACTACCTCAAGAACTGTTATAACGCCGCCGTTTGTGGTGTATGCGTACCACTCGAGTTGACAAAGCGGCCCAACATCTTGAGCCAAGAACCAATAGCCCCCGCCCGTTGCGAGGCTCGGGTATATTTGGCTTTGCAATAGGCCCGTACTCGTTGGAAAGATAACCATAGTTGCATCACTAGAGTACAGGCCCAAGGCAATACGCCGGGCGTTAGATAAGCAAGCTTGAGTTACCAAATTTGCATTAACAACGATATTTTGAACCGGGAACGAATACTTATGTAAAGTTCCCGGTTGATATGATGGCATTGGTTACCGAATCCTAATGCAATCCATGTATACAGTCTGGGCTGTACAGCTTCCATTAGCGAATATTTCAATCTGGGGTTGAGCAATACTATCAAATTGTCCAAGCTCTCCCATTTTTCCCATACGAATATAAGAAAAGTCGGATTCACTCTCATCAAAGGAAACAATTACGCCGGGCCTATAAGTCTGGGCAGGGAAAATAAGACGGCCAAAAACTGCATTTTCAGCTACAACACGCATACCTATAACAGAGTAACGGCCAGCGGGAAGTACTTGGTCCAATACAAACGCTCCGGCTGTCCAAGCATCGGCAGTACATGTAACGCTCGAAGTCGCTCGAAGTGTATAAGCTGGCCCGCTTGGTATTGGTCGCATACCAAAAGCGAACCAAGCCCCAACGGTTGTAACTTGGGTTCCAGTTGAACCACCAATTGACGCTTCAAAAGCTATTTCATCAATTGGAGTTAATGGCAAGGAATAATCACCGAGTATTGCCATTGGCGGGAGATTTCCCGGCAAAGTATCTTGTCTAAGTGGTTCCATATACGGCAATGATGTTGCTCGCAAAGTAGGAGTATTGACCCTTAAGCGGTTAAGGTTTGTTGACTGACCATATACGCCCGCAAGCCTACCGGGTTCCGTTAAAACATAATGACCATTGGAAATAGTCAAGCTTTGATCGGATACAGCAGGCAAGTCTTGGTTTGCTACTGATTCCGTTGTTGTGCCGTTATAACATGCTAAGTGTATCATTTGAGACCTCGTGAATAGGAATTAAGAATTATAAAAGCCCCCCGAATAAATGGAGTTATACGGAGGGCCCGGAGGTAGAGCTAATTGACCGGGCATGCCCCGCCCAGACAACCAGTTCGACTATTGACGGCGGAACGCCTTATTGTAGCGGATGGCTTCAGTCGCACGAGCGATTGACGCTTCAATTCCACCCTTGGGAATCTGGGCCAACCGTGCACGCAAGCCATCCTCGTATGGAAGCCATTGTTCCATAAATGACTGCATTTTTGACTTGCCTTTTGTAACACCTGAGGCGAGTCTTGCAATGCCGACATCAAGAGCGGCTCGCTTCCATGATTCGAGAGTAACATTGCCCAAATTACGGCTCCATTTATCAGCATTGTCCTGTACTCCTTGTAGGTAGCCAGCTTTATTTCTAACGGCGGCGGCACTTGGTGCTTCCGTTACGGCATTGATGCCCATTTTAATTGCTTCAGTTGCTCGACCCAGTCCTGTGGCCCATTTATCGGTCACTTGTTGAGCGGATAACGCCATAATGAAAAC
>TARA_R110000868_G_scaffold2276_7_pt1 | contig 10041 bp, 9 predicted proteins | sample TARA_R110000868 | Tara Oceans TARA_R110000868 (sample SAMEA4397489) | marine metagenome | biome: Polar Biome; feature: [SRF] surface water layer (ENVO:00010504); material: water (ENVO:00002006), including particulate matter (ENVO:01000060) such as... | depth 5 m | reverse complement strand
CTCAGGTGAGTTGCTATTTGAGGATGATGCCGTAGAACGTATGCGCATCGACTCCAGCGGCAACGTCGGTATTGGGACGGCGGCTCCTGCACAGAAACTTGATGTTAGTGGCAGTATAGCCGCTACTAGTATTTATGCTACTGGAGGAACTACAGCATCGACGCCAACCTATACTTGGGGTGGTCAACAAACACACACCGGTATGTACTTACCGTCCGACAAAACGATTGCAATTTCAACAGACGCCGTAGAACGTATGCGCATCGACTCCAGCGGCAATGTGATGGTGGGCGGCACTACAGCAGGGGGAAGAATTACAGCAGTTTCTTCAGTCAACGATTTGTATTCTGGAAAAAACGGAGCGACAGCAAAATTTACTGTAAGCAATGCTGGAACTGTATATGCTGTCAGCACAAGCATTAGTTCAATATCCGATATTCGTTACAAAGAAAATGTGCGTGACCTTGATGTTGGTCTTGACAAGATTATGGCGCTTAAACCTCGCCTGTATGATTGGAAAGAAGGCAAAGGCGCAGACATAAAAAATGCACGTGGGTTTATTGCACAAGAATTTGAACAAGTATTCCCTGACTTAGTTGATGAGTGGAAAGAAGCACCGCCAGAGGGCGAAGAACCATACAAGTCTGTGCGTCAAGACCTTATCCCCGTACTTGTCAAAGCCATCCAAGAACTCAAAGCCATCATCGACGCACAACAAGAACAAATTAACTCTTTACTAGGAAAAGGAAATTAAAATGATTACAAACACTTGGGTTATCGAACAGATGAACTGTTACCCCACCTCCGAAGGACAGCAACCGCAGGGAATATCTAGTAGGAAAGGGTTTTCCTATGGTCTACATTACGGTTGCTAACCATGAAGTGAGAGCAAAATGGATACAGATGAATACGTACAACGTGAACTCGTAGCCAGAGGAGCTTCCATCATAGTAGATGGAGTCTTTGGCCCTAGGTCCAAGCTAGCCCTTGCTGCTCTGCTTGTTCCTGTCCCAGGAGTAGCAGTGAAACTAAGCACTCGGTCAGAGAAGAGCCTTACTGGTGTACACCCAGACCTGGTAAAGGTTGTCCGTAGGGCAGCAGAGATCTCAAATCTTGAGTTTATAGTAACAGAAGGTCTGAGGACAGTTGAGCGTCAGAAGGAGCTTGTAGCCAAGGGTGCAAGTAAGACTCTACGAAGTAGGCATCTTACAGGTCATGCTGTAGATGTTGCAATAAAGGTAGGTGGAGAGATCCGGTGGGATTGGCCACTTTACCAGAACTTTTCTAGCTTTATGAAAGATGCTAGTAAAGAGTTTGGAATTGATGTAGAATGGGGTGGCGACTGGACTAGCTTTAAAGACGGACCACACTATCAACTTTCTTGGGCTTCGTACCCGTAACACATACAGGAGAAATACAATGTTTTCTGGATACAAAACCTACATCACTGCTGCTGTTGCTGTCCTTACAGCTATTGGTGCTTACCTCTCTGGTGATGCATCAGTAGCAGAAGCAGGCCAGACGGTCTTCACAGCCTTGCTAGCGGTCTTTGTACGTCACGGTATAAAGTAACACAATGGCTTGGGCAACCCTGCTCTCCGGCTTCCTGAGGCTGTTTAACGCCATAGCAGATGTACTTCGCAATAAACAGTTGATGGATGCCGGGGAAGATAAAGCCCGAGCTAAAACATTGGAGAAAACGAATGGAGACATTCTTGACAAAACAAAGATTAATGTTAGTGTTGGCAGTATGTCTGACAAGCAGCTTCGTGATGAGTTGCTCAAGTGGGGGAAATCTGGGTCAGACAATTGACCTAGCAACAGTATGGTGTGCCACTAGTGCACCTATACGTTTTAAAGCAAACACGATAACTACCCTAAACCGTAACGAAATAGAGGCAGTTGTGGCACACAATAGATATGGATCTGATAAATGTGGATGGAAAGCCTAAAACCTTTGCCCATAGAGATACAAGTATGCCTCTTAGGCATAGCGAAAGGATACCTACTGAATGGCTAAGTATACCCTACTAGAGCTAACACAGGCTGTACTGACCTCAATAGGAGGGGACCAGGTTAACAGTATCTCTGACACAACAGAGTCTACAGACGTAGCAGAAACTATCCGTGGTCTGTACAACAACATAACTACAGCTACAGATCTTAGGGAACTAAATGGTTTGTTTACCTTGGATGCTACATCGTCTACCACACCTACAGTGATGACTAAACCAGCAACTGTTGACACAGAAGAGTGGATCAAGTATAATTCAAGGATAATCACGGATACCGTGGACAGATGGGAGGTGGTCAATTATCTGGAGCCAGAAGATTTCATTAAGTATAACTACGATTATGATCTTACGGCTTCAACTACAGGAAGCTTTACTCTTTCAGTAGTTTCCTTTAACACAAAGATTTACTATGAGAACAATAGGGGTCCTAAGTACTGGACTACTTTTGATGACTACTATATAGTCTTTGACGCTTACGATATAGGTGTTGATAGTAATCTTCAACAGTCTAAAACTCAGTGTTGGGGTAAGTTAAACTCAGCGTTCTCTCTGACAGACAGTTTTGTACCCCCTTTGGATCGAGACCAGTTTGATCTTCTCCTCAATGAAGCTAAGGCGGCTTGTTCCTACGAGATAAGGCAACTACCTAACGAAAGGGCGGAGGCTAAAGTTCGTAAGGGATGGATTAGGACTCAGAAAGAGAGACCCTCTCAATATCCAAACTACGGAAGAAAAGGAAAATACTAATGCAAGATTTTGATGAGATGTCTACCAGTCTAGAGGATACAGACAAAGATATTCCTTTGACTAGGACGATATCTCTAAACGATGGGAACTTTCTACACCTAAGGAAAGAACCTGTGTTTGGTTTCTGGAGGTTCCACCTTGACAAAGGTAAACTTCCAGCCTTCATGGACACAACCTTTACCTCAGTATCAGAAGCTAGAAAGACTATGCAAAAGTACCTAGACAGTAAGTTTAATAGGCATACTCAACCAGACCTCCTCTCTAAGGAGAGTGATCCTGAAGTAGTAAAAGAAGCCTACCAAACAGCAGTAAAGAAAGCTTTTAAGTAAGGAAACAAATGGCTCGTCAAACAGGTAATAGTACACCAACAAACTCCTTTCTAAAGGGTAGGATAACAGAAGCTACAGGGTTGAGTTTCCCTGAGAACGCTGTTACTGATGAGTTGAACTGTGTCTTTAAACCGACTGGTGAAGTTGTTCGTCGTCTTGGAATAGACTACGAAGATAACTATGCCAGTCAGCTTATCACTAGAGCTGGTTACGCTATGAAGTCCTACCTCTGGAAGAATGCTGGAGGTAATGGACTAAACAACTTCTTAGTATCCCAAGTAGGGCCTTCTCTAACCTTCTACAGAGTAGGTTCTACAGTAGCCTTATCAAGTGGTATCCATGCTACCCAGGTTGACATAACACTATTTATAGCCCCAGGAGCCACCGATGTCACTACATCTGAGTGTGACTTTGCTTCAGGTAAAGGGTACCTCTTTGTCACCCATGAGTTCTGTGATCCCTTCTATATCTCGTATGATCCAGCTACAAATGCCTTTACTACCCACGCTATCTCAATTCAAATAAGGGACTTTAAAGGTGTAGAGGATAACCTGGAAACAACGGAACATCCAGTAACTCTTTCAGATGAACACAAATACAACTTGTACAATCAGGGTTGGTCAATCAAGGATACAGGTGGCACTAATCGCCCGTACGCTTCAGGGACACAATGGATATCCCCTGCAGGTGGGCTCACCCATGGTAACCCTATAGATACCTGGGGTAAGAATAGATCAGACTTCCCTAGTAATGCTGACGTTTGGTGGATCCTAAAGGATGCTGCTGGTCAGATGCAGCCATCTATGGCTCCAGTCTTTGATAGAGGTTCTTCCCCAGCCACTAAAGGTTTCTTCAAACTAGACGCTTTCTACCAGGACAGGGCAGCAGTGTCTGGCTTTGGTTCTTTTCCTATTGTATCTGCAGGTAAGTACCGTCCAGCTTCTTGTGCTTTCTTTGGAGGACGCGTCTGGTTCAGTGGTCCTGCTGCCCAAGACTTCAATAATAGACTTTACTTCTCCTCTACAGTAAAAGAGGATACAGATATGGGAGCCTGCCATCAGGTAGGTGATCCCACTAGTGAATTTGACTTTGACCTTCTAGCTAATGATGGTGGTACAGTCCAGATCCTTGACTGTGGAACTATCTACAAACTAGTTGTAGTCTTTAACTCTCTTATCGTTTTTGCTTCTAACGGAGTGTGGGGTATAACAGGGTCAGAGGGTATTGGGTTTACAGCTTCAGATTACTCTGTGTCTAAGGTTTCATCCATCCCCACTCTGTCTAACTCTTCTTTTATCTTTGTAGGTGGGTTACCTGTATGGTGGAACAAAGATGGTATCTACACAGTTAAACCAGATAAACTAGCTATCGGAGAGATTACGTCTCTCACAGAGAAAACTATTAAGACTTTCTATAACCAAAGTATTCCAGAAGAAAGCAAGAGGTACGCTTCAGGGAGTTTCAATGAACTCACTAAAGTAGCTCAGTGGACTTATAGGTCTACAACAGCCACGACTGATAAGGAAAAGTACGAGTACGACAGAGTTCTTTGTTTTGATGTGGTAAGTCAAGGTTTCTACCTATGGTCAACTCCTACCAGCACTGCAGTCTACCTGAACGGGGTAACTGCTGTAGAAGGGCAAGGCTTCGCCACTGTAACCGGAGATGTAGTAGATAGTTTTGATGCTGTTGTGGTATCTGGAACTCCTGAGGTTGCTGTAACCGCTACAGGTTATGAAGCCACAGAAGTCTCTTCGATCTTTAAGTATAAACTTACTTGGGAGTCTGCCGGTAACTACTACTTGTCATTTGCTGATGAGCATGATCTGGACTACAAGGACTACCTGACTATTGATTCAGTAGGGGTCTACTTTGACTCTCACTTTACAGCTGGTTTTGAAGTGAAGGGTGGAGCTAGTAAGGAGTTCCAGGTACCCTACTTAACTATCTGGCATAGGAAGAAAGCTGGAACCGAGTTTAATGTTCAAACTCGTTGGAACTTTGCTAATACGTCTGACACAGGAGAGTTCACTCAGAATCAGATAGTGAGGTCACTCGCATCAGAAGATAGAGAATACTTCTCCAACCGTCTAAGGATCAGAGGTCAGGGTAAAGCCCTACAGTACAAGGTTAGTTCTACCGAAGGTCTACCCTTTGAGATTATAGGGTGGGCTCCATTTGAAACAACAAACACACAGGTGTAACTTGGAACTACAATTAGCAGAGTGGAAACACCATTCTGATGTCTTTGAACTAGCTGTAGACTTTATTACTAACGAATCAATATACGGAGAAGCAGGGATAGACGAGACTAAACTCTCAGAACATTTATCTAAGTTTTACGAACACTCCCCAGATAAAATAGGTATAGTCTTGGTGGATGATGAAGGTACTGCCAGAGGTTTTATAGCTGGGCAAGCCCAAGAGATGCCCTTCTCCAAACAAAGACTAGCCCTAGAGATAGGCTGGTTCATGCACAAAGACTACAGGAAGAGTTCAGGAGGTATGAAACTCTTCAATGCTTTTCAGACATGGGCCAAGGATATAGCTGAATGTGAGTTTATAAGTATGTCCTCAATAAAGAATGACTCATCAGACAAAGTACGTTCTCTCTACCAGAAAAAAGGTTATAGAGAAGCTGAACTAATCTTCTTGAAAGGAATGTAGGATGCCAGGAATTGCGACAGTCATTGGGTTAAGTCTAACTGCGATAGGTACAGGTGTCGGTATTGCCGGAGCAGTAGAAGCTCAGAAGGCAGGTAAGGAGGCTAGGACAGCTAATCGCCTTAGGCAACAGCAGATGAACTTGGAAGCTACTCGCAAGCAGAGGATGAACCTAAGAGGTTTGCAGGTAGCTCAGGCTAGGGCTGAACAGACAGCAAGCAACCAAGGTTCAGGTGAGTCCTCAGCCCTGTCTGGAGCCCTAGGGACCATAGCAGGTAGTGCCAACTCAACCATGTTAGCTACTAGTCAGAACACAGAGATTGGTAATCAGTTGTTTGAGAGTGCTGGCCGTATGGCTTCCATTCAGTCAAACAGCAGTTTCCTGAAGTCTACAGGTTCTGGACTGAGTAGCCTTGGAGGTTCAATCTCTAACAACTCTGGTAAACTGAATAAGCTGGGGGCTTACTTCTCTAGGCCTGGTTCTATCTTTTCTTAATTCACTGAAAGTTGTAAACACACATGCTAGATCCTAATGCCGTCCAACCTGAGAAAGCTACCAGCCCTAGGCCTGACCCTAGTGCTGGAACCCCCTTAGCCTCTTCAGCCCCCTTAGCCTCTGCAGCAGCTCCTGGAGGGGCTGGAGGGGTTACTGAGGGGGATATCCCTCCAGAGGCTACTGGTATACTAGGTAATGATGAACAACCGCTGGAGACCCCTCCAGAGGCCTCTGAGGATGCTTACATTGATGGAGCTGAAGAAGATACCTCTGGTCAGGATGTATACTCCTTTGACGAGGCTGAAGCTGCTGGTCCTGACAACGTAGAAGGTGATGGTGCTGATGGAGAGCTAGACCAACCCATAGATTTTGAGGATGCCTACTCTTTTGATGAGGCTGGTACCTTAGAAGCTTCTGTGGGTTTTAATGCTTCAAAGGAGTTAGCTAGAAAGTTTGCCTTCGTTACCTCAGATTACGGTATCCCTGAAGATGCCCTTGTAGAGGCTTACTCTTCTGGCTCTATGGATGATGTTCGTACCAGAGTAGCTGAAGCAGTAGCCGACGAACAAGCTACCAAAGCTCAGAATAAGTTGCAGGAATTGGTCACCTCAGGGGTTGAGCCTACTAAAGAGCTTGTCGAGCAGGCTAAGACCCTCTCCAAGGTCATTGATGGTAGCAGTTATGGTTTGTCTAACCAACAGATATTCAAAGTTGATAAGACTACTATCCTTGAGAAGAAGTTTGCTGAGAAGGTGCTCAACACTACTCACAATGTCCTTCCTCAGTCTGGTCGCTTCTGGAGAACACTTAACCCTCTGTCTGAGGATAGAAATCAGTTCTTAACAGGACAGGAAGATAATCATCTCAAGAGCGACAACATGAGAAGGTTAGCTACTAATGCCCAGATAGTGGGTATTGAAGCAATGGCAAAACAGGAAATTGTTCGTGAAGCTATTGCTCAAGCTGCTGAGTTAAGTAAACAAGCTGGTTGGTTTGACACAGTTCAGGATTTCCTTGGAGCTGCTTGGTCTCCTGCCGTGATATACCACACCAGAAATATGTTTAAGAACAAACCTACAAGTGACTCTATCTTACCCGGTAGTAACTGGGAGGAGCAGTATGCTTATCTTCTGTCCTTACCTACTGAGGAATTTAAGAGAACTATTAAAGAAGAAGTGATGGATAAGCTAGGGGTAGGTAACCCTATGCTTACCCAACAGTTTTTGAGTGGTCTTATTCTTTATACTTCCTCAGATAAGTTTATGAATAACGCTTTTGCTGTTGTAGATATTGTCTTTGACGGAGGAACACTCCTGAGCGGAACTGCTAGATTGGCTGCTGGGGTAGGGAGGTCTGTGTCCAACGCAAGAACTGTTAGTAAGATAGCTAGTGAAGAAAAGACTATAGCAGAAATCTTTAAGGAACAGGGAGCTCTTGGTAGTATCCCTACCCGTAGTGAAGTCTCTGAGATAGTAAGACCTACAGCGACAACTATTAAAGCTAATGCTCTTGGTGGACCGAAGCTGGATGTACATAACATTGCCAGTAATGCATCAGTTGAAGTAGCTGGAAAAGCAGAAGCTAGAGAACTCCTTATTAAAGGGATAGTGGATCCAGATGGTCCTGGTTTTCCTTTGGCAAATGAGAAAGGTTGGGACAAAGTATTCTCAGCTATTACTCCTACAGCTGCTTTGGATCTAAATTACACAGGAAGGCTTACTACCACTTACACAAACAACCTTACTGTGAGTTTAAAGAGAGCACTAGATGTTGCCAAAGATAACCTGTCTACTGCTGATAGAGTTGCAAGGTTAACTGAAGGACAGTTAGAGGTAGCTACAGGTGCAGCTCAAGCAGAAATGAAACACCTTTACCAAGGAATAACAGGTAATGTTGTTGACATGCTAACAATTAAACCCCACGAAGCTATAGCAAACGCAGCGTACGTTCGGACTATTATGGGAAAGAATGGGGGTTTACCTTTTATCAATGAAGGAGAAGCTGTTAGTGCGGCTACGAGGTACGGTTTTGCTAAGGGTAGTGCGAGACCATTCATGGAGGGTAACAACATGTTCTTAGAACATTACTTCCCTATTGATGAAACTCTTACTTCTGTCAGAGAAGCACTCCATAAGAGTACTGAGGGACTGACACCTCAGAAACTCCACCATATGTGGGGTCTTAGACATCTACGAGGTTCAGCGGACAAGCTACCTGCTCACCAAATTGGGAATAGGCTTAAAGCAAGTTCCTTACAGGCTCGCCTTGAGAAGTCCTTGAAACCTCTAGCTGATGAGATTGATAAGATAAGCTCTAAAGAAGCCAGTGACCTTGCTACTATTATGCGGCTAGACAATGAAGCCTTACCTCCAGGAGCTTCCTCTAATAGCGAAAGGGGTATCTATCGGGAGACCATTCAGGATCTCGAAGACATATACCAGTCCACTTTCCAGCGTCTGCCTTCTGAAAAGGAAGTAGGAGCTTACTTTGCTATGAAGACTTCCAAGGATATAGAGTATGTGGTTAACAACTTAGGTGTCTTGAGAGATCTAACTCGTCTAGGTCTTCAAGAAGTAGATATGAAGGTAAGAATAGCTGGTGATGCAGGGTCTTCAGAACAGATTACCCTAAAGAATATCCATGCAAAGCATGTTAAGGAGATACCATGGGGTGAGAAAGAGAACCTCGGGATCGTCATTCATTCTGATAACAACACCCTCTCTCATAAATTTATACATGAGGATGGTGCTGAGGCTATGGTTAAGGATCTCGTAGAGAATGATGGGTACCGTATCCTGCAGATAGCTGACCCTGCCGGGCTCGGTTCTGCTTCGCAGTTGAAGAAGATTGTAGACCATAAGCAAGTAAACTTTGTACTCACCAAGTCTGACTATGCCCTGCACAATCTCCGGTTTAACCAAGTAGCTTACCGCCAAGGGTGGCATTCTATGTTCACACATGAATTTATGGTTAAGCAGGAACAGGTTAGGCAGATGTCTTCAGGAGGTCCTACCCCTAGAGAGATAAACCAGTACGAAGGTGACACCACTGTATTCGGGTTTCGTACTAAACCAGAAGCACTGAAGTACCAGACTGCTATGGAGAACTTCCGTATAGCTTTTAATGAGGATGGTCAAAAAGTAACTCCTAGACTACAAAAGTTAGCTGATGACACTCTTCCAATCTCTGCCGATGAGTTTAGTAGACTTGCTATGCACGTTGATCCTGACTCAGGGCTGACAAAGTTAAACCCTAACGCACAGTTCAGGGTTGTTGGTCGTGGTAAAAACATTGGTGATGAACACCTAGCAGATTTAATGAAGGCTTATCCAGGTCTTACGGACACTATTCGTTCTAAGTATAATCTTATGGACGGTGTTAATAAGAAGTGGAGTGGTAACAGGGATGACTTCCTTAAGACAGTGAAGGAAGAAAGGAATGGTAGTGGTGATCCTGTTATCAAAATGGTTAATGCTGAGGAGAACCACCCATTTGATACGTTTGTTAGTGCTATGGCCAGCATGTCCCGCAACTATGGGTTTGCTGACTACAAGACATCTCATGTAGAACACTGGGTAGAAGAGTTTGGAGACCTATTCCAAGGGTTATCCAAAGAAGAGGTACGTTTGAATCCTCTATTCTACATACATAACGGTGTTCTGAAGGTTGATGGAGTTCATGCTGATAAACTTCCTACTGCAGAAGCTTCCAGACAAGCTTTGAAGCAACTACTTGGTACTCCTGACGAAGCTGGAATGCTAAAAGAGAGTGTTGTAAATAAAACTCTTGG
>TARA_R110000868_G_scaffold226030_13_pt1 | contig 10041 bp, 11 predicted proteins | sample TARA_R110000868 | Tara Oceans TARA_R110000868 (sample SAMEA4397489) | marine metagenome | biome: Polar Biome; feature: [SRF] surface water layer (ENVO:00010504); material: water (ENVO:00002006), including particulate matter (ENVO:01000060) such as... | depth 5 m | reverse complement strand
ATCGTTTTGCGCTCGGCAACAGTCCCGCCTTCCCGAGCGCCCCTGGCAAAAAATCGTGCACCAGCGTCAGTTCACCGATCTTGGCGTGCAGCGTCTTTACGTCGATTGCCGGCGCCGCAGCCTCGCTCCGCGTCTCGCTGCCAAATGCACCGGCAGCCCCTTCCAGAAGCTGCCCGCGCCATTGCGTGATCTGGTTCGGATGCACGTCAAACTGCTGCGCCAGCTCCGCCAGCGTCTTCTCGCCCTTCACGGCGGCCAATGCCACCTTCGCTTTGAATTCCGGGCTGTGATTCCGGCGTGGCCGTTTGCTGATCTCTACTCATGTCACGCGGCCATCCTGGCCGCCGTCAGGCAGAAAATCCATTTATCCCGATGCGCCGTTTTGCCAGGCCACCTCTAGCTGACGGTGAATAATGCACCATCAAAACCTGGGATCAAACATCTAATCGCTCAGGTGACCGACGCAAATCCGTTACAAGTCCACTTCCCCAACAATGAGGCAGCCACCAAGCTGCTCTATCTGATCTTTCACCGCCACAAGCCCAAGAGGAAAGCCGATGCCCAGGGCCACCGCCCGCGCCAATGCCGCAAAGTCCGCGATCCGTGCCAGGATCGAGCATGTGTTCGCGCATCAGAAAAACCGTTTCGGGCTGTTCATCCGCACCATCGGCATCAAGCGGGCCGAAGCGAAGCTCACCTTGTCCAATCTGGCCTATAACTCCGACCGGCTGATCTTCCACGAACGACGCGCCGCCACAGCATGAGTCTGTCTGGGAAACAAGGAAACGGCCATACCCCCCCCTATCCGAGGACCGAAAACCGCCCGTCAAAGCGCCCCGTGCCTCGGTCATGCTGACATAACCGAAACGGTAGCATCAAAGTGCGGCTTTTTTGCGGGTGGCCAGCTCCGGACGAAGGTCAAGCAGGCAGACTTCTGCTCAGGTTGTCCAAAAACATGCGACTCCAGCACAATTTTAGACTGTAGCGTCTAAGCGCGGATCGAGACTTACTGTCTTTCTGCCGATACGCAGTTTGGCACGGATTGTGCTTAGGTATTTCGTAAGCTGATTTCCACAACGAATGCAGTGAATTGGGATCGTTTCAATGGAGAGGATAATATGAATATAGATGTGCCTTCGCCTACCCGTTTTGCGGATCGTTATCCCGACCTAGGTACGGCAACCATTCCGGTCGATGTGAACACATCGATCGAGATATTCGAGCAGGAGAGGCAGGTATTTCGCAGGTCCTGGCTGATCGTCGGCCGTATCGAAGACTTGCAGGATGCCGGCTCCTACTTCGTAAAGGAAATCCCGACCCTTAGGACTTCGATCCTCATAACCCGCACGGCGGACGGGGAAATCTTGGCCTTTCACAACACGTGCCAGCATCGCGGCAATAAGCTGGTTTGTTCCACGGAACATTCTGGGCGCGCCAAAGGTTTTTCCTGCGGCTTCCATGGATGGACGTACGACCTCAAAGGTCAGCTCGTCACCGTACCCGATGAGCAGAAGTTCGCGGGCCTCGACAAGTCGGAACGTGGGCTGGCGAAGGTAGCAGTAGGAGAGTGGGAAGGCTTCATTTTTGTCTGCCTTGCGCCCACCGAATCGCTCGAGGAATCGCTCGGCGAACGCTATTCTCAATTCGGCGGCTATCTACGTGATCTCCACTGCTTCGCACATTATGCGGCCGATGTTAGGGTCAACTGGAAGATATTCATAGACGCCTTCGCTGAGGGCTACCATGTCCCGTTTATTCACGGAAAATCGCTTCCTGATGCAATCACCGGCCAACATAATCCATTGTGCCATGTGATTGACATCCAGTTGTTCGAGCGGCACCGCCTGCTGTCGCTTCCCGCCAACTCTGCTTACGAGCCATCACCGGTTGAAAAATTGATTTCGCGGTACGCCAAGGCACCAGTCTTTCCGGCCCTGAAGGCCGATCTGGAAAAACTGCCGCCAGGAGTAAACCCCACCAAGGATCCATCGTGGGGCTTTGACATAAACATCCTTTCCCCAGCATCCTATTTCGCGCCTTGGGCGAACGGAATGTTGCTGGTCTATTATTTCTGGCCAATCTCGGTAGATGAGACACGATGGGAAGTTGGCCTATATTGGAACAAGCCACAAAATGCAGCTGAGCTTCTGAATCAAGAGCTCACCGGAAAAATGACTATTAGTGTCGTTAGAGAAGATTTGTCTTCTTTAGAAACGACCCAGGAAACAATGCTTTCAGGATCCATCAAAAGTCTGGTGCTCTCTGACGAAGAAATAGCTGTTCGTCACGGCTATCACGTAATGACTAAAGCTATTGCACAGATTGGGGAGAAGTCCGTTGACCAGAATTAATCGCAATCTTCCAGAGCAGTTTTCGGAGTTCGAGAAATTCTGTCCACGATGGATCCTTGACACCGAAGAAGAGCGGTACCTTATGCGCATTCGCGCGCCCTATGCCGACCTAGTGGAACTCTATGAGGAAATGATCCCACGCCTTTCCGATATAATCGAACATCTTAACAAATTTCCTTTGGAAGAGATGCCAGAGAGTGAAAGTAATCTGATGTATCTCACTTTCTCTTTGATGGAGGCAGCGCATGCAGTCGAGCTGTGGAAACAGTCTGACCTACCCGTGGCATTTCAACCAGAGCGGCTGGTGATCAAGCTAGCCGGCAACATTGTTTAAGAGGATTATACATCATGAATATTCCTGATTCTATCCCGATGACTGTCGCCTTCGGGCTTGACACAAAGCCCCTATCAATCACGCCGAATATCTCGACCGATCATTTCGAGCTGGAGCGGAACCACATCTTTTCGCATGCTTGGCTAAACCTTGGGCGCGAGGATCAGATACCACGGCCAGGCGACTATTTCGTCCGCGAATTGGAGGTGCTTCGAACATCAGTGATCGTTGTGCGCGGGAAGGATGGGGTGATCCGTGCTTTCCACAACATGTGTAAACACCGCGGCAACAAGCTGGTCGGTGCCGGCGAGGAAAAAGGGGCGACCAAAGGATTCTCCTGTAGTTTCCATGGCTGGACCTACAATACCGAGGGCGAACTCATTATCGTTCCCGACGAGGACCAATTCTTCGACTTCGAGAAGTGTAAGAACGGCATGATGCCGTTTGCGACCGAAGTGTGGGAAGGCCTCATTTTCATCAACGCCGCACCTCAGGAGTCGCTAACGGAGTGGCTTGGTGAAATCCATGGTCAGTTCGAGGGTTATTTTACGAAAGGGGATCATGTCGCAAGCTATGAAGCCAAGGTCAAAGCCAATTGGAAAGTAGTTCTCGATGCGTTTGTCGAGGCGTATCACGCGCCATTCCTTCATGGCCGCAATTATCCCGACGCGTTGACCGGCGAGAATAACCCGTTGTGTCATCTACCACTAGTGAAGCTATTCCCTCGTCACAGGATGATGTCAATAGAAGCAAATTCTAATCCGACATTGAGCCGAACAGAGGAAATACTACTTAAGCATGTAGACGGCGTTTTTTCTGCAATGATAAAACCACTTGATAATGATTCATTACCGCCGGGTGTTAACCCAGGGCGGATAGATAATTGGGCATTCGATGCGTACACGATATTCCCTAATCTATACTTAGCGCCCATGCGAGTATTTCATTTTGTAACATACCACTTTTGGCCGATCTCTCACAATGAGACCCTTTGGCAGACCGACCATTATGTCATCCCGCCGCGCAACGCCGGAGAAAGGATAGCGCTGGAATTCTCCAAGTCCTTCGCAAGGGATGTCCAGCGCGAAGACTTGATCACACTTGAGAACACCCAGTCTATGCTGGAGTCGGGAGTCATGTCTCACATGCATCTATCGGACCAAGAAGTATGTGTTCGTCATGGCTACAAGGTAGTCGAGGATGCGATTGCTGAAGGAGTACGGTAATCATGAGTGAGACAATCGCAGCTATCAACCTTCCGTCCCAATTCCGGGAACTTGAACCCTTTGTAAAAATGTGGGCGGTCGAACCGCTATCACGACGTCAGTACGCCCGCACGTCAAGTTCGTTCGAAGAGATCAAGATCTTCTACGATGCAATGATGAGGTATGGTGATCAGGCTATTCCATATCTCAACAATCATGATCTCGAGAATCTAGCCATACCGGAACGGAATCTACTTAATCTAATGCTTTCATTGATGGAAGTTGCCCACTCAGTCGAATTATGGGGAGGGATAGATCAATCGAACGCATTCGCATTTGAACGAATCCATCTCGTTCTCGATAAATAGGGATTATCATGATCAAATTATATCATATTCTTCCCTCGTCCGATCCGATGGGGGGATCGCGAAATGCGGCGAAAGTGTCGATTGCGTTGCGAGAAATGGGCGAAGAATTCGACATTGTCGACCTGAATCGCGATAAAGATCTTCGGCCGGTCGATTCCCCGTTCCGGAAGAACGTCAATCCCAACGGAGTAACTCCGGCACTGGACGATAATGGATTGCTGCTGTGGGAATCCTCAGCAATCCTTCGCCACCTTGCGGACACACGAAAGGGTCTGATCGGAGCAGACGCACCTTCGCGGGCAATGACGCAGCAATGGCTGAGTTGGGAAGCTTCGACATTGCAACCAAGCTTCCTGGGCTTCTATTTCGCCATCGCTGGCGGACAGGTTGAGGCTGCGGACGCTGCCAAAAACGATTATTTCAGCAAGCTTGCGATCCTCAACAAGGCACTGAGCAAAGCCGCGGGATTTGTTGCAGGGACATTTTCGATTGCCGACATCGCGCTTGGGATGACAGTGCCGATCGGCTTCCATCTAGGCGTCAATTTGCGCGAATATCCAGCGATAGTTGACTGGCTCGGTCAACTATCTGCGCGAACAGCATGGCAAGCTGAGCCCGCTTTTATGCAGGACATGGCGGCAGGGCGCGCCGCAGCTTTTATTTAGAAATAGAACGAGGAAATTATGATGAAAAAAGTAATTGACGTGCATGGGCACATCCTAGAGCCCGCAAATCTGTGGGAAGATTATCTAGAAAAAAAGTATCGCGACAGGGCCATTCGTCTGTCAAGGACGGAAGCGGGCATCGATTTCATGATATTCGATGGTAAGGCGTCAGCCTATTCATTCGGTGTCGGTCCGTTTTCTGCCGGGATGGGCCAGCCATATGAAAAGCTAAGGACTCCCGGAGCATTTAGCTATTTCGATGGTCCCCCAGGTGCATATGAGCCGCACGCTCGGCTGAAATTCATGGATGAAGAGGGGATTGACGGAACGCTGATCTACCCAAGCGCTGGTCTCATCTGGGGGCCGGAAGTGAAGGATGTCGAAATCAGCGCGGCCTATGCGCGTGCATATAACAATTGGGTGTTAGACTTTTGTGCCGCAGATCGGAGTCGGCTTTACCCTATTGCTCTCGTGCCGATTCTTGATGTGACTGAAGGCGTCCGTGAAATCCGCCGCGTTGCGAAGCTTGGCGTTAAGGGTATTCTCCTTTTCGCAACGCCCCTCACTCGAGAGGGGTTTTGGCATAGTTCCTATGATGCAGTGTGGTCTGCGCTTGAGGAAGTCGATTTGCCCGCCATCTTCCACCCGGCGCTCAATGAAAGTTTCTTTGGGAGCCAATGGGTGAGCGATGAGCAGGAAGGGATCACCGACGACCGATACTTGCTATATATGGAGAGCTGCGCGGTAGTGGTGGATGTTCAAGGGGCTCTTGCACAAATGTTCCAGGGTGGTGTTTTCGAACGGCATCCCCGCCTCAAATTACTGCTGCTCGAAACCGGTGCGGGCTGGATCCAGCATACACTAGAGCGGGCGGACCAGAAATTCGCCCGGGTTGCTAACCGCTCGCCGCTGAAAATGCTGCCGAGCGAATATTTCAAGCGTCAATGTTGGATAGGTATTGAACCGGACGAGACTACCATTCCACATCTTGTCGATGTCTATGGCGATCGGTTCATGTGGGGAACAGACATGCCGCATTGGGATGCTATTCCTGGAGCACTGGAAGTAGCTCGTGGAACAACTCAGCAGCTTTCCAACGATCGTCAGGACGCCTTATTTGGGCTGGCAGCCCAAAATCTATTCCGCTTGTAGATTGGAACTCTCATCTAAAATGATTCATGGTTGACGTACATTATTGTGAAATATCTATTTATTCTTCTTAGGATAGACGATGACCATATTAAGAGTCTGTAGATTGATCGAAGTACCAGAAGGTGAAGCTAAAAGATTTGTGGTTCGGAATTTCGACGTTGCTGTTTATAATCTGGGTGGTAGAGTATATGCTACTGATGATACTTGTACCCATGGACCATCATCATTGTCAGATGGATATATTGAAGGGGATACGATAGAATGTCCTTTTCATTACGGAAGCTTTCATATTCCTACAGGTAAACCTATAAAATTTCCTTGTACTATTCCATTGCAGGTCTACCAAACGCAAATTATCGACGGTGATATATTTATCGTAGTTAATTAGTGTATAATTAGTTATTATAAAATAAATTGGGAGGATTTCGAGATGAAACATATGAAGGAGCCTTTTTCTAATTATCCCTACTCGTTTGCGTGGAAGCCGTGGCGGATGGTAGGAGTGAGCGCGATTGCACTCTTTGGTGAAGGATCATTGCTGTTTTCTAGCCCCGTTTTCGCTCAGCAGTCAGGTGCCGCCGGGCAGTCAGTGACGACTGAGCGAGTATCGGGCCTCGATGAGATCATCGTAACAGCGCGGAAGCGTAGTGAAAATCTCCAGGAAACACCGATCGCGATAACTGCAATGTCCGGTGAAATGCTGGAAGAAAGGCAGATTTCCAACGTTGCGGAGGTGGGACAGTTTGCTCCTAATGTTAACATCCAACCCGTGGCCAACCTCTCTGGTAGTAGTGCTTCGCTGACGGCGTTTATTCGCGGCGTCGGCCAAACCGACTTCCAGATCACATCAGATCCCGGCATCGGAATCTACGTCGACGGGGTTTACATGGCCCGCTCAGTCGGGGCTCTTCTGGACATGGCAGACATCGCCAGCATTGAGATATTGCGTGGTCCTCAGGGAACGCTATTTGGCAAGAACACTATTGGCGGCGCCATTGTGGTCAACTCAAACTTGCCATCGAACAAGTTTGAGTTGAGCGGCGAAGTAGCCACTGGCCGGTTCAACCGCGCCGATGTGCGAGGAATGATTAATGTTCCGATATCCGACTCGCTGGCGCTGCGGGCGGTCGCTTCTTACGAAACCCGCGACGGATATATGAAGCGTTTGCTGGATGGAGGGCGCCAGGGCAACAAAAATAGCTTCGGTGGTCGCATTGCGTTAAAGTGGGACGCCACGCCGAATTTCACCGCCGTCTTTATGGCTGACGTCAACATTCGCCGAGAAGAATCTGCAGCCAATACGCTTTTAGGCATTAACGATTCCGCCACTTTCGATCTAACTGCACCTAGTTCATTATATTGGTGGAACAAGGTCAGGTCTGGCTCGGATTGTGGTGCCGATGGCGAGCTGGCACCGCTGACAAATCCTGCTTGTATAACATCACGGTGGATTACCAACAATATCGATACGGTATGGTCCGACGCTAATAACCAGTCGGATTTCGATTTGTGGGGAACAAACCTGACTCTTGATTGGAACATTGGCGATTTTTCTATTAAATCGATTTCCGCATATCGCGATCAAAATTCACTGTTCTTCTATGACTTAGATTCAACTCCGATACCGCTTCTTCAATCAATTGAAAATATAAAGGTCTGGCAGTTTTCACAAGAATTCCAATTCAATGGAAAATTATTTGATGATAGACTGAAGTTTACATCTGGCCTTTTCTATCTTAAGGAAAAGGGCAATGAAATAAATCCAGGGAACTTTGGGTTTGCAAATTTCATTGCTGGCGGTAAAACCAACAATGACAGCTACGCTGCATATACCCAGTTCACGTTTAATGTGACCGATAGGTTGTCGATCACGCCTGGTATTCGCTACACTAACGAGACCAAGCGCTATGATCCATCGAATCGCGGTATAACAGAAGATTTCACTGCTGGAGTAATTCCTGGATTTCCTGATGGAATATTTAATGCATTGTCCCGTTGTACGGTCTCACCAGCTCCGAAGCCACCCTCGCCGAATTGTGTAGCCGACCCCATTTTCAACCCAAGTGGCCAACAACTTCTCCCGGCCGTTGAAGTAGCTATCAAGTCGAAGGAATGGACGCCAGCCTTCACTATTGATTATAAGGTCGCCAACGATATTCTGGCTTATGCCTCCTATTCAAAAGGCTTCAAATCGGGCGGGTTCGTCCAGAGAATATTCCCGGCAGAGCCAGTCACCCCCAGTTTCGATCCCGAGTTCGTGGAGACATACGAGGTAGGTGTCAAGTCTGATCTGTTAGACCGCAGATTACGTGTTAATGTTGCAGCATTTCAGTCGGACTACAGTGGAATGCAAATAGTAGTACAGGAGGGAATTGGACCAAAGCTTCGTAATGCCGGAACTGGGCGTATCAAAGGAATTGAGATTGAGGGCGAATTGGTGCCTATAGATTGGCTACGAGTAAACTTTGGGCTTGGTTATTTGGATGCTTACTATCGGTCATTAGCGCCAAATGCTGTTGGATTAAGTCTTGACAGCAGGTTTGCATTTGTTCCGAAATGGACAGGGTCCTCCTCAGTCAGCGCTGAAGTCTATAATAGTGGTCGTGGCATTTTAACACTAAATGGCAATTGGTCCTATCAGTCATCGACCTTTAAGGATGCGGCCAACAATCCGCTATTGTTCCAGCCAGCTTACAGCGTCTTTGGAGCCAGCGCCTCATTCATGGGCGCCAATGATCACTACAAAATAACTGCTGGTGTTACCAACATTGGCGATAAACGCTTTATCCGAGGTGGCTTCAGTGATCCTCAGACAATCGGAACTACGATAGGGTCCTATTCAAGGCCGCGCGAGTGGTTTCTGAAAGTTAGCTATAAATACTGAGGAATTTATTGTTAATGAATACGGGATATTTATATTCTAATTATAATGACATGTTAAACGTTAGTGTCGTTATATGGTGGATAAGTAATAAATGTGGATTTTTTGTATTTTAGTGATTTTCCGATTGCGTTAAATGAAGTATTCGATAAAAAACTATGAATATTAATTAATAAGATAGGTGTTTCAATTTTTTCGGAGAAGAGGTGGAATCGTTATGTTAGATTTAGCCGCTAAAGTTGATCGTCCGGAAATTGGTAGTTCGCTGGTCGTCGATGGCAGTGCAACGAATTACCATGACACTGGTACAGGCGCGCCGGTCCTGCTCGTGCACGGCTCGGGGCCTGGCGTGACTGCTTGGGCCAATTGGCGGCTGAACCTGCCTGAACTTGCGAAGGAGTTTCGCGTTATCGCTCCAGACATGTTCGGGTTCGGCTATTCCGATTCCAAGGGGCGCATTGAGGACAAGCAGACATGGGTCGATCAGATCGCCTCGCTGCTCGATGGTCTCGGCATCGAAAAGGTGTCTTTGGTAGGCAATTCGTTTGGTGGTGCCATTGCGCTCGCTTTCATGATCGCCCATCCCAAGCGGGTTGAGCGTGCAGTGCTAATGGGACCGGCAGGGCTCAATTTCCCGATCACGCAAGCGCTCGATGAAGTCTGGGGCTATGAACCCTCTCTCGACGCTATGCGGTCTTCGCTCAAGTTCCTGGCCTGGGACCACAGCCGGTTGACCGAAGACCTTATCCAGTCGCGTTACGAGGCAAGCATACGCCCCGGTGCACACGACCCTTACAATGCTACCTTTGGCGGAACTAATCGCCAGGCCAATATCGCCATGCTCGCGAGCCGCGAGGAAGACATCGCCGCGCTGCCGCATGAAACGCTGATCCTGCACGGGCTGTCCGATCAGGTTATCCCACTGGATTCCACGTTGCGTCTAGCCAACCTGCTGACGAGGGCTGACCTTCATATCTTCGGGGAATGCGGGCATTGGGTTCAGATCGAGCGCATGGCCAGCTTCAACCGGATGGTGACCGAATTTTTCAAGCACGGCCTCAAGGCCTGATGAAACAAGGAGAACT
>TARA_R110000868_G_scaffold347723_1_pt1 | contig 10044 bp, 10 predicted proteins | sample TARA_R110000868 | Tara Oceans TARA_R110000868 (sample SAMEA4397489) | marine metagenome | biome: Polar Biome; feature: [SRF] surface water layer (ENVO:00010504); material: water (ENVO:00002006), including particulate matter (ENVO:01000060) such as... | depth 5 m | reverse complement strand
CACTGTCAACACTCTTTTTTCACTTTTATTCACTTTTGTTTGATTGAACGTTACACTTATGGAATTCACAGACGCAATATATGATATTTATCCGTACATTAGACAGATTTTTCTAGCATGAAAAAATATGACGCTTTAATGGATTATTTTACTATCCGTCTTAAAACCCTCTAAAAATCTCCAAAAATCTTCAAATAAAATAGCCCATACCTTTATAGATAGCCTCAACCACCCGCCTCTAGCGTTACCAATTATATGCACCCTCAAACAAAGAATCCAACCTTACAACCCTTTCCGATTGTATAAATAGTGCAAGCACCCATATCAGGCATAGATAACTCAGTATAGTTTTTTCAATCTATATATAATGCTTATTGCATTAACTATTACAGAAAGAACAAACCAGTTAAAAAAACAATAGGTGACTACTGAAACGCCTCTCCAGTATTCGCCCATAAAAAATAGTATCGCGCGACGCTTAAGCCTTCATTTTTAGTGTGAATGTGTATCGGTCCATTTTCTCAATTTACCCCAATTTAATTCAAGACATAAAAAAAGATCCTTGCGGATCTGTGTAAGTCATTTATTAAAATGGTTGCGGGGGCAGGATTTGAACCTACGACCTTCAGGTTATGAGTCGGAACAGTACACCATATAACCACCTGATAAATATAATAAAAATTGGTTTTACTAACTTAACTGGGCGAGAAAATGGGTGAACTTATGGGCGAACTGGGCGAATAAATATTTACCTCAAAATCTCTGAAAAATGGTTGCGGGGGCAGGATTTGAACCTACGACCTTCAGGTTATGAGCCTGACGAGCTACCGGGCTGCTCCACCCCGCGACACCAATTAATATATGGGTTATAACTCGATGTATGCACGCTGTCAAGTGCTAAAAATCGCTTTATTTCTCTCGCCCAGTCTCGCCCAGTTTTACTAATATGATATAGGTATCAGTTTACATATGATAAAGATAAGATAAATTGCCTTAATATATGGAGAAAATTCAAATGTCTATAAAAGAACTTAATAAAAAGCAGCTATATAACCTTGTATGGAAAAAGCCTATGGTTGAAGCTTCTAAAGAGTTTGGACTGTCTGATCGTGGGCTTGCTAAACTATGTGAAAGAAACAGCATACCTGTGCCGCCTAGAGGCTATTGGGCTAAAATAAAAGCTGGTGCTAAAATCATTAAGCCACCATTAATAACTTTAGGTGAATTTAACAAATATGAAATTGTTTTAAGAAAGCGTATTGAGTCTAGTTCACACAACAAAAATAAACCTATAGAGGAGCAATACCCTCTGGAGATATCAGAAGCTCTTGTCATGGAATCATTACCTAGTTATCAAATACGAGTCTCAAAGACGTTAAGGTCGCCGCATAAAGTTATTACTGACAAAATTAAAGAGGAAGAGTTAGCCCATATTAGATATGGATCCTACGGCTCAAAGGTTACAGCTTTAAAAATTGAACCATTAGAAAAAAGGTGTCGTAGAATATTAGATGCTCTCTTAAAAGGGTTGGAAGTTAGGGGATTTAGTGTAAGTCAGGCATATCAAAATGAATCATTTATTTCAATTAGCCATGAAACATCCACGTTATATTTTAAAATTGAAGAAAAATTTAAACATATCAGGCGTAAATTAACCGATGAAGAAAAAGAAAATCGCTGGAGCTCTGATCAAATATGGATTCAATATAAAGAAGCAACAGGGGATTTGAGGATTAGATTAGACACCTATATCGGAGTATCCATGACAAATATTATCGAAGATAACAAAACCCCTATTGAAGAACAATTAAATGAATTCATAAAAAAAGTGATCGTTATGACGTGGCGATCAAAAGAAAAGCATCAAAAGGAACATCAAGAATATAAATTGCGATACCAAAAAGAAGAACTATTACGTATTGAAAGCAATAAAAGAGATTTATTGGATAAGGAAATATCTAGCTGGAAGAAAGCTCAGGAAATACGTGGCTACATTAAACTTATGTCAGGAAAATCTGATAAGTATAGTACCGAGTGGTTAAGCTGGGTGAATAGCCCCAAGAAAAGTAGACCACCTAGTATTGAGGAAATATGTTAAAAGAATAAATACAAGGAGGCTAAAATGGCTAAATATACAAAATACACAGGAGAATTCAAAATAGGTGCAACATCTCAGGTTATTAACAGAGGCTATAGCATTGCAGAGGTATCAAGCAGGCTTGGCATGAGCGGTAAAACTTTATATAGGTAGGTGAAAGATAAGAATACTCCACAATCTAAAGCAATAGAAACCAGCAAGTTAACCAAGGAAAACCGCAAGCTAAAAGCTGAGCTAGCTCGTGTCACAGAAGAACGAAACATCTTAAAAAAGGCCACGGCGTACTTCGCAAAGGATGTGCTGTAAAGTACGCCTTTATTAAAACTCACCGTCAACTTTTTTCAATTAGAGCGATGTGTAGAGTTTTAAAAGTTAATCGTAGTGGTTTTTATTGTTGGCTAAAAAATCCACTTAGCAAGCGTGCTAAGGAAAATAAACGCATTGCAACTTTAATTAAGAAATTATGGCTGGCTTTATTTATCAGTTATAATTGACTTATATTCACGTAAAATAGTTGGATATTCAATGCAATCACGATTGGAAATGAAACTAGTATTAGATACAATTTTAATGGCTGTTTGGCGTCGCAAACCAGAGTCAAAAGTTGTTATCCATTCAGACCAAGGTTCGCAATATACTAGTCATGAGTGGCGGGAATTTCTGGCATCACATAATTTAGAAGCGAGTAATAGTAGGCGTGGAAATTTCTGGGATAATGCTGTAGCAGAAAGCTTTTTTCAGCTGCTAAAAAGAGAGCGTATACGCCGAAAAACATACAAAACTAGACAAGAAGCCCGTGATGATATTTTTGATTATATAGAATTTTTCTATAATTCAAAACGAAAGCATGGCAATAATGGATTACTGTCGCCAATTGATTTTGAGGCGCAGTATAAATAGACATACTAGGCGGACTACTTTTCTTGGGGCTATTCAAAATGTACAAAAATCTATATTGGGAGAGTTACAGGGTTAGCTAGCGAATTTAGTTCGAACAGTTTATTGCGCGCCCATAGCTACAATCAGCTTAAATTTATTTAAGATGGTACGAAGATAGGACTCAGGCAACTCATTTGAAAGCGATTTACCCAATCCATAATTACCATAACTCATTGATATATAACACTAAATTTTGGTGGTAGGAGCATGATTAAAGCGTTAAGATGTTGAAGTAATGTACTTCACACCTTTGTTAAAATCAATGCACCCGCAAAAATTAACCGAGATTGAAAAAGTCTGAATTGTTCAGAGTTTATTATATCATCTTGATAAGTTACTACTGGGTGCTTTGAAAGTTTATTTAACAATGTTGTTGTGTTCTGCGTCAGTAGAAGAAAAAGCATTAAAGATGCGAAATAATACTGTTTAGGTATGATATTACGGCTTCGCATCTAGATGGTAATGGACGGTAACGAGAACTTATTCCTATCAAGGGTTCCTTAACAAGTTTAGGTGGTTTAATAACATGTAATAAATCATTGTCAGGAAAATGATCTAATGCGCTTCTCGGCAGTACTGTAAATCCCAGACCTTTTGAAACGGGAATTAGAATTTGAACCAGTTGGTTAACGTACCCTGATATAGGCATTTTTTTAATGTTAATGGCAGCTAGATCCTTTATCCCACATTGAGAAAAATAAAGGGAAAGATATTGACATGCATCTGGGTGATTTATTAACCCTAAAGACATAAGCAGATCATCTAGGTCCTCGGTTGCGTCTATATGTTCAATGCGGTTTGGAATAATCAGGCATATTTCTTCGTAGCCGAGTTTTTCACATTTAAATAGACGCTCATTTGGCTTGTCAGTCGCAATGCCATAATCAAAATCACCTGCTTCTATGCCATCTAATATTTTCCGGTTGGGGCTGACTTCTAAGTGAATATGAAGCTTTTGATGCTTTTCTTGTAGTTTTAACATTTGCGGATATAAAAGCAGTGACAACGAACCTGAGCATGCAAATGTAAATCTACCCGAGAAGGGGCTATCTATTCTTAACGATTCCAGTAACAACGCTTCGTTTTCTATAGAGTCTATGGCGTAGCTGTAAACCAAACGACCGTAATCAGTTAAATTTAAGTGCTTATTATCACGTATAATTAGAGTATGGCCGCAATATGCCTCAAGCTTTTTAAGGTGTTGGCTCACTCCAGGTTGGGTCATAAACAGCTTTCTTGCCGTTTCAGTAAAATGACCCGTTTCAACTAATTCTTTAAATGTATTCAACCAGACTGGATTTAACATAGCCAAGTTATAACATATTTTTATTAAAACGATAAGAAATAATAATTTTTTATTTACACCGTTAATAGTTATATTACTTAACAGAGATATAAAAGTCTTCCATTTAATAAAAAGCAAGGAGCACATAGGTATGACAAAAACTTACCCCAGAACATTCTCACATATTGAGATTTCAGTGCCTGACGTAGAAAAAGCGGCCAAATTTTACAGTGAAGTTATGGGATGGTATCACATTATGGAACCCACCGTCATTACCAAGGAGTCAAACACGCCAATAGGGCAAAATGTGTATTGATGTGTTTGGGACCATTTAAAATCGCTCATATGTCCACTGGAGATAAAATTGGTGTAGAAATGTTTGAGTTTGAAAACAATGAAACGCCAAAAGATTTTGAATACTGGAAAACAAGTACTTTTCACTTTTGTGTTCAGGATCCCGATATTGAAGGATTGGTTGCGAAAATTGTAGAGCACGGAGGTAAGCAGCGGATGCCTATTCGTGAACATTACCCTGGAGAGAAACCCTACAAAATGTGCTATGTTGAAGATCCTTTTGGCCTTATCTTCTAGATCTATTCACAGGGTGCGTACTAAACTACTAACAAGACTAGCCAGAGAGGGCAATAAACTGCCGTTTCGCGTGGGTTTTCGCCCTCTGCTGGCAGCGTAAAATAACGAGTAACCAAAAAAAGAGATAAAAGTAATGACAAATTTTAACGATAAAAAAATATTAATGGTAATCACCTCTCATGCAGACTTAGGTGATACAGGCGAAAAAACAGGGTTTTGGATAGAAGAATTTGCTGCGCCTTATTATGCTTTTGTTGATGCTGGCGTTAAGGTAACACTAGCATCCCCAGCAGGCGGACAACCTCCAGTTGATCCAAAAAGTGAAATGGAAGATTTTCAAACCGAATCAACCAAACGCTTTGATACTGATACAGAAGCACTCGCGCTCGTTGCAAATACCCGTAAGTTAGCTGAAGTGAAATCATCAGATTATGATGCTGTATTTTATCCAGGAGGACATGGACCACTTTGGGACTTAACAGATAACACAGACTCAATTGCGTTAATCGAAAGCTTTTTAGCTGAAAATAAGCCCATTGCTTCGGTATGCCATGCACCTGCAGCCTTCTTGAATATTAAAGATGCTGATGGCGAATATGTCGTTAAAGGTAAGACAGTTACAGGTTTTACTAATACTGAAGAAGACGCCGTGCAATTAACCGATATTGTACCTTTCTTATTAGAAGATGAACTCGTTAGGCGTGGCGGTGACTACCAAAAAGGTAATGATTGGAGTGCCTTTGCTCTCCAAGATGGTTTACTAATAACCGGCCAAAACCCCGCAAGTTCTGAACTAGTGGCAGAAAAACTATTAGCTTCAATTGCTTAATAATTATTACGAAAAAAAACGGAGATCAATATGTTAAATTTTAGTTTTCAAAATACGACTCAAATCCACTTTGGTGAGGGGCAAATTAAAGCACTAAGCAAAGCAATACCTAAAACGGCAAAAGTTTTAGTAACGTACGGAGGTGGTTCCATTAAAAGTAACGGCGTTTATGACCAAGTTGTTGCAGCTCTCGCCAAGCATACATGGTTTGAATTCTCTGGTATCGAGCCAAACCCAAGTTACGAGACGTTAATGAAGGCACAAGATATTATTAAAGAAAATAATATCGACTTTATTCTAGCGGTTGGAGGTGGTTCGGTGGTTGATGGTTCTAAATTTATCGCAGCTGTGGCGTTGTACGAAGGTGAAGAGCCTTGGGATTTAGTGAGCAAACAAGTACGCATAACCAAAGCGTTGCCACTTGCTTGTGTACTTACTTTGCCAGCAACCGGTTCTGAGTCAAATACTGGTGCGGTAGTGACCCGCAATGGTAATAAACTACCCTTCGCAAGCCCTTTGATTCGTCCTGTTTTTGCGATACTCGACCCTGCTGTAACACTTTCATTGTCCGACCGCCAAATCGGCAACGGAGCTGTGGATGCGTTTGTGCACACAATGGAACAATATCTTACCTATAGCGTGAACGCTAAGGTGCAAGACCGTTTTGCTGAAGGACTATTGTTAACTTTAATCGAAGAAGGACCAAAAGCTTTGGCCCCTGAAACGTCTAAAGACTTAGAAGTGCGTGGCAATATTATGTGGGCAGCAACGATGGCGCTTAATGGTTTAATTGGAGCCGGTGTGCCACAAGATTGGACAACTCACATGATAGGTCATGAACTAACGGGTACCCATGGCATCGACCATGCACGTACTTTATCCATAGTATTACCTGCTGTGATGAAAATACGTAAAGAAGCAAAACGTGGAAAATTATTACAATACGCTGAACGTGTCTGGAATGTGACAGAGGGTGATGAAGATGCACGAATGGATCGTGCTATCGAATTAACTGAGCAATTTTTTGAAAAGATGCAAGTGCCAACACGTTTATCCCATGTTGATTTAGCTGCAGAGGATATTGATTTATTAATCGAAAAGCTAACGCAACACGGTATGGTGAAGTTAGGTGAACATAGCGCCGTTACACCTGATATCAGCCGAGAAATATTAGTCACTGCACTTTAATTTAATTCGGGGATAGGACAACTAGTATGACAAATGTAAATCAACAACATTCGACGGTTCAAAGTGTACAGGTTAATCGCCAGTGGACATTAGCTAGCCGCCCGGTGGGTGCGCCAACGTTAGGTAACTTTAATTTTATAGAAAGTAACAAGCCAAGTCCGCAGTCTGGGCAGGTTTTATTACGTACGGTTTTCTTATCTCTTGATCCTTACATGCGCGGTCGCATGAATGATGCCAAGTCCTATGCGGAACCTGTCGCCATTGATGCCGTCATGCTCGGTGGTACGGTTTGCCGCGTAGAAGAATCGAATCATCCTGACTATAGCGTAGGGGAGTGGGTGGTCTCCTATTCTGGCTGGCAAGACTATTCAATATCTAATGGTGATGGGTTATTGAAATTAGGCAAGAAACCAGAAAAGCCTTCTTATGCTTTAGGCGTAATGGGAATGCCCGGTTTAACTGCTTATATGGGGTTGCTGGATATTGGCCAACCCAAAGCTGGCGAAACTGTTATTGTTGCGGCGGCGACGGGTGCGGTAGGAAGTTTGGTTGGACAAATTGCCAAGTTAAAAGGCTGTAAAGTCGTGGGTATCGCCGGTACCGAAGAAAAGTGCCGTTCAGCTGTAGAAGATTTGGGGTTTGATATTTGCTTAAACCATAAATCAGCAGATTTAGCGCAGCAATTAGCGAAGGCCTGCGATACTGGTATTGACGTTTACTTTGAAAATGTCGGTGGCAAAGTGTTTGATGCGGTGCTGCCGCTATTAAACACTTGCGCACGGGTTCCAGTATGTGGGTTGATTTCTCAATACAATGCTACCGATTTGCCGCAAGGACCAGACCGCATGTTTATGCTGATGGGTAACCTATTATTCAAGCGTATTAGGATGCAGGGATTCATTGTTTTTGATGACTATGGTCATCGATATAACGAATTCAGACAAGAAATGTCGCAGTGGCTAAAAGGAGAGAAAATCACTTATCGTGAAGACTTAGTCGAAGGCTTAGAAAATACAGTTGAGTCTTTCATCGGTTTATTGCAAGGCAAAAACTTCGGTAAGCTTGTGATACGCGTCGGCCCTAACGAATTGTAATTGATAACGAATTTTAAGGAGAAATATTATGTTAACAGTACACCATTTAAATAAGTCTCGTTCTAAACGCGTATTGTGGTTGTTAGAAGAGCTTGAAATACCTTACCAACGCGTTGATCATCAGCGTGATGCACAAACCAATTTAGCACCTGCAAGTTTGAAAGAGGTTCATCCGCTGAGTAAAGCGCCCATTATCGTTGACGGTGATATTACCTTATGTGAGTCCAGCACCATAATGGAATACATTTTAGATCAAGACGTTGAAAAACGCTTACGACCTGAAAAAGGTACCAAAGAATATTATCAATATTTAGAATGGTCTCACTTTGCCGAAGGCTCGTTGGCATTACCCGTGATGTTTACGTTATTCATGGGCATGGAAACACGCAGCGGCGATCAAAATATGGATGGCTATATTGCTAAAGAAGTTGCTTTAGACTTTGGCTATATTGAATCCACTTTGGCTGAGCGCGATTATTTTGCAGGGGCTGAATTCACTTCAGCCGATATTATGATGCAAATCATGTTAGGAATTGCAGGTAGTCTTGGCTTACTTAAAGGCAGAGGTAAAACCTTGGCTTACTTGGCAAAAGTCCAGGAGCGCCCTGCTTATAAGAAAGCTGCGAGCCTTGGCTAAATATTCAGACTACAACGATCTTAATGTCAGCTAAGCTGTTGCAGACTTGATACGTTTATTTGAAACCCGCTTTAATGCGGGGTTTGTTTTTTTGAGGTCACATCAGATTATTAAACGTTCTCTCTTGATACTTTTTTGAAGCGTAACGATTGGCTTGATAGCCATAAATTGATACGCCACAGAATGCGCATTCAATTTCCAATAAAAAGTCGTTCAGGCATTTTTACACAAAGGGGAGAGTCAATCAGCTCGTGGCAAATTTGCATATGTATTTAACTAGGCTCAGGACTCATTAAATGCATCCTCACTTCAAATAGAAGATCACAATCACCGCAGTTAGAACCGTCGACATTAAGGCATGTGCGCAGCGATCATAGCGCGTTCCAACCCGCCTCCAGTCTTTAATCCAACCAAACATATTTTCTCAATACTAGGCGGTCTATTTTTCTTGGGGCTATTCAGGCCAAGAAGCTGATGATAAATCTACTGTTGAATCTCAAATGATTTTAAATCATAAAGATGCTATTGAATTTTTGATACAATCTGCTGAAGAAATTGGTTTTAATAGATACACTATTTTAAACTTACATGCTTTGCTTTCTAATAACCTGTTACCAGATCCTAGTGCATCTGGCAGATTGCGTAATATTTCAGTTGGTATTAGTCATTCTGTTTATGAACCTTTAAATGTACCTCAAATAATTTCAGAAGTGTTTAACCTTATCCTTGAAAAATCTAGCCAAATTAAAAGCCCTTTTGAGCAGGCATTTTTTGTAATGGTTCATTTGCCTTATTTACAACCATTTGATGATGTAAATAAACGTGTATCACGGTTATCCAGTAATATTCCTTTTGCAAAACACAACCTTTCACCATTATCATTTATTGATGTACCTGATGATGTTTATATTTCTGGAATGTTAGGAGTTTATGAATTAAATCGTATAGATTTATTAAAAGATGTATTTATATGGGCATACCAGCGTTCATCTGCAAGGTATTCAGCTATACGACAATCTCTTGGTGAACCAGATCCTTTTCGTTTAAAGTATCGTGATGAAATGAAAAATTTAATATCTGAGATTGTTTCTAATGCTATACCACCAAAAGAAACTTCTTTAAAAATAAAAGAAGTAGCTAAAACCTTACCTCTTGAAGATAAAGAAAAATTTATTGAGGCAGTTGAAACAGAAATACTTTCATTACATGAAGGCAATTTTGCTCGTTATCAAGTTTCACCCTCTAATTTTAAAGCATGGCAAGAAGCTTGGAAATAAAGTAAGAAGCTTTATTTCTTACTATTAACATAGCGATATAGTAATTCCAATTTAAAAAGCTTGGCATAGCAAGTCATCTAAAGTTGTTCCATTCTCTGCATACTGA
>TARA_R110000868_G_scaffold9795_5_pt1 | contig 10046 bp, 12 predicted proteins | sample TARA_R110000868 | Tara Oceans TARA_R110000868 (sample SAMEA4397489) | marine metagenome | biome: Polar Biome; feature: [SRF] surface water layer (ENVO:00010504); material: water (ENVO:00002006), including particulate matter (ENVO:01000060) such as... | depth 5 m | reverse complement strand
ATAACGCTCAAATTCTTTTTCATAAGTATCAGGAAGATACTGATTTAAAAAGTCAAAGTTTGTGATATAGTTAGTCGATAATGGAACTTGTTCAGCACTTGGCTGCAATGCAAATCCCGGAGATAAGGCTACTTGTCCTGCCATAATTTCTAATTTTTTTTAATGTTAATGTTTATTTTTTACTTTTAATTCGTAAGCCCTTCCCATTGTCAGGGTTTACTTCTCTAATTTGCATTCCCCCTTTGCTTGTAACTTCAGGTGCGTTTCGTGTCGTCATATTAATATTTTTAATTCCACGAACAACTCCCTCTGTTGCGTTTGATTTACCTTGCTCATAAAAGAACGAAGCAAACTTTTCAGGATTCATTGCCATCGCCAATGACTTGTGGTATCCAACTGCATCTTTAAGTAAACCATCGTCATCTAAAAACTTTTGTATAAAAGTTGATGGGTTCTGATGTTTCCCTTTTACTTCAGCTAAATCCCCGGGGTTAAAGAAAACTTTGTTGCCTCCATCAAGAGTAAACTCAAAACCTTTGAATTCACTTCCGAAAACTTCATCCGTTTTTTTTGCAAACCAATCTGTTTTGCGTTTAACTTCTTCCTCGTAAGTACTCGACTTTTGGACATATTGCTTATACTCCTCTAATTCTTTTGATTCTTCTTCAGAAATAGTGTTCCCTCTTGACTCAAGGGGAATACTGTATTTTTCTTTTTCAGATTCAAAATAATCTTTGGCTTTAGCAATCGCCTTTTTCTTTTGTAACTTTATTTTTCTAACCGATATCTCGTCATCAAGGTCTTCATCGAAGGAATAATCTTCCATCATTGACTCAATGTCATCTGCATCAAGACCTTTTTCAGTAGCGGTTAAATAGTCACGTAATAATTTATCAGGATTTTCAGTATCAATGTCTCTATTTAATTTAGAGAAATCACTAAAACCTCTACCTGTGTCTTTTTTATATTTCATATAAGCGGCTACATCTTCGGGGATTTCTTGGCTTTGCTCTCGCTCTGCCCACAACTCCTCTACAGAATTAATCTGCTTACCGTATTTATTCTTAATAAAAGAAAGAACGCTTTCTTCACTTAACTCTAAAGATTCAGATTCGTCACTTTGTAGGTTTACTTCTTCACCTTGTTTATCAACCTGTGAGTTGATTTCTTGTTCGTGTTTATCAAGAAGTTGCCCTTCAACCTCTTGAACGCCTTTTGGCTCAATGCCATCTACTGCTCTTACTTTGTATTCCATATGATTTTAATTTAAGTTACAAATTTAATATAAAAAAAATAAGCATCTTAGCCTACCTTGGGTTGAACTCTGCTAAGTCAAAACCATCTAAACTATCCTCATTCGATTCAAAATTCATAGGAGGTAAGTTGTTTTTTCTTTGGTTTATCAATTTACTTTGTTCTGTATTTTGTTGGCTAATTCTTCCTGACTTTGCGTCTTCTCTCTGCTGCTCTCTATCTGATAATTGTTTTTCTGAAATACCTTTTAGTTGCATATTTAAGTTAAACTCTTTATCCATAAGAACTGATTTTAATTCAGCTTCCATTTGAAGTCTTTGCATTTCTCCCTGCTGCTCTGCTTGTTTTATTTGCATTTTAGCTTGAGTTTCCATTTGAATTTTTTGCATACCCATCTGTGCTGCCATCTCTTGAGACTTGAGTTGTTGTTGTGCTTGCATTGCTTGTGACTGCATTTGCATCCGCTCTTCCTTTTCTTGCTTAGCTTTACGCTTAACTTTTAATAATTGGTTCGCAAGTTTAAGATTTTTTATTTCTCTAATATCAATAGCATCTTCAAGGTTTATGTCTCCTTTAGATAAAGCCATATTAACGTTTTGTTCAAGCATTGCTTTTTGCTCTTCGTCCGGGGCTATTTCTATGAATATTCCAAAATCATAAATATATAAATCAGAAATATCCCCAAGTATACTTACGTTGTACTTTCCAATTTTGTTTGCAAAGTCATCTTTAAAATCCGCATACTCTAAAATATCGGCAATTCTATAAGTTAATCCTTCAGCTATGCTTCTGTATATATACAAACTTGAATCAAGAATATGTCTTGTTGCGGTGTTAGAGTTTAATGCTGCTAACTTTTGTAATCCAACCAACGAATTAGGATTAGGCGTACTGCCATCTCTCGCTTCATTTAAGCCTGTTACGTCACGTATCATTCCTAAGTAATGGTTGTAGTTGGTGATAAGCATTTGAGTCTTACCTGACCCTGAATTTGAACTCAACTGTTGAATAGGAACTCTTGCGTTATTGAACTCACCATCCCCTGTATAACTTCTACCAATAACACTACCTGTTTGGAAGTATAATCTTAAAGCATCTTCAGGATTGTAGGCATTCCCTGTTCCAAGGTCAACTTCATTTAAACCATCTGCATCAATAAATACCCCATCAGGAACAACTTTAGATATAACTTGTTGTAACTTTAAATGTGTAAGCTGAATCAAATCAGCAAAAGGAATCATACGCCTAACCAAAGACTCAATTACTCCTTTATACATTCTTGGTGCAACCGCTACATAATTAGGTAAAGCGTGTTGTGATGAAGACTTAGGTCTTACCATATTTTCTGCTAACTCCCATTTTAATAAGTAGTTAGTTCCCATTACCATTATACCGTCATACCATACATCAATCGTCTTAGAGAACTTTTCAAATTTGCCCTCTTCCATCATTTCAACAGGAGGGTTAAATTGGTCATCTTTTTCAATCATCTTAGAGAAGCCCCCTTCGTATACCTTTTTCTTGTACACCATTTTTTTAGTACTCTTATAATTAAAGTACATTAAGGTTACGGTATCTCTATAGAAAATATCATTGTCGTAAAACTGAGAAACATTATAATAGTCATACCAACTTTGCCCACTTTTGGAAATTTCTTCCATTTGGTCTTTTGTAATCTTAGGGTCTATCTTAAGAAGTTCCGTCATTGGAACTGTTTTGATTTCTCCCCAATAAAAACAATCTTTAAAATGTGGGTCTTCAGTATAACTGTATACTACATTTGCAGGGTCTACATAAGAAATTTCAACTCCTGCTCCCGGTAAAAATTCGTGTTTAGCAATACCTATACCTATAACTGTTAAGTCATAGTCACTTCTTTTTCTTAAATCATAATAATGATTTTCCTCAAGAATAGTATTGATAGCCTCTTCTTCTGCAATTTCAATTGCAGGTTTATAGTTGAGTTGCATATATAATGACAACTCCTCATCTGTTTTAGGCAACTCATCAGCGGGAGTAACAAAGGGATTAGCCCCTGTTTTTTCTTGTATTTTTTCAAGAATAGGTTTGGCGACCATCTGCCCCTCAACCATATCTTGAAATTTACTTCTCTTACTCTGAGACATTGCGTCCTGAGCATAAGCCTTTACTTTAAAAAGTCTGTCAGACATACCGTTCACAACGATATCTACAAACTTCGGGAGGATAGGCACAGGTGTCCAATCTAAATTTAGATAAGACAAATCTCCATCAACCGCTATTTCGTTCTTATATTTACCAACAGGTTGTTCCCCCCGTGCGTACAATCTAAGCCTATGGAAACCTTTCCATTGGTCATAGAATCTACATCCGCTTCCGTCCTTCTTAAACCACTCATATTGAATGGCTTGTCCGATTTGTAAACCGAACTCGTCCGTTGCTTTTTCTGCATCGGATACGAACTGACTTGGAAATCCTGCCGATGATATGTTTACTTTGACATCTTTCATCTAATAATTTCGCTTATGTTCCCTTTGTTATTATATCTTGCAAAGTTAACCATTATTTTTGACTGTTTTTTCTCGGGTTGATAAAGGTGTTTTTGAGTTGCCATAATAGCCAAACCCGAACTAATAGAAGCATCGTGCTTGGTCCTATTGGTAATATCAAACTTCGCCCAATCCTCAAGAGTTTTTATAAAAGGCATACTACCCATTTCATCTGAATCTCTATAAGTGCTATCCATATCCATCCCAACATATTTTTCAATATAAGATTCAATAGCTGAGGCGTGAGCCTGCTTTACATCTTCACTTGAGTTAGGCATCCCTCCAAGTTCTCTCTCTGTTTTTGATAACTTGTTTGAATGCTTGTCAGGTCTGTTTGTACAAAATCCTCTATACCCCCTATTCTTAAAATGATACAATAATCTTGGTTTGTTATTTTCAATAAGTATTGGCATACCATAAAACACACAAGCCATTAATACTTCTTCATAAAATATTTCTGCAGTTTGTGGTCTTGCAATATATTCTAAAAAAAATTGATTACTTGGAGCGTTGTCCATATTAAATTTAGTTAATCCGTGTAGTGCTCCATTAGAGCCACCACCACCAACTACTCCTGATATATCATAACTATCGCAACCAAAAGCACCTATATGTTCATTGCCGGGATACTTAACTCCATTACGAGTGTATACTTGGTTTCTTAATCCCATTTCAGGAGTCCAACTTATTAAGAATCTTCCCCGTTTATCAGGGCTGAAAATAACCTTACTATCATTTATCCCGTCTTTCCAATAAAAAGAACCTCGTGTTAAATGATGTTCTGTTATAAGACTATCGTTATAATCTATCTGTTGGTATATCTTAGTAAGATTAAAAATACTTTGTTTACTTTCATCTCTAAATGCGTGAGACTCTGTTCGAGGGAATTGTCGATAAAATTCATTAAGTGCATCAGGGTCGCTTTTCAAAGAATCAACTTCCCCTTGCCAATAGTTTACTGCTGATTGGTGAATGCGTTCTCCATCTATTCCGATTATCCCGTTTGTTGTAACGTTAACATCCTCTATAACAGGCATTCCAAATCTGTCAATAAACCCTTCCATATTCCATTCCATTGGAATAAACAGGCTATACATACCGCTTTTAGTTTGTCCGTTTGAGTTCCTTTTTGTTACATTAGAATCTTCATATAGCTTTTTAAAATTATCTCCACCCTTGCTTAATGCATTTGAAGTAGACCCCATCATACATTTCCCTATAATTTTACTACCAAGCCTTAAACAAGTTTTAGTAACCCTCCAATTGTTTTGAATGTTGTTTGGTTTAATCCATTTCCCACTTTCATCGTGTACCAATAACAATAGTTTTTCTCCATCATAAGAGTTATCGTCTGTGTTTTTCCAATCGACTGTAGTATCAAGACCTTCAAGGGTATTTGAATCTACGGTGTGCATATTTTTTTTTGTTATTTTAGATGCCGGAATTCTAAAAGCTAATTCAGTTTTAGGTTTATCCATACCATCCATAATAGGTCTAAAGAAAAACGGAAGTCTACTGTTTATAGGGACAACTTTATCTGTAAACATTTTTTTTGCATCACCCCCTGTCTTAGACAATATACCAACTCTTGCATCCCTTGCAAGGGTTGCGGTATTAACACACTCAGATGATGACATAAAAGAAAATCCGGAACGTCTAATTTTTAAATAGACCATACCAAAACTTCTATTGTCAGCCTTACAAGCCTCCCAAAAAATAAACAATAAACGATTTGCTTCTCTGAAATCAGGATACCCTATGTCAATAGTTGACCATTGTAGATACATATAATGTGCTCCTGTTATGTAAATAGGAGTTCCGTTAGATACAACCCAAACTCCTTCTTCTCTATTATCAAATTCATTCTCAATATAATCAACCCATCTGTTTTTAAATTCAGATGGCATTTCATTCCATTGGAATATTGATTGAATTTTAGAAAGTTCTTTAGGTAATTCTTGACGCTCCCAATACTGCTCCTCTTTCTTTTTGTGTCTTTGTATGCAATTTTTAGAAACAAGGGGCAACCCTATTTTTAAGTTTTGAATTTCAATTACGTCTCCTAATGTTCCGTCTTTAGATATTATAATAAGGTCATACTTTGAGTCATAGCCATACCCCCACGACTTAGCTTTATTTTTTATGCTAAGTACGCTCTTAGGTACGTAATCTTGTACAACTCTGTATAATCTATTTTGACCTTCGTTCTGCAAATCCTTGTTTTGTATCTGTTCTGCTTGCTCCTCTTTCTGAAATCTCTATAGCTTCTCTTTCTGCTTCTATCCTATTTAATATATCAAACGCATCAAAGATTGCTAACTTCTTTGTTGCTGCAGCATTCTTTAATCTGTCTGCAGATAACTCATCTTCAGGGTCGTTCTTAATAATCTCTTCCTTCGCTACCTTTATCAGTTGCTCCACCGCCCTGTAGCCTGCGTCTATTATTCTTAATTTTACTTCTTTTAAATTCATCTTTGATACGTTTTATTTTTTTTAATGGAATACTTTCTTCGTTCCACATATCATCCCAATCCTTAAAACAATTATCAGACATTAATTTTTTCTTTTAAAAACACAACCTGAATTAATCTCGAGTCATCTCCTTCTCCAAAATTTTTTTCTAAGTTTCGAGAATGTAATCTATTTGAATTAAACACAAGACAACTATTATATTTAGCCAAGTACATATTTTCAATACTTTTATTATCAAAGTATAATGTTGTTCCGTAATCTTTGGGGTGAATTTTATTCAAATATAGAATAGCAGTAAGGTCACCCATCATTTCATCTGAATGAATATAGTTTGGTTCTTCTTGATTTATATGCGATTGACGAACAAAATTTAACGCCACATTATAATCAGGATATTTCTTGTTTAAAAAAGAATAAAATAAATCCTCTGCCCTTAAGCATACATTTTTAAATGTATTGTCCCCATCTTGAAAATCATAGAAACCATTTTTTAATATATCATTCACATATAGGTCGGGGTCTGAGAGTACGTTGTTATAGTGTTCTATCATAAAACCATAGTTATTTGGTGGTCATAAATTCTATATAACTTCTCCCCATCAACCTCAAACTCATATTCACTATCCGGCTTAAAAGTCACCCTATCGCCTTTATTAATACCTTCACTAATTAAGTATTCATTTGGATACTTAATTAACCCTACTAATGGTTCTTCTGAGAATGGTTTAAAAACATAACTATCTTCTGCAGATATTGGTTTAACAAAACAAAACCTATCGTGTGAATGCCATCCCGTTTTATTTTTAAATAAAAAGAATTGGTCGTTCTCTATAAAAAAAAGATTGTCCTTAAAGAAACTTCGCCCGCTTCTTCTTCGACCTCTCATATCATTATAGAATTTAAAAACGTTGTGGTGAACAAGGAGTGTATCTCCAATTTCAATTGGACCTTTGTAGCCTATGGGTGTTTCTTTAACTATAGCTTCTCTGTTTGAAAATTTATGGTCCTCTTCAGAGGTGCTTGTAATGAATTCAACCCCACCAATATCCTTGGTGTTATTATATCTCCTATCCTGCTTAGGACTTGCAATAAAAAAAAATGGTGATTTCATAATTTAATTTACGAGCCACAACCAATACAATCTATATAACTATCTGTTGGCTTGACTCCGTTTAATTTCATTTCAATATTATGAATCTCATCTGCGATGGTCATTGATTCCATCCAATCTGTAACTTTGCCCTTTTCTATTGTTAAGAACTTAACTTTTTCTGTTAAATCTTTACGCTCTTGCTCAGTCATTTTAAAAGTTTACATTATACTCGATGGATATAGGCATTGTGCTTGTAAATTCTTTCCATAAAAGTACCTCTTCTTGTTCATTTATAATCCAAATTCTTATTGAATCTAATTCAGAATCAAATTTAATTAAATGAATAGAGTGAGATGCATTTAAAATCTCTTGACCAACTATGTAATGCATTGCCCCTGATTTATAGTCAGGACCAATACTAATTTTTCTTATGTCCATAGTGTATTGTATTATATTAATTTCCAAATAGAAATAGAAGAGGATGGTATTGTAGTCCATATACCCCCTGATATACTATGAGTAGCTGCTTCACCTTGGTCTACGCCACCCGCATCTCTCATTATTTCAAATGTAAAAACGTCTGAAGGTATAAGATTATACGGCTCTGAAATATCTATTCCAACCATAGTGCCGATATTCTCAATGCTTGTGCCTCTTGTTAAACCATTTGGAATACCATTTACTAATGTTCTATAAACAACCGAAGCAACGCCCCCTGTACTCCCGCTCCTTTCTATATTAACAAAAATATTTATAAGATAAGTTCCTTCAGATTGAATAACAACCTCTCCCAAAGGTCCAAGGGTTGCATCAACAGTAGTTTGAGGAGTACCAAACTCTAACTGTAAAGGGGTGTTTAAACCTAACGGGGATTGTTTAACAAAAGAACTACCTGTTAGTATCTTATTATAAGAAGGAAGAGTTACAACAACATTGTTAATCCATTCAACTCCTGTACCTGTGGAAGATAATATTTGACCCGCAGTCCCTGCTTTTCCTGTTCCGTCTTTAATTGCACTATTAAAAGTTGATGTTCCTAAAAAAGATGACGTCCCTTGTATTTCAGCATTATCGGTAACGTTAAGTAACGTGGTAATTATTGTCCCTGAGACACCTATGTCTCCTGTGATTGTTAGGTTTCCTGTTAACCCCAAATTGGAAATAGCAGTACTACCTACATCAAGAACGTTTTGTAAGCTGCCCGGAGAAGCAGGTGGGACAACCCATCTTACTGAATTACCTGTAGTAGATAAAAACATACCTACCGTCCCCAAATTTCCTTGGTCGTCTTTTACTCCTCCTTGGAAATTAACATTCCCAAAATCAAATAACACATCGTTATTAAATGCAGCGTTACCATATATAGTAGCCGAAACTCCAACAACTAATTGTTCAGTATCTATAACCCCCTGTAAAGAAATGTCATTTGTAGCAATATTGCCTGCTGCTAATACCGTAGACAAAGTGGGGTTTGGTACAAGTTTAATAATATCTTCAATAGTGTAATTTTTTGTTACATCAAGATTGTTGAAATCCGTACCTATTACTTTGTCTTTTACCGTTGGTAATGCATCAATTGCATAATTTGCTATTTTTCCCATTTACTTTTTTACATTAGGCTCAGGCTCAGGCTCAGTAATCTCTCCCGTTTGGATATTGATTACGGCATCAGACCCGTATTTTTTAATTAATACTTGTTCTTGCGTAGCGTACTCTTCTTTCAAATTAGAAACGTCAGTAAGCAATTTATTCTGTGTAATCACAGTATCGCCAAGCTGAATTTTAAGCTGATTAAATTCGCTAACTAATTTTTGAATTGTTGTTAATTCGATTTCTTCTAAGTGTTTCATTTTAATAAATTTTATTTAGGTTAAAGTACAAAGATAGTAAAATTTTTATTCATAATTACATTTGGCAAAATCCTGTGATAGTCCAAGCTGACCCACTCCAAACTGCCCATACATTATTATCAGAGTATGACCCCGCAGGTGCACTATTCATACAATTTGAATTTGTTGTTGCCAAAGGATATAGCCACCAATTTTGGTTATTTGTAGTTTGAAGGTTTGTCATTGTTCCTTTAAAACAAGAATCTTCGGCGAACTTATAAAACGCAAGATACCTTAGCGTTATATCGTAACAAAATGATGGTGGTTGATAATCTTGGTCATACCCATACCACTCATTCATAGCGTGAGGTGTACTTGTATTAGGTTTATATGGACTTAAAGTATTTAATGCAGGGAAAGAATTTAATCCTCCTCCGTTAATTAAATCTGTCATCAGTATAGGATGTGCGATAGGAGGACCTGAACCATAAGTATTCCATTTCCTTTCTTGTGCTAACCCTAACATTGTCAGTATGCCTGAACTTGGAACTGCCATATTATTTTATTTGTCTCTTTAAGTATTCAACTTCTTTAGTAAGTTCTTTTATTGCTTCAATTAATACTCCTACAATATTCCCGTAAGCAACTGACTTATATTCTTCCCCGTCTATTACAACTTCAGGTAGAACCTTTTCTACTTCTTGTGCAATGACTCCTAAGCCACGTTCTCCATCTTTATCAAAGGTAACACCTCTAAGTGCATTAACCTTCTCTAATGCATTAGGAATGGTCTCTATGTTTGTTTTAAGCCTTTCATCTGAATAAGCCGTTAGGTTTCCTGATGCAGTAAAGTCTCCTGTGAAACTACCT
>TARA_R110000868_G_scaffold272330_3_pt1 | contig 10049 bp, 13 predicted proteins | sample TARA_R110000868 | Tara Oceans TARA_R110000868 (sample SAMEA4397489) | marine metagenome | biome: Polar Biome; feature: [SRF] surface water layer (ENVO:00010504); material: water (ENVO:00002006), including particulate matter (ENVO:01000060) such as... | depth 5 m | reverse complement strand
AGACTTTGATCCTTCTTACTACGTAAAGCAAAACCCAGATCTTAAAGCACGATGGGAAGCATATAAAGCAAATGATGATGTAGACGTTATTAATCGTTATGGAGAAAATGGATTCTACCTGCAACACTATACGCAACAAGGCAAACCCGCTGGTCTTCGTGGTAACGCAGCAGAAACTACTGCAGTAGCGAACCAATATTTAGAAAAAAAGCCAACAGATAAAGATCTTCAATCAGTAAGAGATTTGCAGCTTAGTGCGGACACTGACACTCAATCTGCCAGGCTTCTTGCAATTCCAGAAATCAAAACTCAATACGAAAATGCACTTGCAGGTGATACTTATTGGACCAGCTTGGGCAAGAAAAATCTTTTGGACCCCAAAAAACCAGATGAGTTTGCTGCCTTATTTAGATTATCTCAACGACCAGAAGATAAGGCAGTTGCTTTTAATCGCAACATTAATGCAGGGTATGGTGTAACACAATTGGAAGACGCCATCAATGTTGCCGTAGGTGAAAAAGGAATTGTAGACGTAAAGAAATTTGGAGCATTAGCGCAAAATGTATTAAAAGACACTATAGATGAAATGAAAAAAGCCCGTTCTAAGGAGTCAATGATGTCTTATTTAGGACAGATGGGTGACATGAAAGAAATATTAGATCTTGGCAAAACACTAAGCACTGAAATCATGGGGGATAGTGGCATTGGTGGTGTACTTGCATTTAATGACCAATCAGGAGTTAAACAAGAGTCCCTAGAAAAAAGCCTGCAAAAGTTATCCGGAGTAAACAACTTAACAACCTATAACTGGCAGCAATGGTTTGATACATCTTTAAAAGAAAAATACAACAAAGACTTAGAGCTTGGTTACACAACAGAACAAGCATCTGAGAACGTAAGCATCGACGGAAACTTTGCCAAAGATTTTATTGAGACATATTTAAATCCTCGCTTTAATCACTCTAAATCAATGGAAGAATTTGTTGACTACCTAGACGTACAATCCAAAGAACAAAACCCTTTCCAAACGCAAGATTTGCTAAACGCTACCAAGCTAGTGGCTGATCTTAAAGCAAAAACATACCTAGATGCAATCCAAAAAGAAAATGATCGGGGTTTTGACTCCTCGTTTTATTTCAATCCTACAGGAGACAAAAGTCGTGAACAAGCATATACGGATCAAGCTAAAAATGTCCAAGCCGATTGGGAGGCAGCACAGAAAGGAGATGCATATTGGGCAGCGCAAGCATATCGTTTTGGTGTGAATGTAACTGATAAAGATGCATTTGCTCGTATGCACTTTCAAGTAAAAGGTCAAGGCCAAGGATATGATGCAGCAGAAGATATTCTTAATGCAGGCAAAGTAACAGATGAGATCTATAAAAACATTCTTCCTGCATTGAACAAAGAAGTGCTTACCCAAGGTTCTGTGTTTGGTCAATTTATTACACCAGAATCTTTTGCTGATCAAATGACAAAAGGATTAAATCCAGGGGATAGCGCCAAGTGGGATGAAGTATTAAAAATTAATGGTCTAACAGGATTTAAAGGAACACTGGATGAATTAAAAGCGGAAATTGCTAACTCAATTCAAGGTTCTTCTGCAGAGGATATTCGTACGCGTATTCAAGAACTTAACAAACAAGGAGACAAGCCAACGCAAGAAAATTTGGGAATTACATACATTCAGAGAGATTCTGATTACACAAATACATCAAAACCTGCGGACACTCAGCTATATCAAACATTTAAAAAAGCTGGTTACAAGGGCACTGAAGATGAGTTTTACACTAATTTTTTCCCTGATGTAAACAAAGATGAGCAAACTTTTCTTACTAAAGCTGGCAGCACATCTGGCTTACAGCTTACTGACAAACTTAATACAAAAGATCCCTTTGAAGCTTTTAGTTCTATTGGCGGCTTGCTTGGAGAAGATGACGAAGGGACACCCTTTACTACGTCTTCTGGCACAACCAAGAAAAATACTAGCTCAAGCTATTTTGACTTAGACTTAGGTTTGAATGACTCTAGTGATAGCAGTACAACAAAGTCAAAATCTGGCCAAGAATTTTTAAGTAGTTTTACTTCCTTGTTTAAATAACATGTCAGATAAACGTCAAAAAGCGGTTGCCGCTTCCAAGCGATACAAGAAAGAAGACATGAAATGCAATGTTCCCCAGAAGGCACCCCCTGGGGACAAGCATAAAAAAGTCGTAAAGTCTTGTCATGGTGGGGAAGAGAAAATAGTACGCTATGGGGCCAGGGGATATGAGGACTACACGCAACACCACGACAAAGATCGCCGTGCCAACTTCCGCTCACGCATGGGTTGCGACAAACCTATGGACAAGAACACCCCACGGTACTGGGCGTGCCAGGATTTGTGGTAGGATGCAAGCTGTTCACTTCTGACCCATGGCCAAACCCAAGTCAACCGTTACAAACAAAATTGAATCCAAGCCGAAAAGGACTTGCCAAGGACGGTCAAAAAACACTAAGCTAAAACAAGGCCAAAAAAAATACCGTGGTCAAGGTTAAACAACTTTACAAATCAGTGCCCGATTTAACCGGCCAAATTTATGGTCGGTTGACGGTGCTTGGTTACAGCCCAAGTGTAAAACATCAGCTCTCTCGCTGGGTTGTTTTGTGCGCATGTGGAAAGAAAACCACTACATATGGCATGTCCCTTTCAAGTGGGAAAAGCAAAAGCTGTGGTTGTTTACAAAAAGATAAAGCGACTAAACACGGAAACACATACCATCCTTTTTACAAAATTTGGACTGCTATGAATTACCGTTGTACTAATGTTAATTGTAAAGATTATGTAAACTATGGAGCCAGAGGCATAAAAAATTTGTTTGATTCTTTTGAACAGTTTTGTAACTGTATGGGAGAGCGGCCAGTGGGGCACACCGTCGAGCGTCTAGACGTCAACGGTCATTATGAACCACAAAATTGCGTTTGGATTGCAAACAATAAACAGGTTTTAAACAGAAGGTGCAACATACCAATTCAAACAAGAGAAAAAATTCAAGAACTATCAAAAACAATTACAAATAAAATGGTCATCTCTAGGCTTACAGGGGTAAGTAGAACAAGCATTGATAGAGTGCTCAAAAATTGTGTATGATTGGAGATAACAGTAGTTGTCTCCAATGTCTAACTTTTCAAATGCTGTAAATCTGATTTGCAAGCATGCTGGATACAATGAGAAAGCATATGCCGATCCATCTACTGGAGCAGAACCTTACAGCTTTGGTTACGGTACACAATTTTATCCTGATGGTTCTCCTGTCAAGCAAGAGCAGTGTTGCTCCAAGGAGAAAGCACTTGAGTATTTGTTTCACGAGCTAAATATTATTGATGATCTACTTAGCAAGCTAAACCTAGGTTTGCCGCAGTCAACGCAAGAAGCGTTACTTTCTTTTATTCACTCCATTGGGTGGGAGTCTTTTCTTTACAGCACAATTATTGATTCTCTAGAGGAAGATAATTTTTACGCTGCTGCTGAAGAGATTGGTCGATGGGTTTTTGATGAAGAGCACCATGTCATTGGCGGGCTTATTGAACGTCGCAATGACGAAATCAAACTATTCCTGGAAGATGTGGATGCAATTTTTTCACCCTCAACCGAAATTCTTTTGGCTGCCTTTCGAGAATACAGTGCTGCAGCCCATGAGGTAACAGCAATTCGACAGCTAGAACGCAAAATCAGTCCTTACATTCTTTCAATTTTTGCAAACGAATTTAAAATTGGCTCAACTCAGTGGTTGCGCTACCCCTTGGCGGACTTTGACGACATCTTCAACAGCTAGGATTAGAATGAATTAACCCAGCAGTCCCTTCCAAATGGAAAATTCTTCTGAACCCAAGGAGTTTGAGCTTCCGTTGGAGTTTCAATTTGCCATGCGGAAGGCAGAGCTACAGGCTGATGAGATGTGTTGGGAGCAACTTCATGCCGCACTACTTAACCTGTACCACCAACGCTTGATGGAATGGCAAGCAGTACGTGAGATCTTGGCGGGTGAAAATATTGACTTGACCTTTGAGGTCCCAACAAACTTAGAATTAGCAGAACTTGCCGCCGCATGCATGTTTGCAAGCGACGACGAAGATGATGAGGATGACGAAGATTGTGTTCCGTTCTAAACGTAGTCGCGTTCCAGCCGTTCAATCAAACGATTAAGATACCAACGAGCCTTCTTGGCATCCTGGAGCATGTTGCCTTTATACCAAAGACGTAACAGATATTTAAGCGTTTGCCACAACAAGCCACCGGAGATAGGGTCAGGGGCGTCTTGTACCGCTTGCTCCAGGATCTCAATGACTTCAACCTTGCCCGCTGTGTAATGCTCTGGGTGATCTACTGGATCTCCCTTGGGAGCAACAGGACTTTTAGTTGTTGCCCAGGGAACTGGGCAGACACCATCAACGCAATCAGAAATTCCTACCGACTCAAACCACGTTTTGCCGACGGAGAGCCCAGAGCTAGGACAAGTTTCTGCGGACGAGGAGACGACGCTGGATACTGCTCCAGTGCTTCTTCCATCGACGGAATATACCCGGTCATTCCCGGACGCGATTGTGAAATCTCCTTCCATTCGTGGTTGTCCTCACCAAGGTTTAAGCGTTCCCGCCCCTGTTGAGGAAGGACCAGACCCCTATTATACATATCTTGGAGGGGAACGTCAGCCTTTTCGTTATTCAAAGGTGCGCCAAAGTCTTCTTCTGTCAGGCAACGACAATCAATTTCATCTTGGATGAAACTATCTAGGAAACCAGCGGCTCCGTGCATGGCAATATAAGGCTTAAATTATGTCTCTTACAATATTATCACGACAAGATTTGTTGCTAAATTAGGTAGTTAAAATGAGTTCAGGTACATCTGGTGCAGAGGGTTCAGATCTACGGCCAGAACAGGCGTATGATACAGACTTGCGTCGTGTTGAACCAAGAGAGCGCAATTCTGTATCTGAGATGAATGCCAAGCAAGATAAGGTTGCCAAATACATGGCAGCCGCACGTAGCGCTGGTAAGTTTAGACAAAAGGCTGGTATTGATGAGCCATCCATCCGAGGTAAAACACCTAGGGCGGAAGCAAGCATCGCTGGCACATCATTGCCAAGCATGGGTGATACCATCGGTAGAGCAGGCAGTACTAACTACGCCAACAAACCTGGCGCTAGCTTTGGTCGTAGCTACGGTTAATACGTAGTGTTTCCATAGGCTTCAAGTTCCAAGGACTCTTGCAACATTTCAAGCATGGGGTGAAGTGTGTTTAACACCCACTGAACATCATCTCCACGGAAACGGGAAAACTTTTTGCAAAGCTCTTCGTTCTCCTGGTAAATTACAGATCGCACTAGGATCTCTACCACCTCAAGCCTTTGTGCAGCCGCCATTACACTTGGGAGAAAACAATTTCTTTCTTTTGATCTTGGTACTTGCCCTTGCGATCTTGGTAGGAAACATCGCAGGGCTCACCACGATAGAACAAAAGTTGAGTGATGCCTTCGTCAGCGTAAATACGATTGAATAAGCCAGTGCAATTACTAATCTCTAACGTAAGGTAGCCTTCCCAACCTGCTTCGGCTGGCGTTATATTTACCAGGATTCCAGATCGTGCATAAGTAGATTTACCTACCGCAACAACAGTTACATCCCTTGGAAGCTTGATACGTTCTTGTGCAACGCCAAGACAATATCCATAGGGAGGCAAGATAAAATATTGGCCTTTCTCATCTTCCAATAACTCTGCATTTGTTAGTATATCCGCATCAAAATCTTTGGGGTCACAATCTCCCTTTTGAATGCGCCCAAAGATCAGGCATTGTTTGGGAGACAAGCGAATATCGTAGCCGTAAGAGCTAAGACCATAACTCAAAACACGGCGACCATCAACGTCACTAATCAATTTGTCCTGGAAAGGACTAATCATTTCCTCTGCTAGGGCAAGTTTTTTAATCTCGCGGTCGCACAAGATGCTCATTGTCTGGTTTAAGCGATCTTTAGTCTATCGCAATCAGGTAAGGATCCGCCCCTTGTCTTGGTAAAGATCTATAAATCTTTGCACGGCCTGCCCTGTGTCCGTAAGGGGTGGTAAGTAAACAACCAACGAAGTACATGTCTTATGGCTACCGATTCCTTGGCTTGTGTTTTTCACAAGTAAAGGAGGAGTTTTAAGAATGCATACGGGAAAATCAAATATTTTTTGTTCATACCGAATCATGTCCGGGCAGTTGGTAAAATACAGTGCTTGCTTGACATCTTTTTTAAACCACGTACGAAACAATTTGCGAAACCAAACTGCGTGCGAAGATACCATTGAAGGGGAGCTTGATCGCGTCATCTTCCAGCGATCCATTTTCTTCTGCCAGAAATAAGCTCCTCCTGGAGGAAATAGATAAACCTTCCCTGACCAGTCTTGGACGTTTAAACCATCATCCATTGGAGAGTAAAACTTTTCTGCTTGGACGTATTCGTTGGCAACTTTTGAACTGGCAACATCCAAGTCAATGCCATTCATCAACGCATGTGCAGATGATATTAGATCATAATTCGTGATCAGCTCTAGATCTTCCCGGCGAGTCCTGTAATCATGAATAGCCATTATGTTTCGTCTACCTTGTTATAGTCTATTTCCAAATAGCGAATGCCCTGAGCATCGTTAACAATGTAACCAGCTTTCTCAACTGGATTAATTTTTTGCGCAGCTTGTAAAATTCTGCGGAAAGTTTCAGCTAAGTCTCCGTTATTATTGCGTTCTTCTTTTTCCTGGGCAGAGTGAAGCTCTTCAAGAGTCAAAAAAATCATTGAGCGATTTTTGTTTTCTGGTTGGAAAACCATAACGCCAGGCCCTTCCGCTTCCCAGTGTTTTAAATACTGTTGCCCCATGTCACCTAGGATAAGCCTTAAGGTGGCATCAAGCATCTTTGTTTTTGTGTCGTCCAGCTCAGGACCGATCACTGAAGATAGAAGGCGTTCGCGTCGATTCATTTGTCTAACAGTTTATGGAAAGCAAGGGACTCTAAAAGTTTTGGCAGGGGCTTGTACAACACCACAAGCTTACCTAAGTTACCACGTTTCTTGACAAGCTTGCCGGTTTCATCTCGCACTTTATCAAACTCCCCCGAGCGAATCAGGTATTCCGCAACACATCTTAACCGACGTTTTAAAGGGAGTTCAGCAAGAGGGAATTTACCACATATTGTATCGGGTTCCATGTTTTTAAACGCTACTCGTAAGCGATTTGCTAGTGTCATCCCAGAATTAACGTCTTCTTCTTCGTAATTCTTAATATTTTCTAGGTACCTTTGCAGGCACTTGTCATCAAAAGAACCTTCGGGAGGCAAAAACATCTCTACTTGAAGAGTCAAGGAAGCAGGTAAAAATTCTTTATAGTTTTCTAGCGTAAGCAAACTCAGGTCAAGGCCTTGAAACCGATACGACATTATTCTAATTTTCCTTCGGTTGACGTTACATATAGCATAGAAGATTTATGCAAATCCGCCGGAACGGTTGCCCGATCCTTGGAAAAAGATCGAATTAAATTGTTCCATGGCACACGAATCACGGCTTTTTTCCCTGGTACTGGGCAAATATTTACGTAATGGATGCCCTCAATCCATCCTTTATCTTTGTTTGTGCGTCCCATGGTAATCCAATTTCGAATTGTTTGGTCGGATACGCCTAGGCGACGAGCACATTCTTCATTTGAGATGTATTCATCTGCAAACGCTTCGGGGTTTAAACGACTGGTCTCCTCCGTTTGGTACTTACCATGCCACATTGACGCAAGAATATTACGGATACCTTTGAGTTCATGAGCTACATCCTCTAGTCCTTTGCGAATTCCGTAAGACATTCCGACCATTTGCTTTGTATTAATGCTAGTGTGTGGAAAAGGTTTTTGCTAGTTCCATGGAAGAACAAATTCCCGCCAGCCAAGCTCCCGAACTAACTCAACGCATTACTCCCGAAGAGCTTGAAGCAATGAAAGCGTTTGCCAGGGAGCAAGCTATTCGCATGACGTATCAACAACCACCGCTTACTCCTCAGTCTCCTGTCTCCAACCTTCCATATCAGCCAAGGCCTGACATCCCCCAGATGCGCAGAGCCCCGGATCCTCTTCCGGTTCCTGAAGTTGTCTATGTACGCCGCAACCTAACCGTTGCCGAAATTCTTTTAATTTGTGTGCTCTCTTGTACTATTGTTGGCGGCATCCAAACAGTCTGGGGCTTTGCCTCCAAACATCTTCCGCAAATTGAAGTAAGAGTTAAGTAACCCTGGGGCACAACCATTTATAATTAACTTAATAGGTTTACGTTTTTATAAGTGGCCAACAGACGCATAACAGAGTTGCAAGCAATTGCAGGAACTTCCCTAGCGGAAGATGATCTGTTTACAGTTGTTCACGTAAGCGAAGTTGATCCCACCCTTAAAAATAGAAAGTTAACCATATCTGGCACTAAAGATTATTTAAATGCTTACTATTTTCCTCGCACCGGGGGAACGGTAAGTGGCGCTGTTATTGTGCAAGGAAACCTTACAGTTTCCGGCAGCACAAATTTTTCTGCTGCCACATTTACAGGCGCTGTTACAGTTGGCTCTCTTATTGCGCAAAGTGGAATAGTTGCTAGCGGAACAATTAGCGGCGCAACAATTACTGGCTCCAATGTTCAAGGCACTAATGTTAACGGTGTTTTAGGTAATTTTACAACAATTACCGGCGAAGTAATTAATGTTACCTCTGGTAACTTCCTACAAAAAATTAGCGGTGTAACAATTACTGGTGTATCGGGCGCGTTTACTACGCTTACCGGAGCCACTGGTGTTTTCACAACTAGTATTAGTGGTGCGACCGTTACCGGTAATGCGGTTCTTGCTACGACAGTTACTGGTGCCACAGGTACTTTTACAACTGTTGTCTCCGGTTTAACTGTTACAGGTAATACGGGATTATTTTCTAACTTAACCGGTACTACGGCTGTCTTTGTTACCAGTATTTCTGGTGCAACCATTACTGGTAATACGGGTCAATTCACAACTCTTACGGGTGGTACCGCTGGATTTACTTCAGTTACTGGTACAACAATCAGTGGCACCACGTTAAATGTAACCACGGTTAACGCAACAAACGGTAATTTTGCCAATATTGTTTTTAGCGGCACCACAGTCTCCGGTAACTTAACGGTCAGTGGTTCTGGTTTCTTTGGTTCTGGTGTTTCAGTTACTGGTACTATTAGCGGCCAAACCGTTACCGGTACTACTGCAAACTTTACTAGTGGTAATTTCACTACTTTAAGCGGCATTTCTGTAGGTAATACATCTGCGACTGTTACAGATACTGGAACAGATGGCGCGTTTACTGTTGTTACGGAAGGCGGCACAGCATTAACAATCAATGCGGGGCAAACCCTATTTGGCAAGGGTTTTTCTACATTGTTAAATTATTATTCTGTTTCCCGTGGATCCAACAACTCATCAATGTTAGGACACTATGTTGCTGGGGGGGCTGGTAATAATCCCGGAGGACCATTACTCTGGTCTTGTGGAAATACTGCTGCCGATTCAGCATGTGAATTAACTTTTCTTAGAACAAAGTCAAATGTAAGCACAAACCTTACCGGCCAAACAACAGCAAATGATGTACTAGGCTACATCAACTTTCTTGGAACAGATGCAACAAGCACCCGCCCATGTGCATCAATTCAAGCATATTCCGAAATTGACATACTTAACACAAGTTCACCAGGGCGACTTGTATTTGGTACTACAACGGCTGGCGCCACAACAATATCTGAAAAACTACGCCTTGACAGCAATGGCTTTGCAACTCACACCGGTGCCATTGGTCGCGGTGCACCAGTAACAAAAACAGGTAACTTCACTCTTGCTATTGCAGAAAACTGGATCATCTGCAACGGTACGGCAACCATTACGGCAACGCTTCCCGCCGCAAGCTCATGGACTGGCCGAGAGGTAATGCTTAAAACAATTGCTGCTTTTACGGTTGTTTCTGCATCATCTAATGTTGTCCCACTTGCTGG
>TARA_R110000868_G_scaffold16305_1_pt1 | contig 10050 bp, 6 predicted proteins | sample TARA_R110000868 | Tara Oceans TARA_R110000868 (sample SAMEA4397489) | marine metagenome | biome: Polar Biome; feature: [SRF] surface water layer (ENVO:00010504); material: water (ENVO:00002006), including particulate matter (ENVO:01000060) such as... | depth 5 m | reverse complement strand
ATGAATCGAAATGAGTATATCCAATAAAGCTTTCATCTCCACCATCTCCTGATAAAGCAACGGTTGCGTACTGTTTCGTTATAGAGTTTAATAGCAACGAAGGTAATGCCGAACTATCTGCAAAAGGCTCGTCATATATTTCTTTAATTTTAGGAATTAAATTCTCGATATCTCTAATCTTGCAAATGGTAGTTTTATGATTTGATTGAATTACTTCTGCGAATTGTTCAGCAACATTACTTTCATCAAATTTCTTATCATCAAAACCAATTGTGAATGTGTTTATTTGTGATGGTGAAATTTTTGCAGCAATTGCAGACACTAATGCAGAATCAATACCTCCAGATAAGAAAGAACCAATAGGAACATCTGATTGTAGTCTAATTTTGACAGCGTCAATTAATAAAAGATGTAATTGTTTTTTAGCTTGATCATATGTTAAATCTTTTCTTACTTTTCTTACTTTCAAATTCCAGTACTCGGTAATACTTTTGGTATTATTTTCTAAATCAATTACCATGAAGTTTCCTGGAGGCAATTTTTCAACATCTTCCACTATGGTGTAAGGAGAGGGAATAAATTTGCAATCTAAATACATTGAAATTGCATTTGTATTTATTTTTTTTCCTTTTAACAATGGTCTAATTTGACTACAAATTTCTAGTTTTTTATTTTTAAAGTGATAATAAAAAGGTTTAACACCTAACCGATCTCGGGCTGAAAAAATAGTATTATTCGAGGTATTATATATAGAAAATGCAAACATTCCATTTATTCTATCAAGTATTTTTTCTTCCCACTCGTAGAATCCAATTAATAATACTTCCGTATCACTTTCTGTTTTAAATTGATATCCTAAGCGAACTAATTTAGCACGTATTTCTTTATAATTATAAATTTCACCATTATACACAATATGTAAATTTTTGTATACCATAGGTTGGTTAGATCTAGAATCTAAATCTAAAATAGATAATCTTAAATGTCCTAATGTGATATTATTTACTTTAGATATCCCCATATAATCTGGCCCTCTATATGAAATAGATTCCAGTTTTTGTTTTACAATATTTTCTTGAAACGGTATATTGGTTAAATAAATTCCACACATTAATTCTAGTTGTTTGATTAGCAAAAGAGAACATAAATAGTTTGTTCAACTATTTAACAATTATGACTTTAATGGTATTGTAAATTATTTTTAAATCAGTTATCACATTTTTCTCTTCAATATATTTTTTATTTAGATTAAGTTTTTTTGGCATTATAACATTAATATATTCCATTTCAGGATTGTCAGAATTTTTTAAAATTTCATTTTCATTTCTAAAATAAATTGAAGCATAATCAGTAATTCCTGGTTTTACTGAAAGTACAATTAAATCTTCGTCTGAATATAAATCAACATATTTCTGTACTTCTGGTCGTGGACCAACAAGACTCATTTCGCCACAAAAAACATTAAACAATTGTGGTAGTTCATCAAGTTTAAATTTTCTTAGATAATAGCCAACAGTTGTTATTCTATTATCTCTATTTCCAACAGTTAATAATCCACTTTTATCTGAGCCAATTTTCATGGTTCTAAATTTTAGAATGGAAAACTCAATGCCATTTAGTCCAACTCTTTTTTGTTTGTAAAAAATAGGCCCTTTTGATGTTAATTTAATGCTTAATGCAATAATTATAAATAATGGAGAAAATATTAAAATTCCCCAGACGGAAAATATAACATCAAGAAAACGTTTTAACATAGGACCTTTTTTACTGCATTATTAACTACACTAGTTATAAAATTAATTTCATTATCACCTAATTGTGGATATATTGGTAATGAAATTTCACTTTTATATTGATTGTAAGAATTAGGATAGTCTTTAATATCATATCCTAAATTTTTAAATACGGTGAGAAGTGGAAGAGGCTGAAAATGAACATTTACAGCTACCTCTTCTTTTGAAATTAAATTGATTATTTCATCTCTTTGTGATTCTGTTGCACCTTTTATTCTTAATGCATACAAATGACATGATGATAAAGTATTGTTATCTCTATAAAGAGGAGTTATTGCCCAATTTTTATTTTTAAAATAGTCATTATATTTTTCAAAAATTTTAACTCTAGCTAATAGTGTTTCCGAATTATAAATTTTCATTTGACCAACGCCGATTGCAGCCAAAACATCAGGCATATTTATCTTAAGTCCGGGATAAATAATATCATATCTCCAAGCCCCAGCTTGACTTTTGCTAAAAGCATCTTTGGTTTGCCCATTTAATGAATAACAACGTAAAGTTTTGTATGTCTCTTCATTATCAAAAGGTAGAGGCAAGTTTAAGCAAATGGCGCCACCTTCTGCGGTGGTAACATTTTTAACTGCATGTAGGGAAAAAATTGTAATATCTGTAAGAACACCGGATTGTTTTCCATGGTATGTGGCACCAATTGAATGTGCTGCATCTGAAATAACCAGAATTCTACCTAATTTCTTTTGGTTTTCACTATTTGGCTTAAAGACATCTTTTTTCTCTAAAACTAAATTATTAATAGCCTTATAATTACATGGCCATCCAGCAATATCAACTGGCATAATTACTTTGGTTTTTGAAGTTATTACCTTTTCAATATTGTCTATTGCTATATTGAAATCATCTCCTATATCAACAATTATTGGTTTTCCCCCTGCGTGCATAACAGCTAAAGCTGTTGCGGCGTATGTGTACGCTGGAATAATAACTTCATCGTCTTTTTCTATTCCAAACCAATTTAGCATTAACATGGCTCCAGAAGTCCATGAATTTACACATAATACTTCTTGAGCTTTGGTTAAATCACTAATTTGACTTTCTAATAATTTTACTTTTGGTCCCGTTGTTATCCAGCCAGAATCTAAGGATTGCATTACTTCCTCTTTAATCAGGTCGTTTATAAAAGGTGGTGAGAAGGGTATTTTCATAATAAAGTTTGGTATAAATCTGAATAATTTTTGCTTATAATCTCTAAACTGTATTTTTTAACATTAGATAAAGCATTTGTGGCTAATTTGTCTGCTAATTCTTTATCAGTGCCAAGAGTTATTATAGCTTCCGCTAGTTTTTCGGGGTTTTTTATTGGTACGATAAGAGCTTCTTTCATATGTCTTGCAATATCTCTTACTCCAGGCACATCTGTAGTTATTAGAGGAAGTCCAATGGCAGAAGCTTCCAATAGAACTCTAGCGAATCCCTCTCGATAAAAAGTTGGTAGAATGAATGCGTCTGATGTAAAAAGTAAATTATTAATATCTGATCTTTTACCAAGCCATTCTACATATTTTGCATAGCTATTCAGAATATTTTCATTGAGTATTTCCGAATTTTCTTCTAATGGTCCCACAAGAAGGAATTTAATATTAAACCCTTGATTGTGACATATTTTAGCGGCTTCTATATAGTCCAAAATTCCTTTTTCATAAATAATTCTAGAAACACAAATTACAGTAAATGGATTAGATTTTCGTGGTGCAATATCTTTTACTTTATTTAAATCAATACCACTGCCATATATCATTAAATGATTTTTTTTGGTAATGAGTTTATTCTTTAAAAATATTTCTTTATCTTCTTTATTTTGAAATGTGGTATACTTAACTTTAGTACGGATTGTATAGTGCAAAAAAATATAAATTAATTTTATAGGAAGATTTCTAGGATCATTATTGACAAAAACTTTTCCTAACCCAGTAATTGTTCTTACTATTTTGGATTTTATTCCAAATAGGGCAATAGGTACTAAAAATGCAGGCTTGGTGTCGAATGTTTGAATCAAATCAAAACGATTGTTTTTAAATATTTTACGATATTCTAAAATTGTCTTAATATCAGATATCAGATTAAAACTTCTATTTAAATTATATTTAATGAAGTTTATTTCTTTTGGATAAGAATAATCAGCTGTTCCAATAATAGTAACGTCAAAATATTCTTTAATTAAATGTTCAGCTAAAGGAATTCTTTTGTAAGCATCCTCACCGCCAACTAGACATAATTTTATTCGTTTTTTCAAGACATAGGAGTTATCTGTAACAAATATGAGTATAAAATTTTGTTTATTATTTTAGATTTTCCTTTTTTAGTCAAATAGTATATTATAATAGTTTAATTGCGATATTAGCAATAATAATTTTCAGTTAAATTAAATTGTTTCTTGAAAGCGGGAGCAACATAATTGATGAATGGACTTTAAGTATTGCTATTATTTTAAATGGTTTAGTTATTTGGTGGATCTTTGAAATTAATTTGTTTAAGAAAAAAGCACTTAACCGAGTTTAGTATTTAATTTGCCGAAATAAATACTAAAAATACCGCTATAAGGCTTGTATTTAACTACTTTTAGATTCTAGTTTAGGGATTGTATATTATTTAATCCTTATTTTTTCAATGGTTGATATACACTTTAAGTGTTTTATTCGGATAATGATTTTTTTAAAACTAAAAACTAATATTCTAATTGAATGATACAAAATTACTTAACCAATTCTGTTAGTAAGTATGCTTCAAAATGGTTGGTGTTAATTATTGATATAATACTGGTGTCTTTTGCCTTTATTTTATCTTATTTTATTTTATTTAATCTCACACTTAATTTTGATGTAAGTAAGTTACTTGTGCAACTGCCTTTCGTTAGTTTGTTTGCGCTCATTTCTTTTATAATTGTTGGTTCTTATAAGGGCGTTGTTCGTCATACAGGAGTTAGAGATATATACAATATTTTCAATGCAATATGTTTGTTTAGCATTATTACAATAATTGCAGTTGTTGTTAATAGAAAATTAAATATTCTAGAAGACTTAACAATTCCATTAACCATTATTATAATCCATAGTTTATTAAGTTTTATCGGATTAACAGCTTCTAGGTATGTTTTTAAGGCTTTGTACAATAATTACTTGATAGGTAGTTATACATTAAAAAATGTTTTGATATATGGGGCTGGAGAGTCGGGTATTTTAACTCATAATGCAATTACTAGTAATACAAAAAGTAGAGTAAAAGTTGTAGGTTATATTGATAATGATGAGCAAAAAATCGGAAAACATATAAATGGGGTAAAAGTTTATAATAAGGATGTTTTAACCGAAAGTTTTATTTTACGAAAGGATATTTCTGAAGTAATATTTTCAATTCAAAATATAGATCATAAAAAATTAAGAATACTTGTGGAAAGTTTAGTCGACTTTCCTGTTTTAGTTAAAATTGTACCACCAATAGAAGATTGGATTAATGGTGAATTAAAAATGTCTCAAATAAAACAAGTGCAAATTGAAGACTTGTTGGATAGAGCAACTATTAATATTCAAAATTCAAAGATAAGTGATGAACTAAAAGATAATGTAGTTTTAGTAACTGGTGGCGCTGGTTCCATTGGAAGCGAAATAGTTAGGCAAATTTGTAATTATCAGTACAAAACACTAATAATTATTGATCAAGCAGAATCGGCTTTATATGATTTACAGCAAGAATTGAAACAAAATGGGTTTCATAATTTTATTCCAATCGTTGGTGATATTAGGGATAAAAATAGAATGAATTATATTTTTCAAGAGTATCAACCAAATTTAGTTTTTCACGCCGCGGCTTATAAACATGTTCCTTTAATGGAGTATAATAGTTATGAAGCTATAAAAATCAATGTAGCAGGAACAAAGGTTGTAGCAGATTTGTCAATACATTATAAGGTCGACAAATTCGTATTTGTTTCAACAGATAAGGCAGTGAACCCTACAAATGTAATGGGGGCAACAAAGCGTATTGCCGAAATGTATATAAGTTGTATGCAGCAACAAGGCGTTACAAAATTTATTATTACAAGATTCGGAAATGTACTAGGATCCAATGGTTCTGTCATTCCGTTGTTCAAAAAACAGATTGAAAAAGGAGGGCCAATAACACTTACTCATAAAGATGTGACTAGATATTTCATGACTATTCCAGAGGCATCACAGTTAGTTTTAGAAGCTGGTTCAATGGGTGTTGGAGGTGAAATTTTTATTTTTGATATGGGTGAATCTGTTAAAATATTTGATTTAGCCAAAAACATGATTAAATTATCAGGGTTACAGTATCCATCAGATATAGATATTAAAATCACTGGATTAAGACCAGGAGAAAAATTGTATGAAGAATTATTGGCCAATGGCGAAAACACATTGCCTACTTACCACAAAAAAATTATGATTAGCAAAGTACGAGAATTGGACTATAGTAAAATAAGAACATATATAGATCAACTTTGTATTACTAATATGTTTCTTGATGGAGATCCAGTAAAGTTGATGAAAGAAATTGTGCCTGAATATATTTCTAAAAACTCAGAGTTATCAAAGTTCGATTTATTAAAAGAAGAAAATAACGAAGAAAAATCTGAAAATGATAAACAAGAAAAGAAAGTATTACAATAAAAATTTTAACTATACTTGCAAAAAAAACCATTAATTATGTTTAAAAATAGAACTCTTTCATTTTTATTTGTTGGTATTGTAATTAATACATTCCTATCTTCTTGTGGCTCTAAAAAAGATATTGTTTATTTTCAGGACACGAATAATTTCGAGACTATTGTTAATGAAAATATATTTGTACCAAAATTTAAAGTTGATGACTTGGTTAGTATTTTTGTGTCAACACTTAATCCTGAGGCTAGTGCACCGTTCAACTTATTTAGAGGAGCACAAGATGGAGGAATGAGAGCAGAACAAGTTGATTATTTGATTGATAAAGATGGAACTATAGATTTTCCAGTAATTGGAAGTATTCATATAGCAGGTTTATCGTCAAATGAAGTTCGTCTATTATTGACGGAAAAACTTTCAGACTACTTAAAAGACCCTATTATTAATATTCGTTTAAAAAACTTTACAGTTACTGTTTTGGGGCAAGTAAACCGACCAGGAACTTATGAAGTGAATGGAGAGCAAATAACCATATTAGAAGCTATTGGATTGGCAGGTGATTTGGATATTAAAGGTTTAAGGAAAAATGTATTGGTTATTCGTGATTTTAATGGAACTAAGGTGTATCATAAAATTGATTTAACAACAAAAGAAGCAATGAAGTCTCCGGTATACTATCTAACTCAAAATGATGTAGTGGTCATTGAGCCTAATAAGTCTGCTATTACGGCTTCAGCTTTGGATAATAGAGCCAATATTGCAATATCTATAGCATCAGTTTTAATTACTTCAGCAGTAGTTATATTATCCAGAAATTAAATTAGATTTCAAAAAATTTTAATGAACATTAACACTAAAAATTCTACCAATACTTCTTTAGATTTAAAAGAAATATTAAACACATATACTAAACATTGGAAATGGTTTTTGCTTTCATTGGTGTTAGCGGTAATCGCATCGCAATTGTATTTGCGATATACTATACCTCAGTATGCAGCACAAGCCAAAATTCAAATATTAGATGAAAATAGTTCATCACCAGAGCTAGGTGTTTTTAAAGATTTAAATATTCTATCTGGCTCTCAAAGAAAGGTTAAAGATGAAATTGAAATAATTAAATCTAGATCTAACTTTATTGAAGTAGTAAATGATCTTGGGTTAAATATAAAAATTGAGGTTATAGGCAATATATTAAATTCTGAGATATACGGCAAGCCAAAGCCTTTTAATATTATATTTAAAGAAAACGATTCTATAATTCGAAATTCGAAATTTCAATTTTATATAGAATTTTCTACAAAAACTACTTTTGGTTATTATAAAAAAGAAGGTGATGCATCTAAAGTATATACCTTTGGTTCAACTATAAAAACTCCATTAGGTGATATAATAGTTACGCCTAACATTGTAAATTTTGATGATTTTAAAGATAAGGTTTTTAGAGTAGATATTAAACCAGTTGGAGATGTAGCAGAAAGTTATAGAAAAAAGGTTAATGTATCAGATGCAGGAGAATTTTCTAATATAATTAATCTTTCCATTCAGGATCCAATTCAACAAAAAGCAAGGGATATATTAAATTCTGTAATTAACACATATAACAGACATGCAGTTGAAGATAAAAAAGCACTTGCTGACAAAACTTCTAATTTTATTGATGATAGAATTACGGATATTTACTCCAATTTATCAACCGTAGACGAAAATGCTGAAAACCTAAAGACCAATAGAGGTCTTGTTGATATGGCCTCTCAATCAGATATAAATTTAAGCGTTGGAGCCGCAAATGAACAAGAACTACAAAGTGCTAGTATTCAATTGCAAATGGCTTCCTCCATGAAAGATATTGTAGTTGATCAAAAAGGGTATGATATTTTGCCCCAAAATATTGGAATAAATGATCCAAACATAGCCAATACAACTTTAAAGTATAATGAACTTGTTAATGAGCGAAATAGATTATTAAAAAGTTCTAGTGATAAAAATCCTGTTATTGTTGGTATCGATGAGCAACTTTCTAGTTTGAAATCCAATATGAAATCAAGCTTAAGCAATATGGAAAATAGCTTGAGTATGAAAGTGAATAGCTTATCTGGTCAACTTTCTAAAATTAATTATAGACTTTCATCAGTGCCAAAAAATGAAAGAGCTTTAAGAGATATTACAAGAAAGCAGCAAACTACTGAACAATTGTATCTTTATTTGCTTCAAAAGAGAGAAGAAGCACAAATTACATATGCTTCTGCAGCACCACAATCGAATGTTGTGGATTACGCTTTTGATTCTAGTAAGTTTCCTGTCTCACCTAATAGTACTGTTATTTTGCTGGCTTTTTCTATTATTGGTTTATTGATTCCATTTTCTTTAATATATACTGCAGACTTACTTGATAATAAGATTAATAATAAAATTGGCCTTGAAAAAATTGTAAAGAACGTACCAGTATTAGCGGAAATTCCAAGAATTTCCAAAAAGAATGCTAAACTAATTGAGAATAATGACAGATCTATTTTAGCAGAATCATTAAGAATTTTACGAACTAATTTAGATTATATTATAAAATCAAAAAGGGATGATGATAGAGGGAATATTATTTATATTACCTCTAGTGTTTCAGGTGAAGGTAAAACCTTTTTGTCTTCAAATTTATCAATGATATTGGCATATACGGGTAAAAAAGTTTTACTAATTGGAGCTGATATAAGAAATCCTAAATTGTACACTTTTTTTAATTCTATTGAGATTAATAAGGAAGATCTAAAAACTGATAAGAATACTTCACTTGATGGTCTTACGGAATATCTTTACGATTATAAAAACAAAGTGAAAGATGTTATTAATAGAATTGCAATTAATTCTAATTCGATAGATATTATTTATTCAGGTAAAATACCGCCAAATCCATCAGAGTTATTGATGAATGATAGAATGAAAATATTATTAAATGAAGTTTCAGATTTATATGATTATGTAATTGTTGATACGGCACCAATGCTAGTTGTTACAGACACGGTATTAATTAGTGAATATGCAGATCATATAATATATGTAACAAGAGCTGGGATGACTGAAAAAAAGGTTATAGATTATCCTCTTAAATTACAAGAAGAGGGGAAGTTAAAAAACTTATCTTTTGTTGTAAATGGAGTAAAGGAAACAGAACTTGGTTATGGTGGTAAATATGGATATGGTTATGGAAATGTTGTTAAAAAATGGTGGAAATTTTGGGCTAACTAAAATTATTTTTGGTTCTTTCCAGTACGGGAATTAGTTGATTTGCTATTTTATTTGAAATTTTAATTTTTTTCAAAACATCCATTTGTTTATTATTATGAATATCTGTACCAGCAAAATCAATTAAATTTTTAGACAAAAGTTTATGCGCTATTTCTTTAACCTCTTTTCCGTAATAATCTCCTAGTGATAGTAAATTAATTTGAAATAAAACCCCATTGTTCTTGTAATGTTCATATTTAGTGGATTGGTGTAGGTAAATATATCTTTCGGGATGTGCTAATATTGGAAAGTATTTATTTTCAGCTATTTTTTGAATCATTTCATTAAAATTCAATGAAGGTTGTAAATAAGACATTTCTACAAGCAAGTAATTTTTTTGAATA
>TARA_R110000868_G_scaffold6111_7_pt1 | contig 10053 bp, 12 predicted proteins | sample TARA_R110000868 | Tara Oceans TARA_R110000868 (sample SAMEA4397489) | marine metagenome | biome: Polar Biome; feature: [SRF] surface water layer (ENVO:00010504); material: water (ENVO:00002006), including particulate matter (ENVO:01000060) such as... | depth 5 m | reverse complement strand
ATTTTTCCAATAGCCTGAAAATTTTTCACAAATCTGTCTGGCAGTATTCTCGAGGGATGATGTGGGATTAGTCAGGACGTTACGGGACATCGAGGAGTTCCTTGCATCTGCGCCAGTTCTCCCCTTCCCGGCAGCCTCCCCTCTTCAACACGTAAGAAAACACTTTCCTACAGCTATATGTTCTATTTATGTTCTCATCCGATTCGATACAAGATGGAGATGAATTTTGGCAAAGAAGCTATCAATGGGACTGCTTACAATAGCGATGTGTTCAAGCGTGACATGGGCGCAGGATGTGAGTTTACAAGAAAGCAATGCCCCCACTGAACGGGAAGCTCTGGATCAACACGCAAGTGAAAAACCCACGTTTCGGTTGTTCCAGCATGGAATTTGGCAACCGGAAAATCAGCTAAAGCCCGTGACTGGAGCACCGACAAATCATGAAGGTACTAAAACCAATCTACAACCAAGAAAGCTTACAGGACTAAGCCGATCAGCCTCGTCAAGGCGGTTTATTTACCTAACCTCCATCCGGGCAGCCGAAAAAAAACACGCCCTACCCTTTGGGTTGCTCGACGCTCTAATTTGGCAGGAATCGCGGTACAATCCTATGGCTGTTAGTTCTGCTGGTGCTGGCGGTCTTACGCAGTTGATGCCTGGAACCGCATTAGACCTTGGGGTTGAGAACCGGTTCGATCCTTCCGCCAATATTGACGGGGGAGCACGGTATCTCAAGCAAATGCTGGATAAGTTTGGGGGGATTCACCTAGCGCTGGCGGCATATAATGCCGGACCTAACGCCGTGCTGAAAGCCAATGGCATTCCCCGATACCAGGAAACACGGAATTACGTAAAGAAGGTCCTTGCGCGCTGGACAGAATCGGGGCTGTAGGACAGAGAACACTTGATCATGAACCATTCAAACTCAAACCGCCTTCGGCTAACCGGTAAACTCATCAAAGGCGAACGCCACTATTTGCTTCAATGCGCAGATGAAAATGTTTGGCGGTTAAACTTTTTGGACGTGAAAACCCCAAAGGACGGCACCCAAGTGATCATTGAAGGCGTTCAATCCGGTGTTGACGGGATTGAAGTGGACTGGATTGGTGTCAAAAATTGAATAATTGAATTTGCTAATCAAGCAGTTCAACAGCTTTTCTCTTATGCTCGGGAGCAAGATGCGCATAGCGCAAAGTCATTTCGTAATCGCTATGACCCAACAGCTCTCTGATAGCGTTCAAATCCACTCCCGCCATAGCCAAGCGGGACGCAAAATGATGCCGCATGTCATGCCAACGAAAATTGACAATTCCCGCTTGTTCTAAGATTGCTGTCCACGATTTTTTCACATTGTTAAAACGCATTCCATCAGCATTTTGAAATACCCTGCCCGATGATTTTGCGCATTGTTTCTGCCAACGGCCAAGAACTTCCAAGCAAGTGCGGTTCATGGGAATATGTCTCGTTTTTCCTGACTTCGCCGTTTCACCAACAACAGCAATTGATCTCACGGTAAAATCGACATGCTGCCACTTAAGATCGAATACCTCCCCTCGCCGCATACCGGTGTGCAGCGAAAGTATGATCATTGGCTTGAGGTGATCTGTGAACGCGCACTTCTTAAAGTCAGGAAGTCGGCGATAGCCGCGTTCACTTCGCCACCGGTTTGCACTGTCCCGTTCACCGCACCTGCGTTCCTCGCGGCGATCTAACGATTCGAGCAGCAACTTCAGTTCTTCATCATTGAGATAGCGAACACGCGGCCTGGTATCCTCTCTTGCCTTCTTCACTTTGGCGATTGGATTTTGTTCAATGATCTCAAAATCGACAGCTCGGTTAAAGACTGCTTTTATGGATGCGATGTCGCGATTGGTGGTTGTTGTTTTGTTTCCCACAGCAATTCGGCTAGCTCTCCACCGCTCCAGATCAATAACATTGATATCATCCATTTTACTTTTCAGAAAATCTTTGAACACGGTTCGGATCCGCTTGATATTTTGCTCATGTGCCTTTTGATGAGATTGAGCCCAAGGTTGGAAAAATAGATCGATAAACTCACCGAGCGTGATTGCTCTGGCGTTTGATTTTTTCTCATCCATCGGATCAATACCGGAATGATACTGAGAAATGATTCGTTTAGCCTGATTTCTTGCTTGTCCAACGGCCATGGAGTCTGCGCGTCCTAGCCGCCAGCGCTTGCCGCGATCATATTCGCAGTAGAATGATTTTACGCCCGAAGGTTGCACCCGAACCAGAAAACCATTCAAACGGCTATCTCTAATTTCATAAGGTCTTTTAGCCAATTTGGCACGGTCTATGACAGCCTGTGTAAGTGCAGTTTGCACGGCCATTTCCTTTCTATCTCAACACACGCACTTTTTCTGTAAGTGCAATGTAAGTGCAAAATGATGAAATCTACCGGGATCAATGAGTACAAAACGGGAACGTCAAAATCAAGCTATCTTTTTGATTTTATTGCAATTATAGTCCCAAATCATACCAAACCGTCCCAGTAAATATCACGCATTTATCAACTGGGGGTGTGGGGGTCGGAGGTTCGAATCCTCTCGTCCCGACCAGTTTTCTCTAATGAAAACAAATAGTTAATACGCGCTGAGCGTAGCCCCTGGGATATTAGGCAAGGCTTTCTAGCGCATTTCTAGCCTTTCATCGCTTGCAGTTGCTCTGTGTGACTAACTTGATAATGTCATTTCATGACAGATGATGAGCATTTTGAACGCACCGTAACGAACGCTGAGCGTCTTTGGTCTGACTCGAAGCTGTTAAATGCCCATAGCCGAGAAAAGTCGGCAATAATCTTAGCCGTCTTCGCCATAGAAGAATTGGGGAAAGTCCTAATTACTAGTTGGGGGGTAAAAAACATCGCGAGCAAGCGAGAACACCCCACGCATGCTAAAAAACAATCAGCCACATTCGCACTGCTTTGCGCGAATGAGATGCTAAAAAAGAACCGCAAACGCATGCAGAAACAGATTGAGCAAGGAACAATCAACTTTCTCAAAATAGGCCCGTTTTCCCATCAGTTTGCCTAGGCAAGGCAAGGTTTCTTCGATGACCTCCGCATGGCTGCGACTTATGCTGACAAGGATCCTAAATTCCCTACTGAGCTGGCAGATCAGTTTGATTCTGAGTTGCCAACGGAATTGCAGGAATGGTTCCGCAAGGCAATTCTCACTACTCGCAATATAAAAGCCATGACGCTAGCAGCTGCGATTTACGCCAATGGCTTGGGTAAACTTTAGTCCGCTGCTTCAGCGAGCATATGCCAATTCCCATGCTCAGTCTTTTTCCCATCGACGGATTGCGGCTACAATGTCAATCAATTCGAAAGGATCAAACAACCCGCTTTGAATGCCCGGCACGAGAAAGGTATCAACAAAAGCATCTAGAGAACCAAACCAAATCACAAATGGCGATGGTCGCGGTTTGCGAACGGTCTCGAGCTTTTCCACACGGCGCTGCAATGCTCGAAATATCATGCGGTTATTCCTTGCCGATCTGCGCCAACGCTGCGCTTAAAACTGGGGCCGTTCGCACTGCATGAGCAAAGTGCAGTTCGCGGAACAGCTTTCGCTCCTGCATGTCCTCACGGATAGCTGCGCGGGTTCTTGATTGTGTTGGCCCTGTGCTCCAGGGGCATCGCTCAAAAAGAGGCGGGGGGACGAACCGACGCTAGGGAGACGCCCAAATAATTGCCAAAAGCATGATTAAAGCAAACGCGTAATTGCACTTGAGCGATCATCGATACGTTTCCATGACTACTTTAAGACCGCTCGAATGCCCGGGATGCATCCGTAAATCTGCGTATATCTGAAATGTGGCCAATCTTCCAATGAACAGTCTTTGATCAAAGCCCAGACTATGAGAGGACATACCAATGTCTGAACCTGATCCCTTATCGACTGGCCCACGCATAAATGTTTGGGACGGGCCGTTGCGGCTCTTCCATTGGCTTCTTGTCATTGCGATTGCTGTCGCATTCTTCTCGGCTGAAGAAGATAGTCCGCTCAATCAGTGGCATATGCTGTCGGGTTGGGTGGTCGCCGTTCTGATTATCTTCCGCATCATATGGGGCTTTGTTGGCGGAGAATATGCCCGCTTTTCCGGGATGTTCAAAGGCGGCAGCCTTGGGCATCATATTGGTGAGATGCTGCGGTTCAAACCAACGGCGGCAGTTGGACATAACCCGCTGGGCTGGGTAGCTGCATTGCTCCTGATTGCCGTCACTGCTGCGGTCATCTGGACCGGCGCGTTGATCGTGACCAGTGGCGGGGAAATCGCCGAAGAGCTGCATGAAGTGATTGGCTGGACCCTGCTCGCACTGGTGGTGGTTCACGTGTTGGCGGTAGTTGTCATGTCAGCCCTGACCCGCGAGAATCTTGTGCGGGCGATGGTGTCCGGGTCCAAACCGGCCGGGCGCCATGCCGGTGCGAGCAACGCACGCAAGCCTTCGCTTTTCGCTTATTTGATTAGCCTTGCAGTGGTCGCTGCCACTATATTCGGCATCCTGAAAATCGACCCGCAAGCATTTGTTCCGCGATCAACTGAATCAGCAGAATATGGCGAAAGTGAAACTGGTGCAGACCGGCTATATGAAGACCGGAATTATGATCGCGAGTACGAAAATGATAACGAGCGCGGCGAGTGATCCAAAACCCGAGATAATGAGGTACCTATGAGTTACTATATGGCGACAACATTGGAGACGTCGTTTGACGAAGCCATCGCGCGCACCGAAGCGGCACTCAAGACCGAGGGTTTCGGGGTGCTTACCCGCGTTGATGTTAAGCAGACGCTGAAGGCCAAAATCGATATCGATTTCCGGCCCTACACCATTCTTGGTGCCTGCAACCCAACGCTCGCGCACCAGGCCCTGCAAATCGAAGACAAGGTCGGAACGATGCTGCCGTGCAATGTGGTCGTCCAGCAAAAGGGCGATGGCAAGGTGGAGGTGGCCGCGATCAATCCGGTTGCCTCGATGCAGGCGATCGATAATCCCGAACTGACAAGGGCTGCCACCTCCGTTTTGGAAAAACTGTCGCGCGTGATCGAAATATTGGCCAACTCCTAAATACTCTGTGAGCCATGGAAAGGCCCTCGCTCATGAAACTGCCGTTCGCAATGAGCCGCCGAACATTAGCATTGCTAGCGGTTGTCATACCGTTGTTGCTCGTCTTCGCATGGGTAGCCTTTCGCACGGGCCCGCTAGCGCCGGTTGATGTCACCGTCGGCCAGGTCGAGGAGCATGCCATTGCTCCGGCCCTGTTTGGCATTGGAACCGTTGAAGCCCGGTTCACACATAAAATTGGCCCAACCGCATCGGGAAGGGTGACATTATTGGCGGTCGATGTTGGCGACAGCGTGGAAGCGGGCCAGTTGCTGGCACAGATTGATCCGGTTGATCTTGATCAGAAGATTATGGCAGCGGAAGAGAACACCGCCCGCTCCACAGCACTGGAACGAGCAGCTCAAGCCCAGATTGCGGATGCTGTGACGCGCGTTTCGCTGGCGCGCGCGCAATCGGCTCGCACCGAGAAATTGTTCGAAGATGGTTGGGTTACGCAAGCGATGATCGATCAGCGGCGACAGGAACTGGCAGGTGCCCAAGCTGCATTATCTGCGGCACAGGCTAATCGCAATGCCGCCACGCAAGAACGCGGACGTGCTGGTTCCGAACGTGATGCGCTTGTCAAACAAAGGACCAATCTGACACTTGTCGCCCCCCGTTCCGGACTGGTCGTTCGCCGTCTGGCTGAGCCTGGAACGACCGTAATCGCGGGTCAGGCGGTTGTTGAAATCGTCGATCCGATGCAGCTGTGGATCAATACCCGTTTTGATCAAACCCAGTCCGGCGGTATCGCCGCAGGTTTGAAAGCACAAATCGCGCTCCGCTCGCGTCCGGACCAATTGCTGCCCGGAACAGTGCTGCGTGTTGAGCCATTGGCGGACGCTGTAACCGAGGAGATTCTGGCCAAGATCGGATTTGAAACACCCGACAGTCTCCCACCTATTGGGGAGCTTGCCGAGGTGACAATTGCCTTGCCTGCCCGCGCTAAATCGTTGGCCGTTCCCAATGCCGCTGTTCACCGCGTTGACGGGTCAAACGGCGTGTGGGTAGTGCGCGATGGCGACCTTCTCTTTGCTGTCGTTAAGCTCGGGGCGCAAGACAATGATGGTTGGGTGCAAATTCTAAGCGGGCTGAAAAAGGGTGAAAAAATTGTAATCCACAGCGCCAAAGCATTGTCAGACAGCAGCCGAATTTCAATTGTCGACAAACTGCCATGATCAGCCTCGCGGGACGCGATATCTTGCATGGTTGGGGTAAGTTCGTCCTCACAGGTGTTGGCCTTGGTTTGCTAATCGGCGTGACCCTGTCCATGGCGGGAGTTTATCGAGGCATGGTCAGCGATGCTCAGGCGTTGCTCGACAATAGCCGCGCCGATTTATGGGTGGTGCAGAAAGACACGCTTGGCCCCTATGCCGAACCGTCAAGCCTGCCCGAGGACTCCGAACGCCCTATTCGTGCCATGCGCGGCGTGTCACAGGCAGCTGGCGTTACCTATTTGACGATGCAGATTGCTCATGACGGTGATGATGTTCGCGTGATGGTGGTCGGTACAGAAATGGCAGTGCCCGGTGAACCCGGTCAGCCTACACATTTATTGGCGGGACGTCATATTGTTCGCGGTCACTATGAAGCGGTAGCAGACGTAAAGAGCGGCTTTGCCATTGGCGACAAGGTCAAGGTCCGGCGTAACTATTTCCAGATTGTAGGTTTAACCAGCAGGATGGTGTCCTCGGGCGGCGATCCGATGCTGTTCCTTTCGCTAAAGGACGCCCAGCAAGCACAGTTCCAAAAGGATAGCGACGCCATCCAGCAGCAACGTGCACGCACAGAGTCCAGTCCCCTCCTCAATCCTCCCGGCAATTCCGCAGTCGCCACGGCGGTCAATGCGGCGCAGACGGGCAATGGCAATGTCAATGCCGTTTTGGTGACAGTTAAGCCCGGCGCTGACCCGGATAAAGTGGCAGCGGCCATCCGCCGCTGGCAACGCCTGACAGTTTATACTCGTGCGCAGATGGAAGAAATATTAGTCGAGAAGCTGATCGCTAATTCCGCCCGTCAGATTGCCATGTTCCTTGTTATCTTGTCGATCGTCAGTGCAGCGATTGTCGCATTCATCATCTATACGATGACTATCGGGAAAATCCGCGAGATTGCGGTTCTCAAACTGATCGGCACGCGTAACCGCACTATTTCCTGGATGATCTTACAGCAGGCGCTGGGTTTGGGACTGATCGGCTTTATCGTCGGCAAGATTGCGGCTAGCCTTTGGGCACCATTTTTCCCAAAATATGTATTGCTCTTGCCATCGGACTCTATTCTGGGGTTTTTCGCTGTGATGGCCATTTGTATTCTTGCCAGTTTCCTGGCCATTCAAGCCGCACTTAAGGTTGATCCGGCGGAGGCGATCGGTGGCTGAAGGCATTCGTATTGACAATATCGTCAAAACCTATGGCGAAGGCGACACCGCTGTTCACGCGCTGCGCGGTGCCAGCATGAGTGTGGCCGCCGGCGAAGTTGTTGGTCTGATCGGTCCTTCGGGATCTGGCAAAAGCACGCTTCTCAAATGCCTGGGAGCAGTGATCGAGCCAACATCGGGACGGATGCAAATTGGCGAGCAGATGATTTATGATGATGGCTGGAAAGTCAGAGATTTGCGAGCGCTGCGCCGTGACCTCATCGGCTTTATCTTTCAGGCGCCCTATCTGATACCATTTCTGGACGTTACTGATAATGTTGCAATACTCCCAATGCTCGCGGGCAAGTCCAATGTTCAGTCAAGGGCCGAAGCACACGGGTTGCTTGAAGCTCTCGATGTCGGTCACCGCGCCGCAGCGATGCCATCTCAATTATCCGGGGGAGAACAACAGCGCGTGGCAATCGCGCGAGCGCTGGTCAATCGCCCACCCGTCATACTGGCCGATGAGCCCACCGCACCGCTCGACGGAGAACGCGCGCTCGCCGTAATCGGTCTGCTCAATGAAATGGCGCTGCAGTATGAAACCGCAATTATCGTGGTCACCCATGACGAAAAGATCATCCCGACCTTCAAGCGGCTTTATAATATCCGCGATGGAGTCACGATAGAAGAGGTTACATAAATGGGGTATTGAAATAACAGTGCCTGACAATATGCCGACTGCAGAGCACGTCGGCAGCGATCATTCCGCCAAACCAATGCGTATCTGGAGATTGCCACCTAATATATACGCGAGCGTTTATTTCTCGCAGGTTCACTGGACGGTTGGTTTGCAAGCGCCACGAGACCAGTACATTTTTCCATATGCCATCTTCAAAATGAATTCGTCCTGGGACATGCTCTCCAGTTCCATGTTGAAGAAAGCCAGGGTCGGTTTTATTTTTAGATTTCTACCCTCGATTACATAGGTTCCAGGCCGATCGATTTCCGTTGTCGGATTATTCTGATAAAGCAATGTCCCATCTTGCGAGAAAATATAGCTGAGCATTTCATCGCTCCGCTCGTCACCCATGATATTATGAGTATGACACCATTGGCCTTCGAGATAGGCGGAGCTCAAGCCGGTCGATTGCGTCGTCCCCGGCTTGGTTGCAGCCACCGTATCGGCAGATTTTGAGCCCGGATCGTCTGCCTGGCCGCAGGCTGAGAGCAGCAGGGAAAGGGTAAGAGCGGAACGAAATTTCATAAATATTTCCTAATGATACTACAGAAAAATAGTCGGGTAACATGAGATTCCAACAGCAAAGCCGGGCTTAGTTTCCCGTTGCATTTTCAACACTGATGGCCAGCACGCGCATGGCACCCTCATCCATGACCCGGATCACGATAGCTCCATGGCCATTGCCTCGAAAAGTAATGATACCGGGCTTCGATTTTCCGAGTGAAAACGGCTCATATCCCGATGCGATCATGCGGTCATTATAGGTTGCCAGCAAATCGGCTGCGCCCGTCTGCGTATTCCCTCGCAAAAGATAGGTCTCGGCCATCGGATTCATTTTTAAACTTTGCGTGGGTTCGAAATCTTCCGGAAGCCAGATGTCTTTTGGCATCCAGTCCATATCCTTGGGCAAAAATGCCGGTGGTGAGTCCGCCGCACTGATTTCAACCGGGCCGTTTTTGACCAAGCTGTCGGACGAAGCCGCCGGCTGCTTCGGATCATCCGAACAGGCTGTGGTCAGCAATATCGGCGCAACCATCGTAAAAATCTTAATATATCTATTCACATTTTTTCTCCGTTTCGCCTATTCATCCAAGATCCGGACGGACATATTCGCCGCCCCTGCCCGACACCGTCAATCAAACCGGTAGCTCCCGGTATGGCGGCGGTAGGACAAACTGGTCACTCCGTTACGCAGGGTTCCGGCGTAGGAGGATTGTCCGTCAATCATCCGGATCGATACTTGCCCGCCTGAACGGCCGATCCGTCCGGCATGCAACGCCGCTTTACAAATATAGGAGTCATCGGTGTAAATGTCGGTCCCCCATATCGGCCCCTTTACCGAGAAATTTGCCGGGCATGTGCAGCTCAGGGACTTGCCGGTCCCGCGCCATTTGGTCGCGCCGGTGCATTGGCCGATATTCTCGCCGGCCTGTTGATCGGTCGCTTGTCCCAAGCCGCCCAAACCGATGCCATTCAATATTGCTGCGGCACCCTTTTCGAACGGGTTTCTGGATCCTGTTTTCTTTCCCCTAGGGCTTGCAGCGGTCTGACTGGAGCCCGTTGTTGACGGATTAACAAAACGGTAGCTGGCGGTATATTTTCCGTAGCTGCGGGTCGACACGCCGTTCCGTTTTGTTCCCGCATAGCTGTTCTGGCCCGGCAGCATTTCTATCGTGACCCGGCCGCCGCTGCGATCCAGAACCGAGGCGTGGAGTGCCGTCGTGCAGATATAAGAATCCGCCGTATAAATATCAGTGCCCCACAGCGACGTCGAAATATTGAAATTCGCCGGGCATGTGCAGGTCAGAACCTTGTCCGTTCTGGCCC
>TARA_R110000868_G_scaffold1028_6_pt1 | contig 10053 bp, 13 predicted proteins | sample TARA_R110000868 | Tara Oceans TARA_R110000868 (sample SAMEA4397489) | marine metagenome | biome: Polar Biome; feature: [SRF] surface water layer (ENVO:00010504); material: water (ENVO:00002006), including particulate matter (ENVO:01000060) such as... | depth 5 m | reverse complement strand
CCAGATCGAACAACTGGCCGGCTGTGATCGCCTGACCATCAGCCCTGAGCTGTTACAGCAACTGGCCGATGATCAACAGCCGCTGGCTCGTCTACTCACACCAGATCAGCCCGCTGAGGCCAAGCAGAGCCTCGGTGAAAGCCAATTCCGCTGGGGTATGAATGAAGACGCCATGGCCACGGAAAAACTTGCCGAAGGTATTCGCCAGTTTGCTCGTGATCAGGAAAAGCTGGAAAAACTCCTAACTGGCCGAGGCTAAATGCAAACGGGGCGCCTATAAGCGCCCCGTTTCTTTGCCAAGCAAGCATCAGTGATGCTCGAGGGCGCTGACCAGGTCGTGGAAGGCTTCGCGGTTGGACTCATTCAAGCCCATCAGAATACGGTGCGCTTCGAGCACCTTGGCGCGCACCAGCTCTTCGGACTGATCCTGCGATGGCAAGTCATCCAGACAATCTGGGCATGGCAACGGCGTGTCGACGATATTGAATACCTGATCGAAGCCCATGGATTGCAGCAGCCGGGTAATGTCGGCGTGGGTGGTCACCACAGTCGGCAATAGGCCGACCTTCTGCCGCGATAAAATCGACAGCTTGGCCAATAGTCCAAGCGTAGTGCTATCAATACTGCGGGTTTCGGTTAGATCAATCACGATGGCTGAGAAATTCAGCGCGGTGAAAATCTTCTCAATGGTCGAATCCAGAGCCGAGCAGAGGGTCAGGCGCACTTCACCGACGAACTTCAAGATGAAGGTGCCATCTTGCTCAGCAAACTGAATTCTACCGGGGCTTATCCCAAGGCTCATGCAAGGTTCCTGCTTAACACCAGCAAGGCAATATCATCCGGCATATCCCCTAGATTGGCCAGCCCAAAAGCCTTGCGCAAGCCATCTAGAGTGCCGCCTGCCGTGCTGATTAATTGCGGCAACAGCGTTTCTTTGTCTTTCAAGGTATCGCCCGGCAGCAGATCAAGGATGCCATCGGAGAGCAACGTCAAACTGAATGCATCAGGCAGCTCCAGCTCCAAATCGTTGTACTCGGCCTCCACAAACAACCCGACCGGTAAGCCACGGCCTTCCAGATAATGCGCTTGGCCCTCGCTGTACAACACAGGCAGCGGCAAATGCCCACCAATGCTGTAGGTCAGACGATTGCTGACATGATCAATCACACCGCCGAGCATGGTCACGTGCTTGCCCAACTTACAGTCGATCAAGCCGCGATTGATATGGCCGAGCACTTCGGACGGTTTGACGTCCGGCAAGCTGCCAGCGCGGCGCGACTCGTAAAGCAAACGGGTGGTCATAAACTTCAGCAGCACGGTGATAAAAGCTGAAGAGGCGCCATGACCGGAGACATCCGCTAGATAAAAAGCGATACGGCTGTCGTCGACGCGAAAATAGTCGACAAAGTCGCCAGAGAGATACAACGAAGGAATAATCTGGTGCGCGAAGTTTAGGCCGTCAGCCTGCCAGGGCGTCATGGGCAGCATGTTCATTTGTACTTGGCGACCGGCGTTTTGGTCTTCTTGCAACAGGTGCAAGCTGGCTTGCAGCTCGCGGTTGGCGGTTTCCAGCTCGTTACGGTAGCGCTGGTTTTCCAAGCGCAAATTAGCGCGATCAAGCGCCCGGTGAACTGAATGCTCAAGTACGGCGAGATCCGCCAATGGTTTGATCAGGTAGTCGGCAGCACCCAGGCGCAAAGCCTCAACGGCATCACTCATGACACCTGCACCGGACACCACGATCACCGGGGTTTCCACATGCAGGGCGTTGATACGACGGATCAGCTCAAGGCCGTCGACTTGCGGCATGCGCAGATCACAGATCACCAGATCCGGCGACTCAGCATGAAAGACTTCCAGCCCTTGCAAGCCATTGGCGGCCTGGAGCACATGAAAGCCACTGTCTTCCAAGTAGGCGGCGAGGCTTGCACGCACTACGTCGTCGTCGTCGATTATCAGCAGCGTGGCACTGGTTTTGTGCATGAGGTATCCAGGCAAACTGCGCCGGGTATGGGTTGGCTTATACGTCAGGGCAACTGCCTGGACGCGCGAACTCAGCTTGCTTCAAGGCGCAGACGGTACTCCCATCCGCTAAGTGATTCAAGCGCACGCCGGCCGTCGAAACACGCCTTTACACCTCAAATCGGCCAAGGTTATAAGAACGGTAGGATAGCCCTGACAACATGAGGAAAATGCCCATGAGCCAAAATGATCGAGACTACAGCGAAAAACGCGATTACATCCGTATGCGCCTTGAGGCCCCGGTCACCTTGCACCATGACGGCAAAGAGATTCCCGCACTGTGCCTCGACCTATCCAGCACCGGCATGCAATTAGAGGCCGAAAGCGCTGTGAAGATGGGTGACAAGGTACGCATTCACATCGCGTCCGATCACAACGAACTGCGCGGACTTGACGCACAAGCTGAGGTGGTTCGCGTCAGCCCCATGGACGACGGCCGTCAGGCGCTGGGCCTGGCGATTATCTCTATGAACTGACAGGTACTCAGTTAATAAAAAGGCGGCCATTCAGATGGCCGCCTTTTTATTATGCATAGACGAATCAGAAATCGTCCTCAACCTCACCATCACGTACTTTGAATTCGCGATTCTGCAGGTAGGCATTGCGGACAAAGATGTACTTATCGCCGCTAATCAGGCGCTCTGCCGAGAGCAAGCTGGCGCGTAGGTCGACCAACTGAACTCCACGCACCACGTTGCGTGTCGGCACATGATCGATAAACGCAGGCGCGACAAGCATGCTGTCTGGCACCTTACCGAAGGCATCACGCACGGTGCTGGAGCCCAACAGTGGCAGCACTACGTATGGGCCACTGTTGAGCCCCCACGCGCCCATGGTCTGCCCGAAGTCCTCATCACTGCGCTGCAGGCCCATGGCGGTGCCGACATCAAAGAAGCCCAGCAGACCGAAGGTGGTATTAAAGATCAAACGGCTGCTATCAACCCCGGCATCATGAAATTTGGCTTGCAGCAGGTTGTTGGCCAGGTTGCCAACATCACCGATGTTGCGGAAGACGTTATGCACACCGTCTTCGAGAAACTGCGGCGTTACAGCCTGATAGCCTTTGGCCAGAGGCTTGAGGGTATACATATCAACGTTATCGTTGATGCGGAACATAAAACGGTTGTAGCCCTGCCAAGGGTCTTCTTCGTTGGCTTGCGCCAGTGCAGGCAGCGATAGCACGCCGGTACAGGCCACCAATAGGCTCAATCGTTTAATCCAGCTCGCACCGGTCATACGCATCACAGTCACTCCTTGAAAATGCTCAGGCTGCCGCAGGCGGCCAAATCAGGTGGCGCAGTATAAGGCGACAGCTGGCTAAATGGGCAGCATAGCGGACGAACAAGCACCTGAAAAACCGACCTGGCAAGGCCTTACACCGTGCTGACTGGCAGCGACACTGCACGAAAATAATCTATTCATCTGCCTGTAACCTGCGAGGAATAGCCTGGACTAGACCATTTCAAGGAAGGCCCATGCAAACGCCTACCACCTCGCCAGCGTTCAACGCCCTATTATTTAGTCTATCCGGCTGCCTGGCTGACTTTGGCGCACGCACCATTGCGCTGGCCCTGCAACGCCTCTATCCCAATGCACATAATCCCCAGAGTCTTGAACAAGTATTGGGGCGCGAAGCCCTGCCCGATGAATGCCAGGCTTACCAACAAGCACTTTGCGAGACCGCGCGCGAGCATGCGCAAGGCGCGCACGCAGCCTTACCCTTGCTGGAGCAATTGCAACAGCAAGGCGTGCCCTGCGCCTGGCTGGATGAACTGCCACTCAATGCCAGCACTTGCCTGGCCAGCGTGTTACCGGGCTGGCTGCGCGGCACACCCAGCCGCGGTTGCCGCCCGTGGCCAGCGCCGGACGCAATTTGGCTTAGCCTGATGGAACTGCAGGTGAATCAGCTCGAAGGCTGCGTACTGGTCAGTGGCGAACCACGCTTGTTACAAGCGGCGCTTAATGCCGGCATCTGGACCATAGGACTGGCCATCAGCGGCCCGCTGTGCGGACTGGCGCTGGCGGACTGGCAGAGCCTGACCATGACTGAACGTGATCGATTGCGCAGCCAGGCCACCCTATGCCTGTACCGACTCGGCGTGCACTCGGTGATTGATCAACTCAGCGATCTGCCCACCTGCCTAGCAGACCTCAGCCTGCGTCGGCACAAGGGCGAGAGACCCTGATCCAGCGCCAAGCCAGGGCCGACGCTTGATCCAAAGCAAGCAAAGCCTGCGTGCTTGGATTACCCTAAACGCCTGCAGAACCTTTCGCCTCTGCGCAAGGTCAGTCAACCTGTCGATCATTTAAAGGAGAACTCCATGCCTGCAAGCCGCCTCCAGCAACAACTGCAAGACCTCCGCGACCAACTGGCGCAGCAACCGCCACTGACCGAAGAAGAAAGCGCCGAGCTGTTTGTGCTGACCCAGGAAATTGAACTGCAACTGGCCCGCCAGGCCGCCGCGGCTCCCGATGCGACGCTGATCGACGGGGTCAACCTGGCGGTAGAGCGCTTCGAAGCTAGCCATCCGACCATTGCGGGCACCCTGCGCAACATCGTGCAGAGCTTAGCTAACATGGGCATTTAAGCGCTATCAGTAAGCGCGGGGCGTACATCGCAAGCTCATGCGGGTCGAGGCAAAACTGCCGAGAGCGACACCAAGAAAACCCCAGCTCAACGGCTGGGGTTTTGCGTTACTGGCGCGCCAAACGCTGATTATCCGGGCTGATAAGCCCAGTACTGCGATAGGGATTGATATCCAACCCACCGCGGCGCACGTAACGCGCATACACCGTCAAATGCTCGGGCTTGAGCAAGCGTTGCAGGTCGAGAAAGATCCGCTCAACGCATTGCTCATGAAAATCCGCATGCTGGCGAAAGCTCACCAGGTAGGCCAGCAAGCTGGCGTGATCCAGCGCCAGGCCACGGTATTGCACCACCAGCGTGCCCCAATCCGGCTGACCGGTGACCGGGCAGTTGGACTTGAGCAGATGGCTGTGCAGGCTTTCCTCAACCACCCGCGCCGCATCACAGCGCAGCCGCTCAGGCTGCGGCTGCGCATAGTTGCTGATGCTCACGTCCAGTTCATCAATGCAGGTGCCGGGCGCAGCGGCTACACCGTCAGCCGTAACCTCGTCCAGGCTGCGCACACGCACACCCACTGGCTTGCCCGCCGCCGCCGAGAGGTCCTTCACCAGCACGACCACCAGTTCGTCAGCCGTGTTGAACACCGACTGGTTCAGTGAGTTGAGGTAGAGCTTGAATGATTTCGACTCGATGATATTCGGCGAGTCGGCAGGAATCGCAAACTCACCCATGGCCACCACCGGCTTGCCCGACGGCAGCAACCAGGACAGCTCGAAGCAATTCCAGAAATCCACGCCCTGATACGGCAGCGTTTCAGCGCTCAGGCCCAGCTCGGCCCATTTCGCCGCACGCGGAATGGGGAACAACAATGCGGGCGTATAGGTAGCGATATATTCGCTGGATTTACCCAGTGGCGAATCTTCGGCGGCGGGATGCATAGAGAGAACCTGGTTAGTCGAAACGCGATAGTGAGTAGAGCTTGAAAGTGACTTCAGCGCGGCAGGCGCATTAAAGCTTCTGCCACACGGCAATGCCTCAGGCCAGCTCGGCGACAACAGCGGCCAAGGCCTGCGCCGGGTCGGCGGCTTGGCTGATTGGGCGGCCAATCACTAGATAATCCGAGCCCACATCCAATGCCTGACGCGGGGTCAGAATACGCCGCTGATCATCCTGAGCGCTGCCGGCCGGACGAATCCCGGGGGTCACCAACTGCAACGCCGGATGAGCGGCCTTTAGCGCCTGCGCTTCTTGGGCCGAGCACACCAAGCCATCCAATCCGGCTTGCGCGGCCAGCCCGGCAAGACGCAGCACCTGGGCCTGCGGCTCAACATCAAGGCCAACACCCGCCAAATCTTCACGCTCCATGCTGGTCAGCACAGTCACGCCAATCAGCAGTGGCTTGGCGCCGGCGAGCTTATCCAGAGTTTCGCGGCAAGCCGCCATCATGCGCAGGCCGCCCGAACAGTGCACATTGACCATCCACACGCCCATCTCGGCCGCCGCTTTGACGGCCATAGCCGTGGTGTTGGGGATGTCGTGGAATTTCAGGTCGAGGAACACCTCGAAGCCCTTACCGGCCAGCACGTTGACGATCTCCGGCCCGCAGCGGGTGAACAGCTCTTTGCCGACCTTGACCCGGCACAGCGCAGGATCGAGCTGATCAGCCAATGCCAGCGCGGCATCACGGGTCGGGAAATCCAGGGCAACGATGATCGGGTTCTGGCAAGCGGACATGGGCGGGCTCTCGGGCATGACAAATTCGGCGCGCATTGTAGCGGATGCACAGCGCGCTTGCCGCTCCGGTGATCCGCCAGCCTCGCTCACGGCTAAAGCAGCACGCAAAAGATATGAGTTGCGGTTATTCGACAGGCTGAGCCACAGGCGCATTGGGCGCCGCAAATACCTGACGGAAACTGAACGCGTCTGCGCTCGCACCTTGGTCGCGCAGCAGGGCCAAACGCTCGGCCGCTTCGACCACTGACGGACGATGCCCCGCCGGCACCCACCACAACACCATATGCGCCGCACTGACCTTGCTGAACCACTCCTGGCGGCGCTTGAGCATCTCGGTATGCGCGGACTTGTACACGTAATCGCTCAGCGCCTGCACGTCACGCCAGACAGAGAGATTCACAAGCACATCATCGCCAAACGGGCGAAACGCGGTGGCATCGCCCGCCTCGTCCTGCAATCGCCACACATAGCCCGGCGAGGCCTCAGCCAGCGCATTAATGCGCTCCAGATTGGCGACAAAGTCAGCCATGCTCGGCGACTCCAACGGCTCTTTCATCGTGGCGATATTCAACTGCGCAAGTTGGTAGGTAGACATCAATGCTCTCCTTGTTTATGTAAATCCCTGAACAACCACTGCCCTGACCGAGCGCGCTGGGCACCTCGCAGCTTCGACGTACGCGGCCTGCAGCTCAGCGCGCCATGGGATCATCCCAGAATGAACGCTCGCTTTCCTGGATAACGTCAGCGCGACTTAAACCGAGATCCTTCAACGCCACATCATCGAGCATGGCCAAACGCCGCCGCTGCTCGGCCAGCTGCCACCAGCGGTAAAGCTGACGGCCAACTGCACGCAGTATTTCAAGGGGTCGGCGGCCCTGTAAACGATCGATACCGGCTAGCGCATAAGCTTTTTGACCTTTCATCTTGCCGCCCTCCTTGTGGGGTTGGCGACAGTCTCGCGCTGCGCTTATGATCAATCCAACGAATGTTTCTAATGCAATACATCTCGGAGATTGATGTATGGCCAGCTATCCCAGCATCGACAGTGAACTGCTGCGTACCTTTGTCGCTATTGCCGATCAAGGCGGCTTTACCCGCGCAGCAGAAATGGTCAACCGCACCCAGTCGGCCGTCAGCATGCAGATGAAGCGCCTGGAAGAGGACGTGATGCAGCGCGCGCTGTTTATTCGCGATGGTCGCCAGTTCAGCCTGACCGCTGAGGGCCAGCTATTACTGAGCTATGCCAGGCGCATTTTGAAACTGCATGCCGAGGTGATGAACAGCATGCGCGAGCCGTATATGGTTGGCACCGTACGCATCGGCACACCCGATGATTATGTGATGCGGTTTATGCAGGGCATTTTGGTGCGCTTCGCCCAGTCCTATCCGCTGGTGCAGGTAGAACTGCACTGCGAACCCTCCTTTCAGCTGCTGCAACGCCAAGATCTCGACCTGACTATCGTCACCCGTGAACCGGGCACCGAGATCGGTCAACTTCTGCGCCAGGAACACCTGGTCTGGGCGCAGGCCCGCGACGCCAACCTGCATGAGCTGGAGACCCTGCCCCTGGCTATGTTCAACTCGCAGTGTTTCTGCCGCTCCTGGGCCTGCAATGGCCTGGATGCGCTGGGGCGTGATTTCCGCATCGCTTACACCAGCCCCAGCCTCTCGGCGATCATGGCAGCGGTCAGCGCCGGCCTAGCCATTACTGCACAGCTGCAAAGCCTGATCACCCCGGATATGCAGATTATTGGCGAGGCAGAAGGCATGCCCGCCCTGCCCTCGGCCAGTATCGTCTTACTGCGCAACAGCAACACGCAAACCCAAGTGACTGAAACCCTGGCCGAGCAGATTGCCGAAGGTTTCAGGCTTTAATCCCCAGCAGCATCGCGCAAAGCAGCAGAAAGCCGGCAAACAACCCGCGAAGCAAACGCTCGGGCAACGCATGGGCGAGTTTCACGCCCCAACTGATGCTCATTAGACCACCAATCGCCAGGGGCACCCCCAATACCCAGTCGACATGACCATGTGCGGCATAGGTCGCTAAGGTAACGGCGGTGCTTGGCGCGGCCAGGGTCAAAGACAGGCCCTGCGCTACCACTTGGCTGGTACCAAATACTGTGGTCAAAACCGGTGTCGCCAGCACTGCACCGCCGACGCCGAACAGACCGCCAAGCAAACCCGCACCACTGCCCAGCAACGTCAACCAGGGCCAGGGATAACGCAGCCCCGCCGACAACATGAGCGGTTTACTGAGCAAGCGAGAGACGTTGTAAGCCGCCAGTAGCACCAGAAAGATCACGAACCCCTGACGCATCAGGTCGGCATCCAGGGTGACAGCCCAACCGGCACCCAGCAGGGCAAAAGCCAGACTGCTGGTCGCCAGCGCCAACGCATGCCGCCACTCGATACGCGTGCGTTGGTGATAGCGCCATAACGCCAGCAACACATTGGGCACCACCATCACCAGCGCTGTGCCTTGAGCCAGTTGCTGATCCAAGCCAAACAACACGCCCAGCGCCGGAATGGCGATCAAGCCGCCGCCGATCCCAAACAAGCCACCCAAGGTACCGAGAAGCAACCCGAGCAACAGGTTCAGAGCAAAATCGAGCAAGGTCATCGGCAGGCTCCACAAAGATGTTGCACACCTTAGTCTTTCGCCACTGGCCGCGAAACGCATAGCGAAGCAAAATGGCTATGCCTCCAACGCACAGCAGAAGCAACGCATGAACCCTGACTACCTAACCGACCAGCTCAGCCTGTTTCTCGATGTGCTCGAAACGGGCAGCTTTTCCGCCGCCGCTCGTCGCCATCCACTCACGCCCTCTGCCGTGGCACGGCGCATTGATACGCTGGAGCGCTCACTGGGCAGCCAGCTGTTTAGCCGCAGCACCCATGCCGTGCGCGCCACCTCCGCCGGCCTGGCGTTTGCCGAGCGAGCCAAGCGCATTCTTGCTGAGTTGCACCTGGCCCGCGCCGAAGCGGTATCACTGAGCAGCGCCCCGGAAGGGTTGATCCGCATCGATGCACCCGCACCGTTCGGTCGCCGACATCTCGCGCCGGCGATTGCCGAGTTTCTCATTGCCTATCCGGGGCTGGATGTACAACTGCGTTTGATCGACAGCTTCGTCGATCTGCACGGCACGCATTTGGGCGAAGTCGATCTGGTGCTGCGTATCGGCCCGCTGGCCGATACGCGCCTAGTTGCTACCGCGCTATCACCGATGGTGCGAATCGTTTGCGCCAGCCCCGCGTACCTGGCACAGCGCGGCGTACCGCGCACACCTGCAGAACTGCTGGAGCATGACGGCCTCGACTGGGACAGCCTCGCCCCGCCCTATGCCTGGCGTTTCGAGCAGAGCGGTAAGTTGCAATTGTGCCGCCCCAAGCGCCTGCGCATGACCGCAAATAACGCCGAAGCCTTGCTATTCAGCGCCCTCGCCGGCCTGGGTATCGCCCACCTACCCACCTGGCTGATTAGCGACTATCTGGTTCGCGGTGAATTGCTCCCCCTGTTCTGCGAGAACGGCTTGCCCGCGCCCGAACCCAGCGGCATCTACGCCCTGCGCTTGGAGCGCGAAACCGACTCGCGCAGCCGCTTGTTATTGGAGTTTCTCAAAGCTCGCTTTGGCCCAATAGCGCCCTGGGACCTGGCGCTGCAGAGCGGCCTACAACGCAGCTGAGCACAAAAACAGCAGGCAGAAAAAATG
>TARA_R110000868_G_scaffold778_7_pt1 | contig 10057 bp, 7 predicted proteins | sample TARA_R110000868 | Tara Oceans TARA_R110000868 (sample SAMEA4397489) | marine metagenome | biome: Polar Biome; feature: [SRF] surface water layer (ENVO:00010504); material: water (ENVO:00002006), including particulate matter (ENVO:01000060) such as... | depth 5 m | reverse complement strand
CCGCCGACGGGCGCAATGCCTGCAAGTGCCGCGTCGCTTCCGTCCATCCAGCTTCACCAGATTTGCCGGGGCCGATATCCCGGCGGTTATTCCGCGGCCAGACGAAGGGCGGCCGCACATCCCCAGGGACACAACGCAAGACACGCCAATAACATACCACCCAGAACAAGAAGCTGCTGTGTCGCCGGGAATCCGCCGATGACGGCTTCGACCGCGCCGGCGCCGAAAATAAGCACCGGGATCACAAGCGGCAGGACCAGCAGCGACAGCAAAACGCCGCTTCTTCGCGAACCGAGGGTAAGGGCAGCGCCGAGCGCACCGACAAGACTGATAATCGCCGTCCCCAGAGCCATTGCTGCCATCAATACGCCATACCCGTTCGGCTCAAGATTGAGCATGATACCAATCACCGGGGACGCCACCAAGAGCGGAAGCCCGGTGGTCAGCCAGTGGGCGGCGATCTTTGCCAGGGCCGTCAGCCAGACCGGCTGGGGGGCGACGACCAGCAGTTCCAGCGTGCCGTCCTCGTAGTCGTTCTGGAACAGCCGGTCGAAGGACAGCATGGCGGCGAGAAGGGCCGTAACCCACAGAATTCCGGGGGCCATGCGGGCCAGCAGGTTGGGGTCCGCGCCGACGCCGAAGGGAAAAAGCGCCGCCGCGATCACGAAGAAAACGATCACCGTCATCGTGTCGCTGAGCTGGCGCAGGGCGATGCGGATATCCCGCGCGACAAGGGCGCCGAACGCGTTCATACCGAATCACCCCAGCGGGTTTCGCGGTCTTCGGCATAGGCGGCGAGATCGATCGTCCTGGCATCGCCGATGCCGAGCGGCACGTTGGTCGAGGCGACGACCATGCCGCCGCCGCTGCGATGGGCCGCGATCTCGGCATGCATGCGGTCGACGGAATGGCGGTCGAGGGCGATCGTCGGCTCGTCGAGCAGCCACAGGGCGGCGGGCGAAGCCAGGATGCGCGCCAGGGTCAGCCGCCGCGCCTGGCCGGCCGACAGCATTCGCGCGGGCAGGGCCGCGAGGGCGGCGAGACCGACCCGCTCCAGGGCGCCGTCTATGCCGGCGCCGCCCGGATCGCTCCCCGGATCGCTCCCCGGCCGCAGGGCGGCGTGAAAGGACAGGTTTTCGCGCACCGTCAGGGCGGGCTTCACGGCGTCGCGGTGGCCGACATAATGCATGTCCGCAAAAAAACGTTCGGGATCGTCGCGGACGGGGGCGCCCCGCCAGGCGATGTCGCCGGCGGCGGGCGGGGCGATTCCCGCCATCAGCCGCAGCAGGCTGGATTTTCCGGACCCGTTCGGCCCCGACAGGATCAGCGCCTCGCCCGGCGCCACGGCGAAGTCGAGACCGGCGAAAACGATGCGGTCGCCTCTGATGCAGGCCAAGCCTGTGCCGGTGAACCCGTCCATGTGTCTGAGATACCCCAAATCCGGCGAGTCGTCATCAGCGGCGGGAAGCGGCGGGTGAGGTGCCAAAGAAAAAGGCCGCTGACCTGGGGAGATCAGCGGCCTAGGAGGGATCCAGCGTTTCCGCTGGTTGGACACTCTGGGGAGAGTGCCCGGGGGGCTACAGTTCTATATGGGTACCCAATTGGGGCCCGACAAGGGCGCAATTAAGGCAAAATTGTGATTAGACCGCAGAAGATATATATCGAACCGCTATAAATAGCGGGCGGCGTCGATCCCTTTGCGTGCCCGGCGGGGACAGCGTCCCTGTATCGGCCGGGCGCAAGCCGGGCGGAATTCGCGTGCCGGGCCGCTTTAACGCTATTGGAATCGGCGGCGTTTGCCGCTAGTTTCCGCGCGCATCAGAAAAGTTAAGGAGAAACGACGTGAGCGCAATCGGACAGGACACGCTAAAGGCCCGCCGCACTCTCGAAGCCGGCGGAAAATCATACGATTATTACAGCCTGAGCGCGGTGTCCGATGCCGGATACGGCGATATCTCGCGTCTGCCGTTCTCCCTCAAGGTTCTCCTCGAGAACCTGCTGCGCTACGAAGACGGGCGCTCGGTCACGGTCGCCGATATCGAAAAGGCGGCGAAATGGGTCGACACCCAGAAATCCGATCTTGAAATCGCCTATCGCCCGGCGCGCATCCTGCTGCAGGATTTCACCGGCGTTCCCGCCGTGGTCGACCTTGCCGCGATGCGCGACGCGATGGTCAAGCTCGGCGGCGATCCGCAGAAGATCAACCCGCTGAACGCCGTCGACCTGGTGATCGACCATTCGGTGATGATCGACGAATCCGGCACGCCGGCGGCGTTCGACAACAACGTGAAGCTCGAATTCGAACGCAACAAGGAACGCTACGAATTCCTGAGCTGGGGATCGAAGGCGTTCAATAATTTCCGCGTCGTGCCGCCCGGCACCGGCATCTGCCACCAGGTGAACCTCGAATACCTGTCGCAGACCGTCTGGGTCACCGACGATGCCGGCGGCAAGCCGGTCGCCTATCCCGACACCGTCGTCGGCACCGACAGCCACACCACCATGGTCAACGGCCTTGCCGTTCTGTCCTGGGGCGTCGGCGGGATCGAGGCCGAGGCCGCGATGCTCGGCCAGCCGATTTCGATGCTGCTGCCGGAAGTCGTCGGCATGAAGCTGACCGGCGAAATGAAGGAAGGCATGACGGCCACCGACCTGGTGCTGACCGTCACCGAAATCCTCCGCGCCCAGGGCGTGGTCGGCAAGTTCGTTGAATTCTTCGGCCCCGGCGTCGGCGCGCTGTCGCTCCCCGACCGCGCCACCATCGGCAACATGGCGCCGGAATACGGCGCAACCTGCGGCTTCTTCCCGATCGACCGGGAAACCTGCGACTACCTGACCTTCACCGGCCGCGACGCCGACCGTGTCGCGCTGGTCGAGGCCTATGCCAAGGCGCAGGGCATGTGGCGCGATGAAAACACGCCGGACCCGGTCTTCACGACCACGCTGGAACTCGACCTGTCGACCGTCGAGCCGTCGCTCGCCGGCCCCAAACGTCCGCAGGACCGGGTTGCGCTGTCGCAGGTGTCCAAGGTTTCGCAGAAAGCGATCGACGATCACCGCGGTGCCGGCACCGCGCCGGCCGTCGCCCGCATGGAGGGCGAAGGCGGCCCGGCAAGCGGCGATGCAGAGCGCGATATCGGCTCCGAGACCTACGCCGTCGAGGACGGCGACGTCGTGATCGCGGCGATCACGAGCTGCACGAACACGTCGAACCCGTCGGTGCTGGTCGGCGCCGGGCTGCTTGCCCGCAACGCCGTCGCCAAGGGCCTGAAAGCCAAGCCGTGGGTGAAGACGTCTCTCGCCCCCGGCAGCCAGGTGGTGCGCGATTATCTCGCCAAGGCCGAACTCCAGGACGATCTCGACGCGCTCGGCTTCAACATCGTCGGTTTCGGCTGCACGACCTGCATCGGCAATTCCGGCCCCCTGATCGACAAGGTCGCGGACGCCGTGGACGAGGGCGACCTGGTGGTCGGCGCCGTGCTGTCCGGCAACCGCAACTTCGAAGGCCGCGTGCATCAGCAGGTCCGGGCGAACTTCCTCGCCTCGCCGCCGCTGGTGGTCGCCTATGCGCTGGCCGGTTCGCTCAAGATCAATCTCGCGACCGACCCGCTGGGCAATGACGCCGACGGCAATCCCGTCTATCTCAAGGATATCTGGCCGACCAACAAGGAAATCCACGATACGATGCGTGAATGCCTGACGGCCGAAATGTACCGCAGCCGCTATGCGAACGTGTTCGAAGGCACGCCGGAATGGCAGCAGGTCGCCAGCGAGAAGTCGGAAACCTATGGCTGGCAGGAATCCAGCACGTATGTGAAATACCCGACCTTCTTCGAAGGCATGGAACGCGAACCGGCGCCGATTACCGATATCACCGGCGCGCGGCCGCTGCTGATCCTCGCCGATTCCGTGACCACGGATCACATTTCGCCGGCCGGCGGCATCCAGCGGGAAAGCCCGGCAGGCGAATACCTGCTCGAACGCCAGATCCGCCCCGCGCAGTTCAACTCCTACGGCTCGCGCCGCGGCAACCACGAAGTAATGATGCGCGGCACGTTCGCCAATATCCGCATCCGCAACGAAATGGTGCCGGGTGTCGAAGGCGGCGTGACCACGCACCAGCCGTCGGGCGAACAGATGCCGGTCTACGACGCGGCGATGAAATACGCCGCCGAAGGCGTGCCGCTGGTCATCATCGGCGGCAAGGAATACGGCACCGGCTCGTCGCGCGACTGGGCGGCGAAGGGCACCACCCTGCTCGGCGCCCGCGCCGTGATCGTTGAGAGCTTCGAGCGCATCCACCGGTCGAACCTGATCGGCATGGGCGTGCTGCCGCTGCAGTTCACCGGCGGCGCGACGCGTACGTCGCTGAAGCTCGACGGCACCGAGACGTTCGACATCAAGGGCGTCGCCGAGGGCCTGACCCCGCGCAGCGAGCTTGACTGCACGATCCACCGCGCCGACGGCTCGTCCGAGGACATCAAGGTGCTGTGCCGGATCGATACGCTGGACGAGCTCGACTACTATAAAAACGGCGGCATCCTGCAATACGTGATCCGCAACATGCTCGACGCGGCTTAATTTTCGCCGGTTCCGCGAATGCGGCCCGCCCCTGACCGGGGGCGGGCCGTTTTTCGTTTGCGGGGAAGTCTTCCTGTCACCGACACGTGATCGCGGTTGATTGGATTATTTTAACCGTCGCTCGCTATATACGGGTCATGTTCGGATCCCTTCGCACCCTCCTGGCCGGCCTTGCGCTGTGCGCCGCCGTGGCGTCTGCCGCCGCTGCGGGCGACGGCCGGAAGGTGGTGGTCGAACTGTTCACGTCGCAGGGCTGTTCGTCCTGTCCGCCGGCCGACGCCTATCTCGCCGAACTGGCGAAGCGCGACGACGTGATCGCGCTGTCCTTCCATGTCGATTACTGGAACTATATCGGCTGGCGGGATCCGTTCTCGTCGCCCGATGCCACCGCCCGCCAGCGCGCCTACGGCCGGGCCCTCCGGAAACGCTATGTCTATACGCCGCAGATCGTCGTCGACGGGCGCGCCGAAGCCGTCGGGTCCGACCGCGCGACGGTCGACAGCCTGATCCGCATGGCGGCCGCGACGCCGAAGATCGACATCGGGATCGTGCATAACGCGGACGGCACGGCGGATATCCGCCTCCCGTCTGCCGTCGCCGGCCCGAAAGCTGGCGAATTGTGGATCGGTTTCTACGATACCGCGATCGAGACCGAAATCCGCGCCGGCGAAAACCGGGGGGAAACGATCGTCAACGCGAATGTCGTGCGCATGTATAAACGGATCGGATCGTGGACCGGCGCGGCGTTGAAAAAGCGCGTCGATCTGAAGGCGCTGGGCGCCAAGGGGCGCGACGGCGGCGTTATCGTCCTGCAGGCGCCGGGGCACGGCCCGATCATCGGGGCCGTGTCCTTTCCCCTGTCCCGCGGGAATATCGGGAAAAACTAGCCGGCGTTGCCGCTTGTAACGGGACCCGCGGCGCGGATCATCGCCTGGCCGCTGTCGAGCGCGCTGACTTCCCAGTTGACGATGTGATGCGCCGCGCTGGCCAGCAGGTTGCGGTATTCGCGTTCCACCGGACTGCCGGTGAAGATCGCGCGGCCGCCGGCGGTATTGAACAGCCGCGTGCCGGCATCGAGCGCGGTGCGGCAGGCCCAGGACGAATTGCGCTTGGCACGCAGCAATTCGTCGTCGTCCAGGGTGTCGCCGGCTTCCAGCACTTTCATGGCGGCCGTGACGGTGTCGCGGTTCAGGGCTTCCGCCGCGTCGATGGCGGCGCCGCATTCGCCGGCAATCATGTGGCTGGCGGGACTGTCGCCGACGCGGACGCCCCGCGACATGCGCGGCGCGGTGTATAAAAGCCACTGGTCGAGCAGCCCCTGCGCCATGCCGATGGTCATGGCGGCGAACAGCGCCGGTGTCAGGTAGCCGCGCGGCACGCGGTAGACCGCGCCCGGATTGACCGCCGTTCCCGGCCCGCACCCGGCGCGGGCGTCCTCGCCCTTCAGGAGGGCATAAGACGGCACGAACACATCCTCGACCTCGAAGCTTTTCGAGCCCGTGCCTTCGAGCCCGACCGTATGCCAGTCGTCGATCAGCGTCGCTTCCGCGCGCCGCACCATGAAAAAATGCGGCCCGTCGCGTTTGTCGCCGTCGACAATGAACCCGGCGCAGATCAGCCAGTCCGCGTGGTCGATGCCGCTGGAAAAACCGAACCGGCCGGAAAACCGCCAGCCGCCCTCGACCGGGGCGGCGACGCCTTTGGGGTCGAACGATGCCGCCATGACCGCATCCGCATCTTCGCCCCAGACGTCTTCCTGCGCCGCGAGCGGGAAGGTGCCGAGCATCTGCGCGTGATCGGCCATGATCGCCTGGACCCAGCCCTGGGCGCCGTCGCCGCGGGTCAGCCGCCGCGCGACATCGCACAATACGTCCCACCCCATTTCGTTGCCGCCGAACCGGGCAGGCTGGGTCATGCGCGTCAGGCCCGCCTGTTTGAACGCCGCGACCGTTGCCGCCGGCACGCAGCGCGCCGCTTGCGTTGCGGCGGCGCGGTCCCGCAGGACGGGCCGCAGCGCATCGGCGCGGGCGTAAAAATCGAGCGCCGCTATCGCTGCGGGACTCGTCGGCGCGGGCGCTGTATCCGGCATGATGTATCCGTGATCAGGGAGCAGAGCGCGGATTTTCCATCAATATAACCCGCCATACAACGCTTTTCCCCCACTGGACCGGCATGGTAACCTTCGCGATCGTTAGAAACCGAATGAATCGGTGGCGAGGGGCAGGGTGGAAACGCATTTGCCGGCAGACAGGCCGGGATCCGATTTGACCTTTGCCGCCGGCCCCGGCGCCGCTTCGCAGAATATTGCCCCGACCCGGGGTGGAGCATCCTCCCGATGACCGACACGACCGAAGCGCCCGCCGCTACCCCCCTGCGCAAAGAAGGCATCGCAACCGTAATGATGCTGCTGGCGGTGCTGATTTTCGGCGTGAACTATGTCGTCGGCCGCTGGGCGGCCGGCGAGGTGCCGCCCTACATGCTGGGCTTTGTCCGCTGGACGTCCGGAACGCTGATCCTGCTGCCCTTCGCCTGGGCGCATCTGCAGAAGGACCGGGCCTTCATCCGCGCCAACTGGAAGCTTCTGTGCCTGGCCGGTTTCCTGATGCCCTTCATGGGGGCGGGGGTCACCTATGTCGCGCTGACCTATACGACGGCGATCAATGCCGGGGTGATCCAGACATCGATGCCGGTGATGATCGTCCTGCTGTCGTGGATATTCCTGCGCGAGCGGACCGCGGGGGTCCAGTGGCTCGGGATCGCCGTCGCCATTGCGGGCGTGCTGTATATCGTCGCGCGCGGCAATCCGGCGACGCTGCTGAACCTGTCGTTCAATATCGGGGATGCGATCCTGATTTCCTGCAATCTCGGTCTCGCCGGATACGGCGTCGCGGTCCGGCGCCTGCCGCAGGGAATGCACCCGCTGTCGCTGATTTCCGTTGTCTGCGCCGTCGGCGCGGTCTGCCATGCACCGTTTTTCGGCTACGAGATGGCGTCCGGCGTGCCCGTCGTCCTGAGTACGAAAACGATCGTGTCGCTCGGATTCGTCGCGATTTTTCCGTCGGTCGTCGCCATTCTGTTGTGGAACAGCGCTATTTCCCGGATCGGGCCGAGCCGGGCGGGAATCTTTATGTATCTTACGCCGGTTTACGCGGCGGTCTTCAGCGTGCCGCTTCTGGGCGAAACGATCTCGATATTCCATATCATCGGCGGCGCGGTTATTATTGCGGGCGTAACGCTGTCCAGCCGCAAACCGAAGGTTGCCAAGACATGAAGGCGATTCAGTTCTCCGAGACGGGCGGGCCCGAAGTCCTGGAATACGTGGATCTGCCCGACCCCACGCCGGGTCCCGGCGAGGTGCTGGTCAAGGCGCATGCCTTCGGCGTCGGCAAGCCCGACATGCTGCTGCGCTCCGGCGTCTATAAATGGATGCCCGACCTGCCCGCGGTGATCGGCAATGAAATGACCGGCTACGTCACCGGCGTCGGCCCCGGGGTGAGCCATATCGCGCTCGGCCAGGCGGTCCTGGTATTCGGCACCGGCGGCGGCCGCCATGCCGCGTTTAACGCCGTGCCCGCCGACATCGTCACGCCGCTGCCGGGCGGGGTCGATCTCGACGCGGCGGTGTGCATTCCCAATTACGCCATCGCCTGGTGCCTGCTGCGCGAAGCGCCGCGCGGCACCGATGTGCGCTCGGTTTATGTCAACGGCGCCGCCGGCGGTGTCGGTTCCGCCGTGGTCGATCTGTGCCGTCTGGAGGGTGTCGAGGTGATCGCCGGGGCAGGGTCCGCCGCGAAATGCGCTTTCGCCGCCGGTCTCGGTGCGGCGCATACGATCGATTATTCCCGCGAAAACGTTCCGGACCGGGTGCTGGAACTGACCGGCGGCCGCGGCGTCGACCTGGTGCTCGATCAGCTGGTCGGGCCGGATTTCACGGATAATCTGCGCATGCTGGTGCCGCTCGGAATGATCGTTTCGTTCAACGCGCTGGCCGGGCTGCCCGAAAAGGAACTATTCGCCGAAATGCGCGCCCATCTCGGCAAAAGCCCGGCGGTCAGGTGTTTTTCCTGGCACAGCTACGACGCCAGTCCGGAGGCGCGCGCCCGGGTTCTCGGCGAAGTCGTGGAGCGGTTCGCCCGCGCGGACGGACTGGCCCCGGCGATCCACGCGACCCTGCCGCTGGCCGATGCCCGTACGGCGCACGAAATGCTGGATAACCGCGAAATCCTCGGCAAGGTCGTCCTGAAACCGTGACCGCCGGCGGCTGCCGGCGGTCCGGTAGCAGTTGGCGGATCAGGCGGCGTTGTTCAGGTCGCGATAGAGTTTCAGTCCTTCGCCGGCAGCTTCCTTCGACTGGTCGATCGATTCGACGATCGCCGACAACCCGGAATCCACTTCCTGAATGGCCGTCGACGCCGTCTGCATGCTGCTCGATATCTCGCGTGTCGTGGCGGACTGTTCCTCGACCGCCGTGGCGCTGACCGTCACGCTTTGTTCGACCGATTCGATGGCCTTCTGAATGCCGACGAGCCCTTTGACCACGTCGCCGGCGACATTCTGCATGTTTTCGATTTCGCCCGAAATCTGGCCCGTTGCACCGGACACCTGGTTGGCGAGCGATTTGACTTCACTGGCAACCACGGCAAAGCCCTTGCCGGCATCGCCGGCCCGCGCCGATTCAATGGTCGCGTTCAGGGCCAGCAGGTTGATCTGGCCGGCAATATCCTGAATCAGCGAGTTGATGCTGTTCAGCGCTTCGGTGGCGCTGCTGAGATTCTGGGTGGCTTCGTCCGCCTTGCGGGTTTCGCTGATCGCACGTTCGACCTCGGTCTTCGACGTGGTCATGCTCTGGGCGATTTCGCGGGCGGCTGCATCGAGTTCTTCGGCGGCGGATGCGACGGTCTGGACAGTCGATGACGTCTGCGTCGATGCCGACGCGGCGGCGCTCGATTGCGAACCGGCCGCGGTTACGCTCTGGACGATCTTGTCGAGATTTGCATCGACGATGGCCGCCACGCGTTTGCCTTCCTCGCGTTGAAGGACCTGCGCTGTAATTTCGGTGGCGTATTTGACGACCTTGAACGGTTTGCCGGACGGGTCGAAGATCGGGTTGTAGGAAGCCTGAATCCAGATTTCCCCGCCGCCTTTGCCGATGCGCTTGTATTCGCCCGACTGGAATTCGCCGGCGCCGAGCCTGGTCCAGAATTCGGTGTAGTCGGCGCTGTCCCGGTAGGACTGTTCGACGAACATGCTGTGATGCTGGCCCTTGATTTCGTCGAGGCCGTAGCCGACGGCGCCGAGGAAATTGTCGTTCGCGTCGAGGATCGTGCCGTCGAGCTCGAAGGAAATCACGGCCTGCGATTTTCCGATGGCGTCTATCTGCCCGGCGTAATCGGCGTTCTGCAGGGTCTGCGCGGTAATATCGGTGGCGTATTTGACGACCTTGAACGGTTTACCGGACGGATCGAAGATCGGGTTG
>TARA_R110000868_G_scaffold121270_2_pt1 | contig 10058 bp, 12 predicted proteins | sample TARA_R110000868 | Tara Oceans TARA_R110000868 (sample SAMEA4397489) | marine metagenome | biome: Polar Biome; feature: [SRF] surface water layer (ENVO:00010504); material: water (ENVO:00002006), including particulate matter (ENVO:01000060) such as... | depth 5 m | reverse complement strand
GCGTTACGCACCCGCTCCTTCTTGAGTTTTCGCTCTCGGCCTCATTTTTTTTATACTGGGCTGCGGTTCAAACGGGGGGTCGTCCGCAGCTTCCATCGTGAGGTCAGAAGACTAATCTAGGGTATTGACCCTAGAACCGCAAGCGCCCTAAGTTGGACCCGCGACCCCGTTGAAATTCCGGCGTTTCCGCGACGCCATCTCGAAAGCGACACGCCCCGTCATGGCTTCCAAAACCAAGGACCGCATCCTCGTGGCGAGCCTGCGTCTCTTCAACGAGAACGGCTATGACACGGTGACAACAGCGCGCATTTCCGAGGAGGTCGGCATTTCCGAGGGCAATCTCTGGTATCATTTCCGCACCAAGAAAGACCTCGTTAAAACCCACCAGCACGCACTCATCCGACGCATCGACACGCGGCTCGCCGTCCAATCGACGCCCCAGACCGTGCTCGACGCCTACGCCCATTTCAACCGGCTGATGTTTGAGGAAGTCTGGGAATACCAGTTTCTCTACCGCGACCAGGCCGAATTCGGCCGCACGGATTCAGAGCTCGAAACCAAGGTCGCCGGCATTTACGAGCAGACGACGGCCAGCTTACAAAAAATGTATCGCCACATGATCGAGGCCAAACACCTCACGATCCCCGAAGATGAGATCGCGCCGCTGGCCGATAATGTCTGGATGGTGATCCGCTACTGGCCGAGTTTCCTGCGCGAAACACGTCAGGTCGTCAAACTCGACCGCATGACATTGAACGCCGGCATCCGCCACCATTTTGCGCTGTTTGAAACCCATCTCACGCAAAAGGCCCGCAGCTATTTCGAGGCGAACGCCTATGCCTGAAAAAGGGGCCTGCGCCTGATCACTCAGCGGCAGGCTTTTCCTTGCGCTTCAGCGTGACGAAGGTCGCTGTTGAACTGCCGGTTGCCAGCAGCCCCCCGTCGGCGTCCAGCAATTCGCCTTCAATGAAGCCAACCGATTTGCCGCGCTTGATAACGCGGCCACGGCCCGTGATACGGCCGGGACGGCAAGGTGCCAGCATCGAGACTTTCAGCTCCAGCGTCGGGCTGATCTGACCCCATTCAAGATCGAGCCCGACCGCAAGGCTCATCACATCGTCAAGCATGGCCGCCACCATGCCGCCCTGAATACCGCCCCACATATTGCAAAGCTCAGGTCCCGCATTGAACGCGACTTCAACGGCGCGCGTGGCCGCGTCGGCTGAGATAATTTCAAGCCCCAGATATTTGCTCGCCGGTGCCATGCGTTTAAACACAGCCTGAATGTTCGGCGGCCAATTACCATCGGGAATGGCGGCTTGTGTCTGGGTCGTATCGCTCATCTTTTTAATCCGTCTTTTTGCGCGCCCAAAGCACCCGCAAGATGTGTCATTTCGCCGATGGTCTGCGCCAGACGCCGCGTCATCGCGCCCGCCACCGCGCCTGCCATTTCAGGAAATTCCTGCATCAGGCGATGAAAGAGATAGCGGCTAATGACCAACGCCTCAATGCGCGATATCGCCCGCACATCGGCGTGCCGCAGCCCCGCCTGAGGCCCGACCGTCAGCAGCGCCATTTCACCGATCAGATCGCCCTCGCTGATCGTATGCTCGCGGCGGTCCACCGCTCCGGCTTCCGCGACCATCATCGCAGCGCCAGACAGGATCAGATAGGCCTCGTGCGCCTCCTCGCCTGCCTCAAACAGCATGTCCCCCGCCTCAAAGACAGCACGTTCGGCGGTAAAGGCGATGACCTCAAGCCGTGCATTGGCAAGACCGGCAAAAAGATCATGCTGGCGCAACAAGGCGATGATGGATTTAAGGCTCATGGGCAAAGCATAACCCAGACAAAATCGCCGCGCCATTGCGGCAAGCTTTCCCAGAGGCTAAGACTTTGGGCATAAATCCCGCCCCAAAAGGTACGTCCATGCCCGACATCATCTGGGACCATCCCAATCCGTTCATCCACGAAGTCGGCATCGAGGCCCAGCATATTGATGATTTTCAGCACACGAACAATGTCGTCTATCTGAGCTTCATGGCCAAAACCGCCTGGGAACATTCAAAGGCGCTGGGGCTCGATTTTGCCGCCTACGGCAAGCTCAATCGCGGCATGGTCGTACGCCGCCACGAGATGGATTATCTCGCCCCCTCGCATCAGGGCGACCGCATCCTTTGTGCGACATGGATCACCGGCAATGATCAGCGGTTGCGCCTGCGCCGCCGTTTTCAGTTTGTCAAAGCGGCCACCGGCGTCACGCTGTTGCGCGGCATGAGCGAATTTGTCTGCATCGACATTGAAAGCGGCAAACCCAAACGCATGCCACCTGAATTCCTTGCCGCCTACAAACTCACCGCTCGCGTCGAGGGTGACGCTTAAGCACGCAAAGCAGCCGCCTGCGCCACATCGAGATATTCTTCAAGCCGTGTGATGCGGCCACCGGCCACCTGTACCACAAGACAGGCAGGCATTGAAAACGGCGCACCGCTTTTCAATTTGCCGTGCAGCACATGCTGTTGCAAATAACCGCCGGGAATTTCAACACGGCGCAAAATCTCATAGCGCCGCTCGCTCAAGACGCCCGACATCCAGCCGAGCACTTTGAGATTATCCGTGACGCTCTGATTGATATTGTCGAAGTTGTGCCAGATTTCAGCGTCAGTCGCGTAGCACGCCTTCACTGCCTCGATGTCGCCCGCCTCGATGGCGGCAACAAATTTTTCCGCCAATGCCAGTACCGCGCTCATGCCCTCATCCCCGTTAATTTTTTGTTTTACGGCATCAGGCGATAGCCGCCCGCGTCCGTCACCAGCATGACCGCATTGGACGGATCGCGTTCGATCTTTTGCCGCAGCCGGTAGATATGCGTTTCCAGCGTATGTGTCGTAACGCCGGAATTATAGCCCCAGACTTCGGTCAGCAATTCCTCACGGCTCACCACGTTGGTTCCCGCACGGAAAAGATATTTCAAAATGTTAGCTTCTTTTTCCGTGAGCCGGATCAGCGTCTCACCCGCATCCGCCCCGGAATCCGTTAGCGTCTTCGCCGATGGCCGGAACGCATAAGGCCCGATCCTGATGGCAGCGTCCTCGCTGCTCTCATGCGCCTTGAGCCGCTGTCGCAGCCTCAGCATCAGATCACCAAAGCGAAACGGCCGGACCACAACACCGTCCCCGCCGGGACCCTCATCTACAATCTGCACAACCGGAAGGTCTGAATCTCCGGCAAGTTCACCGGCCTGCGACCGGCAAAGCACGACCAGATCGCAAGTCCCCTCACGCAACGCGCCGAGTGCGTGCGCCTCATCCGCCGCATACTGGCAGGCATATTCGCCGCGCCATTCCAATTGTTCGCGCAGCATTTCGTAAAACGCCTGATCGCCGCCCGCTATCTGAATGAGTTTCGCGGTCATCAAATTACCGCGTTAAAGCCCATATCCGAAACGCCGGATATGGGGCTCCAATACAGACAAGGCCGGTGCGAGAAACTTCTCATAGCGCCGCCAGCGATCCGCAGCATTGCCATAAATAGGCTGGGTCACCTGCGCATAAGACGGCGTGCGGATCGTCCCGCGTGCCAGCGCATGGGCGGCAGGATCACTCACCACTTCGTCCCAACCGGCGCCAAGGAATGTCAGTAGGGGCTCCACCTCTGCCTGCAAATCCTTGATGAGATGCTCGTAGCGCACTTCATGCACCTGTAGCGGCAGCAGCTCGCGCCCCTTGTTCCACAACACCATCACGCGATCGTAAAGCCGCGCCGCATCAGACAGATGATGAAAATTCACCATCGACCCGTTGAGCTGGAAATTCTGCATGAAGCAGGAAAGCACACAGTCGGCGGGATGCCGCAACGCCAGAATAATTTTTGCTTCAGGAAAGACGCGCGCAATAAGGCCGACGTGGATGAGGTTCAGCGGCATCTTATCGACGATGATCTTGGCCCCGACGTCTGCGCCCTCGTCCTTCAAAGCACGCCAATAAATCTCGCGCAATGCGCCGCGTTGCACCTCTGTAAGAGTGGCGAGCGATGCGGGATATCCGCCTTCAAAATCCTTCGCCGCGTCACGCACAGCACGCAGCAAAGGCATTTCTTCGATCACCTGAAAGTCGGGATGAGCATCAATGATCTGATCGAGCAAGGTCGTGCCCGAACGCGGAAAGCCCACAAGAAAAACAGGAGCCGCGCGATGGCCCGCCTCGACACCCAACGGGCCTAAGGAACTCCAAGAAGCAACGCGCTCAGGCGTCATCGCCTCGGCAAGGTCTTCCACCTGTTTCAGATAATCGTTTTTATCAACGCCTGTTTCCTGCGCTTCTTTTTCGGCCACATCATTCATGGCGGTAAAATTTGCAAAAGCCTGATCATAGTCTTTGAGCTTGTCGTAAATCTGCGCCCGCTCATCATAGATGCTGCGCGTCATGGTGAAACTTTCACCATCAAGCTTCACACCATCCAGCCGTTTCAGTGCCGCCTGTAGCGCGTCCGCGTCGCTGCCGTCGCGTCGCCGCGTCGCCCGCGCCCAGATGCGCGACGCTTCAAGATGGGTGGGATCAAACGCCAGCGCTTTTTCCGCCATCGCAATCGCCTCATCAAGTTCGGTCAGGCGTTCGTGAATGCTGGCCTTGAGCGCATACATCAAGGCAGGCATGCCCTTGTCGCGCTCCATGATGCGTTCGCAAAAGCCCATCGCCTCACGATAAAGGCCAAGGCTCACCATCGCCTCCGCCGCACGCGCATAAGCGGCAACCCGCTCGGGTTGGAGTTCCATCACACGTTCAAAATCGGCAATCGCCGCGCGTTCATTGCGCTCATAGGTCCGCAAAATACCGCGTTCAAAAAAAGCATCTGCATAAAGCGGATCACGCGCGAGAGCGAGATCATAGGATTTGAGCGCCTCAGCGAGCTTTGCCTGTTCGCGCTGCGCATTGCCGAGATTGACATACATATTTGCCGACGGGACTTTCGCCATCTTGACGGCCATGGCGATCAGCCTTTCGCCATCGGCAAGTTTGCCGGTCTCGAATGCAATCAACCCGAGCAGATGCATGGCATCGGCATTGTCAGGGCGATAGTGCAAAACTTTCTGAGTCAGCTCAGCCGCCTGCGGAAAACGTCGGGCCGCGTGATGCCCGGCAGCGGCGCGCAAGGCGTTCATAATGTCGGCATCGCTCGGACCTTGGCGAACCGCAAGGCCGGGCACGGCCACCGTCGGCCTCATGCCGCCTGCCCCCGGCATAGAAACCGTGGGGCCTCGTCCAATGCCTGAGGGGGTCTGCAAACGGTTTTGAGGAAAACCCTGTATCGGTGGACGCTTAGCCATACTGTGTCGAAACCCTTATTGGAATGCAGGCGCAGTCTGCCACAAGCCGGGAACAGCATCCAACCCGGTGACGGAAGGGGCCTATCCTGCCGCCCCGGCACATATTGCCGGATTGCCGGACCCATGAGGTCTTAAAAACCGACGGATTGGCTCAACCCTTGTCTGGCATACCCCTTGCTCTCTTTGTCCTATGACCGATTTCGCCGCCCCCGCGCCCCATGCCATCTCCGGCAAGCACAACATGGCCAGCGACGCCTTTCAGGCGTTGCGTGATGCCCGTGCGCAAGGCCACCCGGAAACGGACAAGGTGAGCTTTGCCGACCTGATCGACACGGTGAACCCGCTCCAGCACATCCCCCTGGTCAGCACGCTCTACCGCGACGTGACCGGCGACAAAATTTCCGCGCAAGCCCGAATGGCGGGCGGCGCGCTTTATGGCGGCCCCATCGGCTTTGTCACCTCTATGGTCGACAGCGCCATCAATGCGGTCACCGGCAATGATCTCGGCGGCCATGTCTTTGCCACCCTCTTCGGCACCGATGAAGCCCCCGAAACAACCGACAAGACCACAAAACTCGCCTCAAGCCTGTCCTCTGCCAACCCGCCGCAAGTCTCCGGCGCGGACGCCAGCCTGATCACCGGCTCGCTCGCCGCCGCCCCGGCGCCTGCCCTGCCCGCAAGCGCCCAAGGCCTGCCCGAGCGCCTCTCCGCCTCGGCTCAAGCCGCCGCCCTGCCAAAATCCGCAACCCCGCCCAAACCCCTGCCGGAACTGAGCCCCGAAGCCTTCGGCGCCTTGCTCAATTCCTTTGCCGATCCCAAAGCCGCGCGCGACGCCAATGCCGATCTTGCTTCCAAACTCTCCGTTGATCCCGCTCTGAGCACCGCCTTGGCAACAAACACCACACCCGTTTCCCTGCCGCGCACCCCGCCTCCACCGACCGCCGCCGCCGTCACCCGCCCTGCCGGTACGCCGGTCAATCTCTTCGGCTCGGTTCAATCAGGCCTCGACAAGCTCGACGCCCTGAAAGCGGATAACGCTAAAAACCTTTCGCTGAATGCCGTCCCGACCACCGGCTTTTAAGACCCGCTTTGCGCCTCCAACGCGTGGCGTTTAAACTCTGCCTATGCGCCCGAACCCCGACACATCTGACCTCATCACCGTCCGCGCCCCGCGCGGCGCAACGCGGGGCCTATTGCAATTCGGCACCCTCACTTTTCCCTGTGCACTCGGTCGCAGCGGCATCGTCGGTGACAAGCGCGAAGGCGACGGCGGCACACCGGCAGGTCTCTGGCCCTTGCGCAATCTGCGCTATCGCCCCGACCGCGTGGTCGCGCCTGAAACAATCATCGCCGCCGCGCCGACCGCCATGAGCGACGGCTGGTGCGACGCACCGGGCGACCCCGCTTATAATCGCTTCGTAACGCGCCCCTACCCCGCCAGCCACGAAACGCTGTGGCGCGAAGACCACCTCTACGACATTGTTGTCATGCTCGGTTACAATGACGCGCCGGTCATCGACGGCGCAGGCAGCGCCATCTTCTTTCATCTCGCCAAGGAAAAAGACGGGCTTCTTCAGCCCACCGAAGGCTGTGTCGCGCTGACGCTTGACGATATGCGCAGCGTTCTCGCCAAAGTGAGCCCGCACACGATGATGCAAATCAGCCTGAGTGACGAGAGCTAGCCGCGCACCCCAAAAAGTGCGCTGCCGACGCGGACATGGCTCGCGCCTTCCGCAATCGCCACTTCAAAATCACCACTCATCCCCATCGACAATTGTGTGAGGCCATGAGCGGCCGCAATAGCAGCCAGCCTGTCAAAAAACGGTCCCGGCACTTCATCCGCAGGCGGAATACACATCAGCCCCACCACCGGCAGTTCCCATTCATTGAGACATTGTTCAATGAACCCATCCGCCTCGTCCGGCATCACACCAGCCTTTTGCGCTTCGCCCCCGATATTGACCTGCACAAAAAGCGGCGGCAGCGTGACGCCATTGTCGCGCGCGGCCATCAGCGCAGCGGCAAGCCTTGGCCGGTCGAGCGTCTGGATCACATCGAACAGCGCCAGCGCCTGAGCAACCTTATTGGTCTGCAAAGGCCCGATCAGATGAAGCGCCAATCCCTCATGCGCGGCTTTCAGGGCAGGCCATTTGCCGGCTGCCTCCTGCACGCGGTTCTCGCCAAAGACGCGCTGTCCGGCCTCAATGAGCGGCAGAATATCATCGGCTGATTTTGTTTTTGAAACTGCAATCAGCTCGACAGGTGCTGCCCCGCCGCGCTTAACGCGCGCCGCCTCGATACGCTCGAGGACAGATCGAAGCTGTACCTTGGGATTTGCCACCGACATAACTATGCTGTGTCTCGTCAACAGTTTGAATTTGAGGCTATGAACCTAGTGATGCGGGCAGAAGGTGGCAAGCCAGAGCGCAACAAGTCAGAGCGGGGCACGTCAAAGCAGACGGCGGTCAGTTCGTGCCCGCGCCTCATCGCCCTCAGCGACCCCTTGCGTGCGCCCGATCCTTATCTGCTGGCCCGCGCGCTCCCCCCCGGCGCTTGGCTCATCTGGCGAACCTATGGGCAGGTGCAGTCGCGCAAAGACGTGACGCGCCTCGCCCGTCTGGTTCACGCCCGCAAAGGACAATTATTGATCGCGGGCGTCAATCAACGCACCGGTCATATGGCCCGTCTCAGCGACGGCCTTCACCTGCCCGCCCATCGCCTGAAAGGAGTGCATACGGATCAATTCCGTCAACGCCCCCGCAGCGGATTTCAGGTGACGGCAGCAGCCCATCGCGAAAGGGATATTGTCGCGGCAGCCCGCGCGGGCGTCGATGTGGTTCTGATCTCGCCGGTCTTTGCCACCGCCAGCCATCCGGGCGGCAAGACACTCGGCCCGGTCCGGTTTGCTGCTCTCGCGCATCGCGCCACAAAGCTCGGGTTGAAAGTTTTCGCACTGGGCGGCATGACGGGCGCGGCGCCATGGCGTCGCCTCAGGGGCAGCACCGCCATAGGACTGGCGGGCATCAGCCTCTTCCGTTCACCCTGAACTTCGCCTCAGACATATTCCTTGGGGATATATCCAAAACGCTCCATCTGCTCACCGTGATCGGCGATAATGCGTTTCACTTGTTCAGGCGTCAGCTTGTCCCGCCACTGATCGGCCTTGCCTTCGCGGAAAAAGGCCTTCGACGTTTGCGGTCTTTCCCGGAATCCGGTTTTTTCTTCCTGCGCCTTCAGCACTTTGAAGGAAGAAAAGCGGATCGCTTTTTCAAGCCGTTCGCTCGACGGTTTCAACCCTAAAAAATTAGCGACCTTTTTAAAGTTAGCGCGCGGCTTGGCCAGCAGGTCTTCATAGCGCATCACAAGAAGTTGCGGATTGGGGTTCTGCGTCCAGCTCTTCACATGCGTGGACCACGAGCCGTAATGCTCCGGCACATGGGTCGGCGTGAGTTTCGTTCCCGCCGTCTCGTCGGCCATCGTTGTAATCGCATCATCAAGTGGCAAGCCGAAATGCGGCATCATCGACAGCGCCACGTCCAGCGGATTACGCACGACATAAATGCCGCCCGCCGTCACATCCATATTGTGCAGATCCGTGCCGTCATGCTCACCGAGAAAGTGATGCGTTTTGACAAAGACGGAATCGGGAAAGACGCTTGTGAAATCCGCCTGAACCAGCGGCCGGTATTTTGCGATTTCTTCGGGCGTCAGCGCGTCGGGCTGCGTCGAAGTATATTTGCGATACCAGTAGGAATGGCAGGCGCCGAGGCTGAAATCGTCGAGCTTGTTCAACTCGACAGGAGTCGCGCCATTGTGAAAAAGATTATGCAGAAAGGTTCGCATCCATGTATTGCCGGATTTCGGATAGGAAGCGAGCCAGATCAGGGCACCCATGAACACACTCCGTCAGTCAAACCTGTCCTGACATACACCACATTAAACCGCTTGCCGATCCCTGAACATCAGCCTGCAAAAACCCGGCGCAAAATCAGGACAAAAAAAGAGAGCGGGCACAAAGCCCGCTCTCCCATTTTATAAACCGGCGTTTGATTAGAACGCGACGGCGAGCACGAGACCAGCCGACTGAGCTTCATACGAAGGACCGGCCGGGAAGTTGATTTCCTGGTACTGGAGGTCGAGACCGATATCGACGCCCGAACCGAGGTTGTAACCACCACCAAGCTGCCAGCTATCGCTGTCGATGCTCGTGCCGGGGATTTCAAACTCGGAGTTCAGGTAAGCAACGCCAACCGTCCACGGGCCCGTACCGTAGCTCAGACCGGCAGTCCAGACCGTCTGGTCTGAACCAACGGCGAGCGGAACGACCGTGAAGGAGCTCACGATGTCTTCCGAAGCGTAATAGGCGCCACCGAGTGTGAAGCCGGAGAAGCCGATGTTAACACCGAGGCCCATTTCCTGGGGATCGACGTTGGCAACATTCGCTTCGCCAGTTGTGTAGAAACCGTCGAGGCCGAGATCAACGCCACCGAACGAACCGGCATAGTTGACGCCAACTTCGATCACTTCTTCCACGAGGCCGGGCACGCCGGTCGGGATCACGATCAGGCCGTTAGCGTTCGGCGAGTGCGTTGTGGTTTCAGGTGTGTAGGACAGGCCGAGCTGGAAGCCGGCGAGACGCGGCGTGAAGTAGCTGACCTTGTTTGAGTCGGTCGCGAGCAGCGAGAATGTCGACTGACGCAGGCCGTAACCCGAAATCGCAATGCCCATCACCGGG
>TARA_R110000868_G_scaffold96080_2_pt1 | contig 10059 bp, 4 predicted proteins | sample TARA_R110000868 | Tara Oceans TARA_R110000868 (sample SAMEA4397489) | marine metagenome | biome: Polar Biome; feature: [SRF] surface water layer (ENVO:00010504); material: water (ENVO:00002006), including particulate matter (ENVO:01000060) such as... | depth 5 m | reverse complement strand
ACGAATTAAATAAATAAGACCGCAATTTAAGGAATATTATATAATATTCTATTGAGAATTATAAGTACAAAAATGGATATGCTTTTTATAAAAAACCAAGTGTATTTACATACTATTTCTATAATTTTTACATCAAATTTTTTACAGAAAAAACTGATTTTCAGCACATTTAATGGAATATTTCCATGTAGATAATCCATAAACTAGTAGAATATGTAAAAAAAGAGCTAAATAGTCTTTCCGGTTTGAAGTATTCCTATTTTTTTTAACAATTCATTATATTTTTTTTAACAAAAATACATTATAATTAACACTTTGTAAATCAGTTATTTACATCAAAAAATTAACTTATATTTAACACTTATAGCAACTATTGATTTTAACATTGGATTGATTTTTAAATTACTTTGGCGTCGCTAAATTCTTACATATGAAAATCATCCTTTTCAACCTCTTTTTATTCACTCAATTTGCACAAGTTAATGCTCAAGATAAGTTAGCTTTCAAATACGACACCGCAGGTAATCAAACCTCTCGACAACGTATTTGTTTAAACTGTACCCCAAGCCTAAAAACATCAGTAGAAGTCTTGGATTCTATACCTTTAGAGGCTTTAGTTGACACAGACTTAAAAGACTACAAAATTGCAGCATATCCAAATCCCGTTGTGGATGAACTCTATATGGAATGGATAGATAATCCTGAAAAAATGCCAACTAGAATACAAATTAACTCCTTTGATGGCCGCGTTCTGCATCAACAACTTTTAAAAGAGAATCAACGAGAACAAATTGTAGATTTCAGCAATTACGCATCTGGCGTTTATGTATTAACAATCTACTTCACAAATGACAAAAAAGAATCCATTAAGATTATTAAAAAATAACCACAAATGACTAAAAAATTACTTCTATTAATTGGATTACTTATAACTTCTTTATGCCTAGGGCAGCAAAAAATTAATCCTTTAGATGAGTTTACCTATGAATATTTAAAAACTACAGGAACTAGTCCGTCTAATAAAATGTTGGAACCACAAACAAGTTCCTCCATTATGAACTCCGCGGAACTAATGGCTTCTGCCGCTGGGGGAAATTCAGGTATTGGTGAAACTACAGGTGATATAGCTGTTTCTTTGACTGGTGCCGCTGGTTATACCATACCTATAGCGGTACCTCCAGGAATAAATGGAGTGGTGCCAACACTATCCCTAGCCTACAATAGTCAAGGTGGCAACGGACTTGCGGGCTATGGTTGGAATGTAAATGGTGTATCTATTATTTCTAGAATACCATCCACAAAATTTCATGACAACGCTATTGCTCCTGTTGATTTTAGCTTAACCGATAGATTTAGTTTTGATGGACAGAGACTTGTTGCAAAAACTGGCACTTATGGCGCAAGCGGCACACAATATGAAACCGAAAATTATTCCAATGTAAAAATCTTTTCCTATGGTATTTCCTCTTTTGGTGCTGCTTATGGCCCATCATATTTTGTAGTTAATTATCCTGATGGATCTTTTGCTTATTATGGCAATACTAATGATTCAAAATCAAGATCAGATTATGCAATTAATTACTGGGAAAATCCTCAAGGTGTGCGCATTAGTTACACTTATGTTCAAGCAGATAATAGCATCAGTATAAGTAGTATTAAATATGGCACAAGAAACACCCTAGCTCCAATAAATGAAATTCAATTTGTTTATACACCTAGAAAAAGACCCGAACAGGCCTATGTAGGAGGCGTTGCATTTATTAGAAAAAACTTATTAAAAGAAATAAAAATACTCACAGGCTCGGTTGGGTATAAAAGCTATGTTTTAACGCATAACCAAAACTCGTTAGGTTACGATAGATTAATTTCTGTTCAGGAAAAGAATGGTGATAATACATTATCGCATTCGCCAATTACCTTTGCATATACTTCCACTAATGCAATTATAACTAATGATCGTAACATTATTACTGAAATTGGTATAGGAAACATAGAACAGCGTAATGCCGAAACAGTATCATTAGATTTAACTGGTAATGGCAAAATGGATTTTGTTGTCTATCCAAAATCAGCAAGTTTAAAAACCAAATTTTGGGTATTTAAGGACTTACAAAGTGGTAGTTTTAATTATCCTATAACCGTAAATTCGGGCCCCTTTGAAGCTATATTTCCGGTGTCTTGGTTAACTTGGAATAATAAGCTATGGCCTGGACAGGGTTTAGCTATAGTCCAAAAATCTACTAATAATCAGGTTAAATTTAAGGTATACTCAGAGGGAACTACAACACCTATCTACTATCAGTATGAAAAAGTATGGAATGCCCCTACTTATACCTATAGCAATATTTGTAATCAAACCCCACAAACCTACGCAATACCTCAACAATATATTTCAGGAGATTTTAACGGCGATGGCTTAACGGATGTCATTGCGGTAGGTAAACCTTACTCGTATCAAAATTGTGTTCCTACAGGTACATCTGGAGCAAATTGTGTAGGAAATAATCCTATTCCAGCAAAGGAAAAGGCAACAGCCTCATCAAAAAGTGAGGCTAACCAAAATGCAGCAGCTCCTATAGATGGCGAATGTTGTGATTGCAGTTATAATAATGTAACATCATCAAGAGTAAGCTTTATTAACCTCGACAGAAGATTAACCACTAATTTCTCTAACACTTCAGGTTTTTTAACTGCCGGTTTAAAATCCACAGATCAATTAATAGCTATGGATATGAATGGAGATGGTAAAACAGATATTGTTCATATTACAGAAGGAAAAATATATGTGTATACCTTAAATAGTTCAGATGGCCTTACGCTATTATGGCAAACCACGGATACCAGAATAAAATTGAGCCTACAACCTATGATTGGAGATTACAATGGGGATGGTAAAATAGATGTTATGTATCCAACAGCGAATAACAGTACACTTTTCGCTTTGTTTTTATCCACAGGTTCTTCCTTTGTTAAAACTGAAAACACGTATCCATTTACCTATAAAGAAAGTTCTCTTTCTTCCACCGTTAATACTTATAATTTAATTGCGGTAGATATTAATGGAGATGGCAAAACAGATATTTTGGATTATCGCACCACAACTTACAACGGCAATAATAATGGATCACAAACCATTATGGCTTATAATAACACCTTTAGTACGGCCACAACGGCGTTGCCAGCTTTTAGTTATACTACATCCATTACTAAAACAGGAAATCTTCAACATTTTCCAATCCCTGTATTTTTAAGTCCAGACAAACCCAATAGCAATCTAAACTTTGCTTCCATTAGCAATAACTGGATAACATCGTTTGCATTTACGCAAGATAATAAAGAAGATATGCTCTTGCGATCAGTATCTAATAACGGACTCACCTACGGTATCACGTATAACCGCTTAAACCCTAACGAGACTGGTCCAAATTACAGCACTATTTATAGTCAGGGATATGACCAAGCTTACCCTAATGTAGATTTAGAAGTAGTGCTTGGAGTAAAAGTAGTAAGTCAATTACAACGTGTTTCTTCGGGAGTTACAACACTTTATCAAGATTTTAGATATAGCGGCGCAGTATCCAATGTAGAAGGCCTAGGGTTTATGGGATTCCAAGGTGTAGCGCGTTCTAACTGGAATACAAATAATAACGATCAAATTTGGGATATCTCTAAACACGATATTGCACTTAGAGGTGCCATATCCTCTCAATATAGTATGCTAAATTATCCTTCTTTTACCGTACCCACAAGTTCCTATATATCAAAAACACTTTATTCCTATTCTAGCTCCCTAGCTACTAATAAAGTTTTTAAAATAGCCAATACTTCAATGGTTACCCAAAATGCACTGGAGGGGAATACCGTAACAACACAATCATTTATTTATGATACCTACAACAACCCAACCAAAGCCACCACAGATTATTCGGGTCAAGGGAGCAGTGTATTAGATATCACTTATGCTAATAGTACAGGAAATCCTTATTTTATTGGAAGACCATTAACTAAAAAAACAACCAATACCATTAACGGGAATTCCTTTAGTACGGAAGAACAATATACCTATAGCAACAATTTAGTTACTACCAAATCATCTAAAGGAAATGGAACTCAATTTGATGCCGAAACATATGTATATGATAGCTTTGGAAATATTACCAGAAAGACAACAACACCTTACAACACCCCTTCTCGAATTGTAAATTTTGAATATGACAGTTCTGGAAGATATCTTACCAAAGCGACTGATGTAGAAGGCTTAATCACACTTTTTGAGTATAATACAAACACGGGCACTTTAAAGAAAGAAACTAATCCTTATGGATTAGCTACTAATTATCTATATGATGGTTGGAATCGACTAATTAAAGTAACTGATTATTTAGGAAAAAGTGCCAATACCAACTATGTTGAATCTGGATACTCGTATACGGTTACTGTAACCGCTGATAATGGAGGAAGCAAAATAGAAGTGTTTGATCCACTAAAAAGATTAATAACTATTAAAACTAAAGACGTACTAGGACAATGGATCAGTAAAAGTTTTCAATATGACAAATTTGATAGGGTTTACAAAGAAAGTGAACCTTATATAGGTTCAGCAACACAATGGAACACTAAAGAATATGATGTATATGGTAGAGTAACAAAACTTACCACATTTACTGGTAAAGTCACAACGATTAGCTATTCTGGCTTAACAACTACAGTTAATGACGGAACTAAAACAACTAGTACGGTAAAAAATGTTACAGGTCAAATTAGCCAAGTAACCGATCCTGGTGGCACCATCAACTATACTTATTATGGCAACGGTGTGCTGAAAACATCAGACTATTCCGGTGTTGTTTTAACATCAGAGCAAGATGGCTGGGGCCGTAAAACAAAAACTATCGATCCAGCTGCTGGCACATATACGTATACATATAATGGTTTTGGCGAATTACTAACCGAAACCACTCCAAAAGGAACCACTACAAATACCTATTCTTCGGTTGGAAAAATTACTCAGACCAAAATTGTGGGAGACTTGACCAATATAACCACAAATTACACCTATGATACTACAAATAAATTACTTACGAATTTATCACTAATCAATACTGACGGCAATAACAGTACCTATTCTTACACTTATGATAGCTATAAACGTTTATTGACCTCAACCGAGGTTACACCCTATGCACAATTTGTTAAAACTTTAACCTATGATGCTTTTGGTCAAGTTGCAACAGAAAAAAGCGAAGCCAAACTACTAGCAAACAATAAAGTAAGCACCAAAACAATTAAAAATAATTATCAATACGGGGGACTTAAATCTATTACTGATAATAGTACTTTAGAAGTATTATGGAATGTAACTGGGCTTAACGCAAGAGGTCAAGTAACAACATCAATAATGGGTAACAACCTACGTGAGACTAATATTTATGATACCTATGGTTATTTAACGCAATCCAAAAGCGAAAAGAACATTACTGCAACAGCAGTTGAATTAATGAAACTAACTTTCACTTTTAATACGCAAAAAGGCCTCTTAACAAGTAGAACCAACAGTTTGTTTGCATGGAACGAGAGCTTTACTTATGACAACCTCAACAGACTTGTTTCATTTAATGACAACAATGGCAATAAAACTCAATCGTACGATGCCCAAGGACGAATTACTAATAATTCTAATTTAGGATCGTATACCTATACAGGTAAATCATATCAACTATCAAGCTTAACCCTAAATACAACTGGGCAAGCACAATATGCTCCTACGACTAGACAAGATATTACCTATACAGCTTTTAAAAGTCCTGTAGAGATTACTGAAACCGGTAAGGACAAGATTAGTTTCCAATATAATTCTGTTTTAGGCAGGTCGAATATGTTTTATGGGGACACGAATAGTGACAAACTGTTACGCCCTATGCGCAGGCATTATTCTGCCGATGGCACTATGGAAATCACATACGAGAAAAATACTGGAAAAACAACATTTGTAACTTACATGGGTGGTGATGCCTATTCAGCACCAGCTATTTGGCGATCGGAACAAATCACAACTACGAGTGAACAATATTTGTATTTACACCGAGATTATTTAGGCAGTATAATAGGTATTACTGATAAAGATGGAGTATTTAAGGAAAAACGTCATTTCGATGCGTGGGGTAACATTGTTAAACTTACCGATGGCAATAATGTAGCATTAACTAAATTTAAAATATTTGATAGAGGTTACACAGGCCATGAACATTTATTAGGAGTAGGGTTAATTCACATGAATGGTCGTTTGTATGATCCAATGCTCCATCGTTTTTTAATGCCAGATAATTTTGTTCAGGATCCATATAACACTCAAAACTACAATAGATATGGATATGTATTGAACAATCCTTTGCTTTACACCGACGCGAGTGGTGAATTCTTTTGGATTGCTATTGCAGTTGGGGCACTTATAGGTGGTGTAATGCAAGCAATAAAACCTGGAGCCAATTTTGGAACCATTGTTGGAGGCGCATTAATTGGTGCAATAGGTGGTGCAATAGGTGCTGGCGTAGGAAATGTAGTGGCTGGAGGAACATTTTTCGGAAGTCAAATTGCAACAACAATGGGATTTTGGTCAGGATTTGCCTCTGGGGCAGCAGGTGGTTTTGCTGGTGGATTTGTGGGTGGAACGGGTACTGCATGGCTTAATGGAGCTAATTTTGGCGATGGATTAAATGCTGGCTTAAAATCTGGATTAATTGGAGGAGTATCAGGCGGATTAATCAACGGTGTTTCAAGTGGTATTCGTGCTGTTGGTAATGACAGAACTTTTTGGAGTGGCCAAAAATGGAATGAAATTATAGTAGGTTCTAAAGCTGATGGATACTTTAGCTCTACTACTGATTTCATGCAAAAATGGGATTCTGAATTGAGCATGGATATACCCTACACGGAGCAGGCAGGAGAAATGGGATGTACTTTTTCATGCAAATCTTCGGTAGACAAATATTTTAACATGCAAGGTCAAGAAAAAATTAATTCCACTTGGTTAAGTAAAACGACCGATATGAAATCTTTAAAATTGCTAAGTGGTAATCTTGAAAGTTATTATAAAGCTGCTGGCTATAGTACAAATCCGTATGGAGGAAATTTTAGTTCAAGCGAATCACTTCCATGGATTGTAGATCAAATGAAAGCTGGACGTGTAACGCATGTCCAGTGGAATAATTCATTAGGTGGACATGCTAGTTTAGTTTCCAAAGTTCAATATCTTTCTGACTTTTCGAAATTTAGGATTTTTATCATGGATCCCAATTATTCCTCCTATCAACAATTTAATCTTAAAAAAACTTTTAATATGTTCGCTATATGGAAAAAATAACGATTGTTTTAATGCTATTCCTAACGATGGGTAATTGCCAAGAAAAGACTCAAGAGTTAATATTTAACCCCAATGAATACCAAAATTTCGCAAAGGAAGAAGTAATAAAAAGGTATAATTTAACGAACACCTTTTTTAACAAATATCCTGATATATATGAGGCTAATAAATTAATACCATTCCAATATAATCTTGATTCTATAGCATACGTTAGTACGCCAATCTATACGTTTAAAGGTCATAAGACGTTTAATTGTGGTGATAATGTAATTGATTATATACAATTTGATAACAACCCTAAATATCAGTATGTAAATCTAGAAGTTGATGAGAGTTATATTGGCACTACCAAAATAACACCTTTAGATTCTCTACCAGAATTTGAAAGTGCCACACCTTTTGATTTTATGGACTATATCTTAATTATAGATAACCAAGACGTTCCAGTATTAGGCTCTGATATTAATGTGTACGCCTATAAAGAAAAACTGGAAAAAGAATATTTCACCTTTTATCTAGAGGGTATTTTGGGATTGTTTATCATAAAAGATGAAAAAGTATACTTTGTTAAAATGGTAAATAATAATACAGATAGTAATTGGAACGATTTAGGAAAATATCTTGAAAAAATTACACCTGAGTTTGTTGAAATCAACCAATACTTTTATCAAAATTATAATCCTGAAGAAATCAACGACATAATGCAGGGAAAAATTGAATACTCGAATAAGTCTGCAAAAAAATGCCCCGAAAAAACAATCAATAAAATCGTGAAATCAAAAATTATATTGAAAAATAAATCCTAAACTAGCAACATCAAACTAAGAACTAATATATTGTCTAAAATCATTTACCTGAACCTTTGCTTTTAGATCATGTAAGAGATTAAATAAACCAAAAAATGTTCTATTCATATATAAAAAATGTTTAGAACCTCTATTTCCGTTCATTTTTCTAATCTGTTCATCTTTTGCATAACGCTGACTCAAATCTGCTATCTTATTCCAGAAATCATCAGAACCAAAGTCAAAAGTATCTGAATTAAATGGTGATGTGAACAAAAGAAGCATTTCTTTAAACAAGGCTTTGAAAAAAATTATTTCTGCATCAGAATCCGTAGGAGTTAAAATTTCCAACTCGTATAGTTTATTCATAAAAAGCGCATCATTTTCTATAACCTCTTTTTGAGCTAATTCAAAATAAGGAATATAAAACTCGTCTGGCACTTCCTTAATACAACCAAAATCTATAGCAATTAAAGTCTCTTTTTTGCTTACTAAAAAGTTACCTGGGTGCGGATCGGCATGTACTTTTCTAAGTCCATGAATCTGAAACATATAAAAATCCCATAGCGCTTGACCCAACTTATTACCTAGTTGAGTACTAAAATTGGTCTTAGCAAATTCGCTTAAATGCAATCCACTCATCCAATCCATAGTTATAATGCGCTCACTAGATAACTCTGGATAGTATTTTGGAAATTCCATATTCGGAATGATACTACAAGCGTTTGTAATTTCTTGACTCTGCTGTAATTCTAAATTATAGTTAGTTTCTTCAACCAGTTTATTTTCTACTTCTTTAAAATATTTGTCGGAATCTTTACCTTGTAAATTAAACATTCTTATGGCAATAGGCTTTACAATTGCCAAATCGCTTGATATACTTTCTGCAACTCCAGGGTATTGTATTTTTACAGCAAGATCCTTGCCGTTTTTGGTTGCTTTGTGCACCTGACCAATACTCGCAGCATTTATAGAATCTTTATTAAAAGTATCAAATACTTCTTCCGGATATTTATCTAAATATTTCTTGAATGTTTTACGCACTAGGGGAGCCGATAACGGAGGTACAGAAAATTGAGAAAGCGAAAATTTTTCCACATAAGCACTTGGTAAAATATTCTTTTCCATACTCAACATTTGAGCAACTTTTAGTGCACTTCCCTTTAAGCTTTTTAAACCATCATAAATATCTCCAGCATTATCTTCGTTTAATTCATCCTTAGATAATTCTGGATTTACCAATTTTTTACTATAATATTTCACATAATTTCCACCTATTTTCACTCCAGTTTTCACCAACTTTCCTGCTCTTTCTATTTTACCCGTAGGTATTCTATCTAATGTTTTCATAAGTATAATTTATCAACTGAAACAATTAAGGCTAAATACAAGTTTTACAGAAAGCTATTAGGCAAATTTTTCTTTATACAAAAACTTACCAAAATCTATAATACTCTCCAATGGCGTATTTTGAAAAACATCAAAAATAGTTTTCACAGATTTCTCAATAGCTAAATCGGTTTTTTCAAAACCAGTGCTTGTGTCGTCCATCCAAAATTTAAGTAAAAATAAAAATTGCAACCAAGCACCTTCAGCATATAACTGTGGTGACTTCTTAGTGATTTTATAATTTTTATCGGCATTAGCATCTTGCACCAATTCCGTAGCGAAGCTTTTTATATTTGTACGCAATCCTTTTAACTGACTTAAATTTTTCAGTACACTTTTATGCTCTTTTAGTGCAAATAACACATAACTTCTATTCATGGTTAATAGCTCGAACATGGTAAAGAAAAATGTGAGCATTTTGTCTTTATTGGAAAAAGACTCATAGGCTTCATCATTCATCACTACTTTAATTGTGTTTGAGTAAAACTTATCCCAAATTGCAGCTTGCAATGCTTCAATAGAACT
>TARA_R110000868_G_scaffold28547_11_pt1 | contig 10063 bp, 10 predicted proteins | sample TARA_R110000868 | Tara Oceans TARA_R110000868 (sample SAMEA4397489) | marine metagenome | biome: Polar Biome; feature: [SRF] surface water layer (ENVO:00010504); material: water (ENVO:00002006), including particulate matter (ENVO:01000060) such as... | depth 5 m | reverse complement strand
AATAAATTGAAAATAAATTGAAAATAAATTGAAAATAGATTGCCAAAATTGGCAATCTATTTTTTTATGATGGAAAACCAAATGCAAATATTAAGCATAAGAGCAATTATAGAAGCTATTTATACTCCAAAGTACTAATAAGTTTAAGGATTAAAATAAATAAATCTCTCAGTATGCATTTAGCTTTGTTGAGAGATTTATATTGTATTAAATTTTAGTTTTCTTCTTCCTAAAACTAACAACTATAAGTATAATCATACCTGTAGTTACTGATAAATCAGCCATATTAAAAATACCGGTTCTTAATAAATCGGTGAGCCTTATATAGAAAAAATCGGTTACTGAGCCATAAGCTATTCTATCAAAAACATTAGCAATACCACCACCAATAATACTCGAAAAAGCAAAAAGAGACCAATTGTCTAAAGTTTTTTCTTTTAAGATATAACGTAAAACAAACCCTAAAACTAGAATAGGTAAAATGAGTAGTAAAATGATTCTGAACGTTGGATTTAAATCGCTGCCCATACCCAGAAAAGCGCCCGCATTTTCAACATTCATCATGATGAAATTGTCACCAATTAAAGATATTTGCTCACCAGGATTGGTTACTGTTCTTGGTTCAATATTGGCGCGTACTAATATTTTAGAAACTTGATCGATAGTAATTGTGATTACAATGACTAGTATGATATAAATGGAGCGTTTAGATAATTTCATTTAGCTATTACTTTCTAAAGTTGCAGAAATTGTTTCAGCGTCTCTGTTGATTTTTTTTACTAAACCTTGTAAAACTTTTCCAGGACCAACTTCAGTAAATAGCGTAGCGCCGTCAGTGATCATTTGTTGTACAGATTGTGTCCAACGCACAGGAGCGGTTAATTGAGATATTAAATTTGTTTTAATAGCGGCTTCATCAATTACAGCATTAGCAGTAACATTTTGATAAATAGGGCAGTTCGGTTTACTAAATGTTGTATTTTCTATTGCAGCAGCTGATTCCTCTCTTGCTGGTTCCATTAATGGAGAATGGAATGCGCCACCTACGCGTAAAACTAGCGCACGACGAGCTCCTTCATTCTTCAAGGACTCACAGGCATTATTTACAGCATCTACTTCGCCAGAAATAACTAATTGCCCGGGGCAGTTATAGTTAGCAGCAACTACAATACCTTCAGTATTTGCACAAATTTTTTCAACTACGGCATCTTCTAAACCTAAAACAGCAGCCATGGTACCAGGCCGTAAATCACAAGCTTTTTGCATTGCAAAAGCACGCTGAGAAACTAATTTTAATCCGTCTTCAAAGGTTAATGCACCGTTAGCAACTAATGCCGAGTATTCTCCTAATGAATGGCCAGCTACCATATCGGGTTTAAAGCTATTACCTAAAGTTTTAGCTAAAATTACCGAGTGTAAAAAAATAGCAGGTTGAGCAACTTTAGTAGCTTTGAAGTCTTCATCTGTGCCTTCAAACATGATATCTGTGATGTTAAATCCTAAAATATCATTAGCTTGTTCAAATAATTCTTGAGCTAAAAGTGAATTTTCATAAAGATCTAAACCCATTCCTGAAAATTGTGCGCCTTGACCCGGAAATATATATGCGTTCATAGTTAATTTAGTTTTTAGTTGTGCTAAAATAGAAATATTTTTTTTGAAGTAAGGCTGCTTTACTGTAAGAATCAAGAATAAATACTATTAATTATTTATTAAAGTAGTATGAACCTTTATATTCTTATCTCTTGGTTCTTTTTATAGAGTAGTGGTTGCTGCTTCGGCACAACGTTCGCCATCCATCGCAGCAGAAACTATACCACCGGCATAACCACCACCTTCGCCACAAGGATATAAATTAGTTATTTGCGGATGTGCTAAAGTTTCCGTTCTTGGAATAGAAACAGGTGATGAGGTTCTAGATTCTACACCAACAACATTTGCTTCTTCGGTGTAATAACCTTTCATTTTTTGTCCAAAAGCTTGAAACCCTTTTCTAAGCCTACTTCCAATTAATTTGGGTAATAATGAATGTAGCGGTGCAGAATTTAATCCGGGTTGGTAGGATGTTGCATTCAAATCTGATGAAAGTTTTCCTTCTACAAAATCTGTTAATCGCTGTGCAGGAGCCACCTGACTTCTGCCTCCAGAGGTAAACGCTAGTTTTTCTAAATTCTTCTGATATTCTAAGCCTTTTAAAGCCCCGAATTGTTCGTATTTTGGCAAATCTTTATGTACATCAATTTCGACTACAATACCAGAATTTGCGTATAAGTTATTTCGTTTTGATGGCGACATACCATTAACAACAACTTCACCATTTGCAGTAGCCGCAGGCACAATAAAGCCGCCTGGGCACATACAAAATGAATACACGCCACGATCGTTAACTTGTTGCACCAAAGCATAGGAAGCTGCAGGAAGCAATTCGTGACGCTTTCCAGAACAATGGTACTGAATAGAATCAATAATATGTTGAGGATGCTCAACACGAACACCCATTGCAAATGATTTTGCTTCTAAAGCAATTTGTTTTTTATGAAGCAGATAAAAGATATCGCGAGCAGAATGTCCCGTTGCTAAAATCACTTTGTCCACAGTCAGTTCTTCACCATTTTGAAATTGAATAGCCTGAATTTTATTTTGTTTAATTATGAAATCTGTAACTCGTGTTTCAAAATGAATTTCGCCACCATAATTCAAAATCGTTTCACGAATGTTTTGAACTACTTTCGGGAGTTTATTGGTGCCAATATGCGGATGTGCATCAATCAAAATTTGATCGGTTGCTCCATGAAAAACAAGATTTTCAAAAATGCGACGTACATCGCCTCGTTTTAAACTTCGGGTATACAATTTACCATCGCTATAGGTTCCGGCACCACCTTCACCAAAACAATAATTAGAATCTTCGTTTACAATATGGTCTTGATTTATAGCTTTTAAATCTCTGCGGCGGTCTTGTACATTTTTACCACGTTCTATAACAATGGGCTTAAAACCCAACTCTATACAACGAAGCGCTGCCCACATTCCCGCTGGACCAAAACCAATAATATGAATGGGTTTTGCCTTTGAAACATCTTTATAAACAAATGTATACCCTGAGTTTTTGGGAAGTTTCTCTCGAATATAAACCGCAACTTTATAATTTAATATAATTTTTGGTTTTCTGGCATCAATAGATTTTCGGAGAATTTTAACACCAGTAATATCTTGCCTATCAATATCTAATTTAAGCGCCGATTTTAAAACTAGAATATCATCACGTTCTTCTTCATTAAGTGTAATACGTAATTGTATTTCTTTTATCATTTAGCAAAATTAGCAAAATTTGAGATATGAGCTTTATAAAGAATTTTATTATTGGTTAGCGGTTTCTGATAATGAGGCATAACTAAAAAGGCTTTTTAATTTACTTCTTCAACTCCAACTTTTCTGCAAAATAATCGCAAAAATCTTTCATGGTTGCGGTCATTTTTTCGTCTTGTGTGGCTCTATTAAAAGTATCGCTCATAGCCACAAGAGTTTGATGAAAAAACACTTTCATTTCATCAACGGGCATATCTTTAGTCCATAAATCGATACGTAAAGACTCCTTTGTTTTAGAATCCCAAACGGCTAGCATCATCGCTTTTGCTTCTTCATTTTTGATACCTCCATCTTCCGCTGTCCAATGTAAAGTTTCAGGCACTCTATTTTCATCAAGTTCTACGTTTAACTCAATTTTCGATTTAATATTTGCCATTATTTACGGGGTTTAAATTTTGAATTATTAAATATATCTTCTGTACTAGTTATAAGCATCTCTTTTAAGTTTACATCATTTTGTTCCATATAAGCTCTTACAATTTGCCAACCTAAATATTGTCCTAATCGCCCGGGAGAATCTGCATCAATGTCTTCTAAATAAAATTTAGAAAATGGCGCAGGGTTAATAAATCTTCCGAGTAATTTTGAATCTGTACTAAAAAGCATTTCGCGTTCTATTAAATAGCGCCAAATATAACTTTCGTTTGCTATAGCCCAATTTAACTGCTCGTTTGAATAACCAATACGTTCGGCATCAGATTTAAAAGGAACTACAGCATCTTTAAAATAGAGTTGTTTTCCAAAATAAATCATTTCATCTAATAAGGTTTTATTCTGCTTTTGATAAATATATTTTTTAGCATACTCGCCAGCTAAATCAACGACTATTTGCTCTTTTTTTAAATGATCTCTAGTAAATTTTGGAATGTTACCGTAAACGTAAAATGGGTGTTCGGTTCCCAAATACGAATCTAAAGCTATAATAGCCATATTATCTGTTAGAATAACGCTGTTTCTGTAATCTACATAACTTGTAGTTGTAATAACATTTGGCGGATTAAATTCTGGAAAATAATATTTTAAATGATTGAAAAGTGACTCAATTTCATATTCAGTATCGCTAAAATCCTCAAAAACTTTATCTACTTCTTCAAAGAGTTGTATTTGAAGCGTATCGTTTTTCATTTCAACCCAAGTAGAATCAGTATCCGTTTGAGAAAACATAAAAGGATAAGCCTTTTTTAATTTAGGAAAATCTGATAAAGACGCTTCAGCAACATATCTATCGAAACGTTCTATATTAACATCGGTATTAATATTAGAAATTTTCTTTTCTAATTGGTTTTTTTTACCGCATGAAAAAATAATTAATGCTAGAAAAAATAAAAAAATAGACTTCATGTAAAACTTAAACGACATAAACTTTTATTAATTGAGTGTTTACTTTATTTTTGTTACAAAGGTACTATCTTAGATTTAAATTTGTTTAAAATGCACACAGAAAAAGTTGTAGATTATATTGTTAATTGGTTAAAAGATTACGCAACAAATGCAGGCGTTAATGGTTTTGTTATTGGAATTTCTGGTGGCATAGATTCCGCAGTTACATCAACTTTATGTGCAAAAACAGGTTTATCTCTTTTATGTGTAGAAATGCCAATTCATCAAGCCAAGAGTCATGTAACCAGAGCGCATGAACATATAGCGCAATTAAAAAAAAGGTTTAAAAACGTAAATGATACACGAACAGATTTAACTCCTGTTTTTGAAGAGTTTAAAACGGAAGTGCTTTTTGATACTGACCAAGCTACCATAGATATGGCTTTAGCGAACACTAGAGCACGTTTACGCATGACAACGCTATACTATTATGCAGGACTTTACAAACTGTTAGTGGCTGGAACTGGTAATAAAGTTGAAGATTTTGGAGTTGGTTTTTACACAAAATATGGTGATGGTGGTGTTGATTTGAGTCCGATAGCCGATTTATTAAAATCGGAAGTTTACAAGTTAGGCGAGTTTTTAGAAGTTCCAGATTCTATTATGAATGCAGCTCCAAGTGATGGTTTGTTTGGGGATACCAGAAGTGATGAAGATCAAATAGGAGCATCTTATCCAGAACTTGAATGGGCAATGAAAATGCACGATGAAGGTAAAACAATTGATGATTTTTCTGGAAGAGAAAAAGACGTTTTTAAAATTTACAAGCGTTTTAATTCGGCTAATAAACATAAGATGATTCCCATCCCAATTTGCGAAATTCCCAGCAATTTAAAATGATTTTTGTTATTTATGTAAAAAAGTATTACTTTTACCACAAGCTTATACTCTCACATTATAATAATTACTTTAAACAATTATAATAAAGCTCTTACATTTATGATAAAATTATTAATAGCAGATAATCATCCGATTATCAGAAAAGGTCTAGAACTCCTTTTTACAGCTTCATCTAATATTGAAGTTGTTGGAAGTGTCGATGATGGCGAAGCCATTTTAGAGTTCATCAAAAAAAATCCAGTGGACGTTATTTTAATGGAAGCAAATTTCCCAAAACTTAATGGGTTAACTGTTTTACGTTATTTAAAAAATGATTTTCCTGATGTTAAAACCATTATTTTTAGTGGCGAACCAGAAGAAGTATATGCAATAAACACCATTAAAGCGGGTGCTTGCGGCTATATATCTAAATCTGTAAATATCATTACTATTAGCGAAGCCATTTCAAAAGTATACGATGGTGGTATTCATTTAAGTAATGAATTAACCCAACAATTAGCTTTTGGGACGCGAACTAATAAAGATGGTTCTTTTTACAAGAAATTGTCTACCAGAGAAGCTGAAGTTTTAAAACTTTTAACTGTTGGAAGAAAGAATAAAGAAATTTCTAAGGAACTAGGTATTAACGAAAAAACCGTTAGTACTTACAAAGCACGATTAATGCGTAAGTTGAAAGTGACTAATTTGATTGATTTAGTTAATCAAGCTAAGCTTTCGGAGCAGTTATAAAACACGATTCAATTTTCTAGACAGTAACATTTTTAAGCCTGAGTAGTCTTTTACTTCTTCAAGTATATTTCTATTCGTGTTACTGTTATCTTGACGTGTTTTTTGCTGGAATTCTTTTACTTTTTGATCTATTAAAAAACATCGCAAACTTAAAATGGTTTCGCTTACTAATTGAGCAACACTATGTGCTTTTTCTTTAGGAAAGATATTCATTCTATTCCAATCGTCTAGCGCATAGCGTTCATCTTCCATTAAAATAGTTGAGATTTCACTAGACATTTCAGAATCTACAGAATTTATAAATGTAGTAAGTTCAAACTCTGTATCTTGATTAAGTTTATCAATAATGGTGTAATATAAACTTTTAAATTGTGCATTTGTAAATTGTATTTCATCATCTTGTAAGTCTAAAAATATTTTTTCAAATACTTTAGCTTCATGAATTACAGGTTCTAAAACAAGTTCACCTTTGTCATTTTCTTTTAAAATCAAATCTTCAAAACGTTCGGTTTTATTTCCGTAAAGTAATAATACTTCAATAATTTTTCGCTCTAAAACGTATTGAACATCTACCTTTTCAATAGGTTGTTGATGTCTAATAACATCAAACGCTTTTTGTTCTTTCTTGTAGTGTTTATTTTCTTCTTGGGATTCTTTTTTATCAATTTGAGCTAAAGTGCTAAAAAGAACTTCCTCGCTAATATCCATTATTCTAGCACATTCTTGAATATAGATTTCCTTTTTAATACGATCTGGAATTTTAGAAATACTATTTACAATATCTCTAACAGTCTCCGCTTTTTTTATAGGATCATTTTTAGATTCTTCAAATAAAATAGAGGCTTTAAATTGAATAAAATCTTTAGCATTTTCAGTAAGATATAATGCGAGTTCTTCAAGTGTATTCTGTTTAGCAAAACTATCAGGATCTTCACCTTCCGGGAATGTGCAAACCTTCACGTTCATCCCTTGCTCCAAAATTAAATCGATCCCACGAAGCGATGCGCGCATACCCGCTGCATCACCATCAAAAAGTACGGTAATGTTTTTAGTAAGTCTATTTATAAGTCTAATTTGCTCTGAAGTTAATGCGGTACCAGATGACGAAACAACGTTGGTTATGCCTGTTTGATGAAACTGAATAACATCTGTATAGCCTTCTACTAAATAGCAATTATCTTCTTTGGCAATTGTTTGCTTAGCATGATAAATACCATACAATACTTTGCTTTTATGGTAAATGTCACTTTCTGGAGAGTTTACATATTTAGCCGCTTTTTTATCATTGGTTAAAATACGACCTCCATAACCTAAAACACGACCGCTCATACTTTTTATTGGGAACATTATACGCCCTTTAAAACGATCGAAACGTTTATCATCCTTTACAATAGTAAGTCCGGTTTTTTCTAAATAATCGATATTGTAACCTTGTTTTAAAGCTTCATCTGTAAAAGCTTGCCATTGGTTTAATGAATAGCCTAAATCGAATTTCTTGATAGTATCTTCGGTAAAACCACGCTGTTTAAAATAGCTTAAACCTATAGATTTTCCTTGGTCTGTTTTATGTAATATTTTTTGAAAATAGGTGTTTGCAAATTCACTTACCAAATACAAACTTTCTTTTTCGTTAGCTTTTTCCTTTTGTTCATCTGATTGAATCGTTTCTTCAATTTCGATATTGTATTTTTTAGCTAAATATTTTATAGCTTCAGGATAGGTAAAATGCTCATGTTCCATTAAAAAAGACACCGCAGTTCCGCCTTTTCCTGTAGAGAAATCTTTCCAGATTTGTTTTACCGGCGATACCATAAAACTTGGTGAACGCTCATCGCTAAACGGACTTAAACCTTTAAAATTACTTCCTGCTTTTTTAAGTTGAACAAAATCACCAATAACCTCTTCAACACGAGCGGCTTCAAATACTTGGTCTATGGATGATGCAGATATCAAAAAAGATGATTTTTTAATGAAATGTAAAAGTAATATAAATTAAGGAAAGATGACTTTAAGTTTAATAATCAAGATTAGAAAAATTCAGCTTCAAAAAGATTAGAAAAATGCTTTAGCAATTTTGCTTTAACCTCAGCTTGATCAACCGTTTTTTTTGCCAGCTCAACATTTAAAGAGGTCACTGCTTTACCTTTAATCCCGCAAGGAATCATTAAATCAAAATAGCCCAAATTAGAATTAACATTGAGTGCAAAACCATGCATAGTTACCCAACGGCTAGCCCGAACACCCATAGCGCATATTTTACGCGCAAACGGTGTGCCTACATCTAACCAAACGCCTGTTTCTCCCGGACTTCTTTCAGCTTTTAAACCATACTCAGCAAGGGTTAAGATTATTATTTCTTCAAGAAAACGGAGGTATTTATGGATATCGGTAAAAAAATTATCTAAATCTAAAATAGGATAGCCCACAATTTGTCCTGGACCATGATACGTAATATCTCCGCCACGATTTACTTTATAAAAAGTAGCATTTTTTACTTTTAATTGTGCTTCATCAACTAATAGGTTAGACATATCTCCACTTTTACCTAACGTATAAACATGTGGATGCTCGACAAACAGAAGATAGTTTTTGGTAGTTAATCCAGCATTTTCTCGCCTATTTTTAATTTTAGTATCTACAATGCTTTTAAACAATTCTTCTTGGTAATCCCAAGTTTGTTTATAGTCTTTTAAGCCTAAATCTTGTAGTTCTATTTGCTTATTCATAGGTTGCAAAATTACGACATTTTTATGTTTTAACTTTTAGGATTATTAAGTATAACTAATGCTGCGATTACCCCAGGTACCCAACCAAAAAGCCATAATAAGAAAACAATAATAATAGAGCCACAACCTTTATCGATAACGGCCAAAGGTGGGCAAATAATAGACAGTAAAACTCTCCAGAAACTCATGTTTTTATTTTTAATGATTGATGATGCTTATTTGACGTATAAGTACAATGTTTGTTACACGCTGCGTTAGGGATTGTAGTGAGAATCCTTTTTTGTGATCCCGATAGCTATCGGGACGGGAGGTCGGGCTTTTCATTACAATCTTTTTGCTCGTTCCCGGGAGCTATCGGGAGCTATCGGGAGTGGTAACACCCAAAAATTTCATAAATCTAAAATCGTAAATCGTAAATCGTTAATCAAATGATTATCTTTGTGCCTTTAAAATTTTACAGCAATTAAACTATGTTTCAATTATCAGAACTTGAACTTGTACGAAGAGAGAAATTAATAAAACTACGCGAGTTAGGTATAAATCCCTATCCTGCTGATTTATATCCAGTTAAAGACAACTCAAAATCTATAAAAAAGAATTTTGTTGAAGGAAATAAAGTGGTCATTGCTGGGAGATTAATGTCGAGACGTATTCAAGGAAATGCTAGTTTTGCTGAATTACAAGATGCTGATGGACGGATACAAGTCTATTTTAACAGAGATGAAATTTGTACTGGTGACGATAAAAGTAAATACAATACTATTTATAAAAAACTACTAGATATTGGTGATTTTATAGGCGTTGAAGGTGATTTATTTACTACTAAAGTGGGCGAGAAAACCGTTATGGTAAAGAACTTCACATTATTAAGTAAAGCCTTAAAACCACTACCATTACCCAGAACAGATGCCGAAGGCGTGGTACACGATGCATTTACCGATACCGAACAACGCTTCAGACAGCGCTACGCAGATTTAGTAGTGAATCCGCACGTAAAAGAAGTTTTTATTAAACGTACA
>TARA_R110000868_G_scaffold35732_3_pt1 | contig 10070 bp, 8 predicted proteins | sample TARA_R110000868 | Tara Oceans TARA_R110000868 (sample SAMEA4397489) | marine metagenome | biome: Polar Biome; feature: [SRF] surface water layer (ENVO:00010504); material: water (ENVO:00002006), including particulate matter (ENVO:01000060) such as... | depth 5 m | reverse complement strand
TGATCCCAATGCTGCTGGTACAAACATTGCTCAGGGTACAGGTCAGTTGTCCAGTGGGAATAGTTTTCCTTTTATGCGTCAACCGAGGCCTGAGGTATCTTTGCCATATGTATCAGATGGTGGAGGTGGAGAGGTTTTAACAAGTATCAACGGCGGGTTTTCAGATCAAAGTCTTCCTATGTTTGGTCAACCTGATTATAAAATGACAGCAAGTACTGCTGGGCCAGCAGCTACTGCGGAAGCACCTGCTGAAATCTCAGCTACTGGTGTCACTGCAGCAACTGGACAACCTGCAATTACTGAAGCTATGGAAGGTGCGGCACCTGCTCAAGGTGAGGTATCTGCTGAAGCGGTAGCTGAAGCTGCGACTACTGATCCCACTAAAACTGGGGTGATGGGTCTTGATGCTGCTAAGGGTACTGCGACAGTATTAGATAACCCAGTACAACGTGAAATACAAGCTGGTGAATTAATATCTGGTGTTGCTGATGCTGCTAAAGCTGCTGCATTTACCGAACAGATCCAAGCAGCTACTGCTACACCCTCAGACAAAGCTACAGTTAAGGGTCAGCTTACAGAACTTATGCAGGACTTTGAAGGCGGTGATACCCCTGCATGGGCTGCTGGTGCTATGCGTAATGCTACAGCACAGATGGCTGCTCGTGGGTTAGGTTCATCCTCTATGGCTGGACAGGCTATTGTACAGGCTGCTATGGAGTCTGCACTACCTATAGCTATGCAAGACGCACAGACTACTGCTGGGTTTGAAATGCAGAACTTGTCAAACAGACAACAACGTGCTATGCTAGGCGCACAACAACGTGCACAGTTTATAGGTATGGAGTTTGACCAAGCTTTCCAAGCAAGGGTACAAAACTCTGCTCGTATTGCTGACGTAGCAAACATGAACTTCACTGCAGAGCAATCAATTGCACTTGAGAACTCTCGTAATGCAAACACTATGGACTTAGCCAATCTGTCTAACAGTCAAGCTATGGTCATGGCACAAGCAGCTTCGATCTCACAGTTGGAGTCGCAGAACCTATCCAACCAACAGCAGGCTGCTGTACAAAATGCTCAGGCATTCTTGCAAATGGATATGGCTAACCTTAACAACCGTCAACAAACAGAGATGTTTAAGACACAAACTATTGCACAGTCTATTCTTACTGACCAAGCTGCAGAGAATGCTGCAAGACAGTTTAATGCTTCTAGTGAGAATCAGACTAAACAGTTCATGGCAAACATGCAGACTCAACTTAATCAGTTTAACTCTAGTCAGATTAACTCTACTAATCAATTTAATGCTGGTCAAGAAAATGCAGCAAAACAATTCAATGCTAATATTGAAAACCAACGTGATCAGTTTAACGCACAGAATGCCTTAGTCGTAGCTCAGGCTAACGCACAGTGGAGACAGAATACAGCTACTTTAAATACTGCTGCACAGAATGAGGCAAATGCTAACGTAGCAATGGCTGCTAATGCTTTTACTCAATCCACTATGGATCAACTATGGCAACGTGAACGTGACGTTATGGACTATGTATATAAAGCTTCTGAAAGTTCAAAGGACCGTGCACTAAGTATCGTACTTGCAGATAAGAAGTATGATGAGTACGAGAAGGCACGTAGTGATGCAGAAGAGACATCCAAGTGGGCAACGCTTACACAGCTTTTGTTGAGCTAAGAGAATTAAGTTAGGATAAAAACATGGCAGCGGCAAATTATACAGGTCTCTTACTCTCAGCTAGAGAGGAAGCAGATGCAAGGTTACAAAAGAAAGGGCTAACTGGTAGCTCTTTCCAAAGTGTGGAAGAAGAAGCTGATGATAGGCTACTGCTTAGTCCTTCTCAACCGTTAGTTAGTAAAAGAAAAAAGACAAGTCTTTCTGAGGAAGCTGACGAGGATGACTTCTTAACTAAGTACTATAATAACCTTCGCAATCAAGGTTTTGATGTTAAAGCTCAGGTTCAGGATTACCTAGATAAAAACCCAAAGCCTATTAGTGTTGAGGGTGGAGAAGCTGAATTTGTAGGTGGCATTAACTTACCAAAAGAATTACTTGGTAAAAAGGGCAGTGAAAATGCAAAGGTTGCAAGTCAATCTTATTTTAATTCCGACATCGTAGACAGAGAATTTCAAGGTAACTCTCGTGCAGCAGGGGATGTTTCTCCAGAAGTACAACAAAGAGTTATCATGTCCATTATAAACGAAGGTTCCAGAGTAGGTTTAACTGACAGAGAGATTGCAATTACACTGGCGACAGCTAGGTATGAGTCTGGTTTTAATCCAGATGCATCCGCAAAATCTAGTAGTGCTACAGGTATTGGTCAATTTATTAATGACACCGGAACAGCCTACGGACTTAACGATGGTAACCGATGGGATCTTGATGCACAAGTAGATGCCCTAGTAAATCATGTAGCTGATAATGCTGAGACTTCACGTAAAAAAGGATACGGAGAAGAGTACATCTACGCCCTTCACCATGATGGACCAGCACTGGATAGGACTGGGCTTAATAAATCAAAAGAGTATGTAATGCCCTTTGTAGATAAGTACCTAAAACTGATTAAAGATTTCAGAGGAAACTAGTATGTTTAGCGCACCCATTCCAGGACAATCACTTACTTCGGAGCCTAAGAACTCCCCTTGGGAAAACCCCCCACAGTTTACAACGCCAGAAGATGCGTTAATGTTTCATATGGATCGACTAAGAAAACCTAAAAAAGTAGAGGCTGTAGCTGGCTTACTTGTACTGGGTTTGGATGTCGTAACCTTAACTGAAGGTATCTTGAGAGGAGGGGTTGCGGAGGGTCGTCACAGTATTGATGTCTCTATGATAATAGGCCCAATTATCCACGAGTATATTGTAGGTGTGGCGGAGGCGGCAGGCTTGGAGTATAACGAAGGTCTCGAAGAAGAAGATGGAGTTGATATCAAAGGTATTGAATATTCTATTCGTTCTAAAGAAGCTGAAAAGATTTTAAAAGAAATTAAAAAAGGTAAGGATGTAGACCTAAGTGAGATCTCCAATGACATGCCTGAAGAAAATCCTATGCAAGAAGAACCAGAAGAGATTGTAGAAGAACAAGAAGAGCCGATGGGCTTAATGTCACGGAGGACTGTCTGATGGGTAAGTGGGGCGGAATACAACAGGGCCTAGCTGCTGTAGAAGCAGGAAAATTAGCCAAGAAGAATTTAGAATTATCTGATCAAGAGTTAGAGTTGCGCAAGAGGGCTGCGGATAGGGCTGATAAACAATTTGAATCAGACGAAACTGCTCGTGCATTTGAAATTGCCAAGGGTATTAGGAATACCTATGGTGGGATCAAAGTTAATTCTTTAGGCGGAGGCGGAGCAGGTAGTAAAAATAAGATTACTCAAACTCAAGTTAATCAAAGCATGACTGTCCTAAGTGAAAAGTATGGTCTTAGCCCAGAGGTATTGACTGAGTTGTATTCAAAGGGCGGTGCTACTGGTGTTGTCCAAGCTGCTAAATACGCTGAAGATTACGCAAATAAATTTAGCACTGGTGACTTTGTTGGGGATGCTCCTAATCTTGTCATTGGTGAAATGATTGCTGGAGCTTTGTATACTGACAGTGAGACTGTTGAGTACGACTGGGAAAAAATTAATACAGAACTTGGTATGGAAGTAGATCAGGCAGTTAAAGATATGCTCGGTGCATCTTACACGGTACCTGGTGCGGTGACACTTACACCCCCTCCGCTGGTGGAAAAGCCAAGTCTAGCTGATTTAGATGCTGCAGATAAACGTGGCATAATGTCGGCAGAGTCACAGGCTCGTGCGGAAAGTAGAATTATTAACGGAAGACTAAATACACTACGTGAAAAACAAGAGGATCAGTCAATAAGTTCAACAGAAAAGTTGGAGTTAAGTTGGTTAGTTGACCGCCTAGGTATGATAAGCTCTGCACAAGATTCCTTTAAAGATGATGTCTACACACCACTTATTGAATTGTTTGGTGCCTCTTACATAAATACTGTAACCGATTACTATGGAAACCTAGAGGGTGCCCCACTTAACCCTGCATTCTTTAATGCCTCAAAGCAAGAGATACCTGTAACTAATGAGGCTGTGATTAAGTCTTTGGCGAGACTTGGGATACTTGTACCTGGTATGCGTATTAGGAATGAGGAAACAGGTACCCTTATAACACTTACAGAGTAGTTAAAACTTGGAGAATGTTGTGGAAGAAAAATATCAAACTTTAAGTTTAAAGGATCTCAAAGATGAGGTTGTTGAGGGTACAAGTAATATTGAGATTGCACCTGAAGAAACCTTAAGCCTTAAGAGCTTGTCAGATAATGATATTATAGAAAACCCTAAAGACACCCTGTCGTTACAAAGCCTTCAGACTCCCGGCATGCCCATAGAAATGTCTGAGCCTAATAAATTTGTAGACTTAAATACAGTCTTCGATGAGTACGGTAGGAAGCTAGTCAAGGAAGACTTCTTAAAAGACGACAGGCTGATGGAGGTTGTCTATCAAAACCTTGAAGCTAGGTACCAACCCGCTGGTGTCATAGGTACTGCCTACCGTGGTGTCTCTGGCCTAGCTGGTGGTGATACTGGTGGTGGTGCTCTTGGTCCTCGTGACTACAGAACTATGGACAGAGAAGAAGCATTTGAGATATGGCAGAACTACCAGCGTTCATTTACTGGTGGTCAAAGTATTACGACAGTGAACGAGATTGCTTTAGGTATGTCTGCAGATTCAGATGTCCGTAATAAGTTAGGTGCAGGTTACTTACTATTTGATCAGATGGACAATGCGTTTACTGGTGAAGGTTCTTGGTCTGAAATGTTTGATGCTACGTATGACTACGGTAAGGCAGCAATCTATGATCCTACTACAATCTTGTCGTTTGGGCTAGGTAAAATCTTTACTTTTGGTGCAACTAAGGCAGCATCTACAGCTGCAAGACTTGCTATGATAAAAGGTTTTCAAACCTATGTTAAGAATGGTATGTCAAAGACAGCTGCACGTCAGGCTGTAGGTAAAGCTGTGGCTAAGGCTGCACCAGTTGTAGCTGCGGAAGCAGTAATTAATGTAGGGGTAGATGCCGCATACCAAATGCAGCTTATAAAAACAGATGCACAGGAAGAGTTTAGCCTAGCACAATCAGCAATGGTTGCAGCTGGGTCTATACTTATGCCAGCATTTGTATTTGGTACCACGGCTGTAGTTGGAGGGGTTAGAAGATCTGACCTTTTAAAAGACACTTGGATAGGTTCTAAGGAGTTAGATTTAGAAGCCCTTAAGATGGATGCTGCTACTGCGCTAGCAGAGTCAAGAAAACGCATCAAGGGTAAGCAACTTATTGATGCTGTCGATGAAAACTTCGGTAAAATTGAGGGCAAGGATGCTGACTTTCTTAGCTGGGAAGATCTAAAGGTTAAGTCTAAGGCTCTCATAAAAACACGAAAAGAAACTATGACTGATGACGAAACTTTGAATGCTTTCTTTAAGCATTTTTGGTTAGGGTCTTCAGACGGAAGTACAAAGGGTTACTACCAAGCTCTAAAGGATGCTGGTTTTGTCGTTACACCTGCCATGATAAAGGAGTATGGTGTCACTGGTACTTTTGCACAGACTATTAAGTTTTTAAAACCTGCTAAAGTAAAACAAATTACGAAAGCTTTTGAGGATAGTACCGGATTAAAACTTAAAATTACTAAGACACCTCTCGGTCTAGCTACTCACTTTGCAGACAGAACTTCTGAAGCTGGCACTACATTGTGGCTACCCTCTCAACTTTCTAGACTGGAGAAGTTAGGTAAGCAAGAAGCTGCGGATGCCATAAAAAATATGCGTAAGGGTAAGATGCCTAACGACCCGAAGAAGTTGCAGTTTGCATTGTCTATCTACAAGCGACTCATTACTTCACACCTGTCTACTACAGGTGCTAACATAAAAGGTTTCTCCCAACTTGTAACACTTAATACTGCGGCTGACTTTGCTACTGCGGGTATTAACTTAGTCCAAGGTGTTGGTGCAAAAATATTTAAGAACCCTGAGGCTGCTGAACAATACTTTAATCGTTCTTATGGCTCCCTTCTTGGTGCTATACGTCGAGGTGCATCTGCACTATCACCAGAGCTAGACTATAAGTATGCTCAACAGATACTAGAGTTAAATCCTAAGACTGCTGAAACACTTTTCAGAGATGTTAGTGGTGATGGTGGTGTTAGGGATAGCCTTGAGCATTTTAATTTAGATGCTAGAGGTAAGGTAGACTCAGACGGTAAATTAATAAATCCTGATGCAGTGCTAGACCCGAACAGTGTAACCTATCTTACAGCTAAGGGTATGGATTCTGTAACTAAAGGTGCTCAAACAGTAACGCTAGTTAGAATGCAGGATGAGGTTACTAAGACCTGGGCTTTCGGCACTAACGTGAACCAATACATCATGCGTGAGTATGGTGTATCACCTCAGAAGTTCTTTGATAGAAGCGATGCTGCACTTGAGATGGCCTCGGATAGATTCCAAAAGAACGTACTTGAAAAAGCTGCGTTCCGTACTATGAGAGAGACTGCTTCTGTAAACTGGTCTACATTACCTGCCAATAACTCATTCAGATCTGCTGCAAGATTTATAGAAAACATGACAAACAAAACACCTCTTGGTTTCATTGTACCTTTTGGTAGTTTTTTAAATACAACCATAGCTACGATGGGTGACTTGTCTGGTTTTAATGCTATAAGATTCAGCCTTGAAAAAATGTCTGGTAAGAAACACGACTTTGCAACTCAAGAGGGTGCCGAAGCTTACGGTCGAATGGCTGCTGGTTGGGGTGCGGTAGCTCTTGGCACCTATGCTGCAGGTGGTGCAATAGACAGGGTAAAGCAAGGCTTAGCTTGGAACCAAGAGAGAAACTCCGATGGGTCTCTAGAGGATAGAACATTTGACTGGCCCTACTCTACTATCAGGGTCATAGAACAAATGATTGCCCATGCTACTGAAGCTAACCCAGATCCTTCGGAAGGTTTAAAAAACTTTTCTTGGGAAGAAATTCCAGATGATCTATGGCAGGAACTTAGAAATCAAGTAGGTGGTCAGTCTGTTCGTGACTTAAAAGATTTTGAAAGAAGTCTGCTTGAGTATGGCAATAACTTGATAGAGTTTAAAGAGTCTCAGCTAGTAACCGGAGAATTTGCAGGGCCATTCCTCAGTACTGTTGTTGAAACACTAGAAGACTTTGTATTGCCACCAGCAGGACGTTTCTTGCAAGGTGCCTCACGCCCATTCGATCCTGTAAATCAAATATGGGGATTGGTTTCTGATAAGAACATGACTCCTGATCTAAGACAGGGGCCTGAGAAATATAACCAATCAATAAAGTATGTAAATAATTTGTTTGATAGTTTGGGTTTACCTTCGTCAACTGATATGCCAAGAAGGGCTATGCCTACACGAGGTACTGACCTTAAGGTAGATCCAGGTAAGCAGGTACTTGGTGTCCGTGGCTCTCGTGAACCTAACTTGGTAGAGTCCATGTTGAATGCCGCAGGTAAGTCAGCTTGGAGGTCTATTAAATTTGATGGGCCAGCCGAAGTTAAAAACTATATGGATGGTCTGGTTGCACCATACCTAGAGTCTTCTGCAAGAAAATTCTTAAAGAAAAATCCAAAGTTCTTTGAGATGAACCAAGCAGATAAAGAGGTGGTAATAAATAATATTATTACAGAAGCTAAAACTAATGTAGAAAAGACTATGCAATCGGGAATACTACCACGTAGCTTAGAGATGGTCAGAGTTTTATCTGGTAAAAATAAAGATAAAGTAACTAGGGTTATGAAGTTCCTTGCCATAGAAGGTGAGCTAGAGGACATACTAAAAAAGGAGGATGCATTAAGCACCCTCCAGAAAATTGATATGTTAGTAAAGAACTACGACAAGATATTCCACGGTGATCTTAAGCTGGATTAATCCTCATCTAACATATGATCCGCCCAATCATAGGCTTCTCGTTTGACATCATCAACACGAACAGACCCCTGTCTACCAGATAGTAACCCTGCAAGAGCTTGTCCTGCAAGGTATAGTCTGGCGGTCAGGGGTTTATCTTTTAGAGCCTTAGTTTCTTTAAACCTCTTCGCTTCCTGTAACAAAGTGTTCTCTTTCTTGGGCCTGCCTCTAGGCTTACCAGTACTACTCATATTCCCTCCTTCAAGAATACCTTAACCCACTGTGCGCAGATGTCACTACGTATAATATCATCAACGCCAAACTCAACAACAGGTACAGGCAGCATGTGTTTCTTTGAGAGGTGAATAACCTTAGACAAGCCATCTCCATTAGGAAGATCACTCTGTTGTACATCACCATTCAAAACAATTCTACTACCTTCACCCACCCTAGTCAACAACATCTTTAACTCGTGGGTTGTTATGTTCTGAGTTTCATCTACAATAATAAAGGAATTATCAAAACTACGTCCACGCATGAGAGCCAAGGGTGCCATCTCAATATTACCATTTTTAATTCCTGTTTCTACTGCACCTTTCCCAAGATGTTTAATTAATACATCGAGCACTGGTAGTGCCCAAGGGTAAGTCTTTTCTTCTAGAGTACCTGGAAGGTACCCCATATCTTTACCCACTGTAATATGGGGCCTAGTGATAACAATCTTATCAATCTCTTTGGTAATGTAAAGATCAGCTGCAAAGGTAGCAGTCACATAAGTTTTACCAGTACCAGCTGGACCTAAGATAAAGACTTGGTTGCTACTTGTCAGTGCAGAAATCAAGTCCCCCTGAGTGTTAGTCTTGGGGACGAGGCCAGAAGTTTCCTTCTTCGCCGCCCCCTTGTAGTTTGTTTTTCGTCGTGACCTTACCTGCTTCTTAGGTGGTTCAAGAGTATCAATCATAGTTTAACTAACTCCGCCTTATTAAAGGGGATGTGGAAGAACAACTCACCTGGCTTGATGTATCTACCCTTAGCTTCCTTCAAGCTCTCCTTGGTAAGCAGTGTGTCCTTGATACGCCAAGCTTGCTTAAGATCTTTACGGAAGACATAGAAGTTTAGTACCCCATCGTCACCCTCATACTTATCAAGTAGTCGTTGCTTACGTTCTGGAATGCGAATCTCTTCCCAGTGAGTAGGCCAGTCACCATCCCATGCAACCTTTACCTCAGCCTCATTGAGGAATGTAAGGCCATGCTTCTGTGATACGACATCAACAAAGTAGTTCTCTTCTGTGTTTACAATGACATGATCTTTAGCTTCTAAGTGAGAGACTAGCGCATCCTTTGCTTGTTTATCATAGGCTTCGTACAAGGCACGGTTAAAACTCTTACGTACTGGGGGCATTATAATTCATCCTCTATGGAACCTAGTAATTGTTTAAGCTCTAAGTATCCACCAATGTAGGTACCATCGGTAGAAAAAACTTGGGGTACTGTCTTATGACCTGCCTGTTTTAATAGGGTCAGTACCCACCTAGAGCTAGTGGACTGCACGTTATACTCTTTGTAACCCTGCCGAGAACCTTTAAGTAAGGCCTTGGCAGAGTCACAGAAGTTACACTGATCTCTGGTAATTAGTGTATACATTACACCTCCTAAACTAAATCAACAATCTCACAACTGTCACCAGAACAAGCGAGTGTTTGACTACCAGCAGTATTGTCTTCACTTTCATACTCTGAAAGCTTGGACCAGTCAATAGTCTTGGGCATTAAAGACTTCAAAGTTTTATAGTCTGATTTACCACACTCTTGGTAGGGGGCTTGCTGATACGTGTGTTCATTATATGGTAGGAAGGAGACACCTGACATCTCATCAAAGAACTTGTAAACAAAAGCTCCTACCTCAAACCATTCGTCATTCTTTACGTTGATAGTAACGGATGGCTTATGCTCACACCACGATCTTTGATAGGCCAACCACATCTCAAGCTGCTCAATAGCTGTCATGTCGGCAGTGCATATAGCACCAGTGGGTGCTTTCATTGGGAAGCTGAACACTGTAGTTTGATCTGGCTTGAATGCTTCAGGTGCGTTAGGTACACCTTGATCCTTCATGAACTGCGTGAG
>TARA_R110000868_G_scaffold226115_11_pt1 | contig 10070 bp, 7 predicted proteins | sample TARA_R110000868 | Tara Oceans TARA_R110000868 (sample SAMEA4397489) | marine metagenome | biome: Polar Biome; feature: [SRF] surface water layer (ENVO:00010504); material: water (ENVO:00002006), including particulate matter (ENVO:01000060) such as... | depth 5 m | reverse complement strand
TCACTGGATGTATGCCCGATAGTTTGACCAAGTTCAAACAGGAAACAAAGCCGCAAAAGTCTGTCTCTGGTGGATCAACCACCCAGGACACGGCGCCAAGCGCACTGTCTTATACTAAGTCTACTTATCAATTTACAGTTTCAAACCCGATTGTGGCCCAAAGCCCAACAGTAACAGGTGAAGTTGTCTCTTATTCTATTAGTCCAGCACTTCCAGCAGGACTTACATTAGATACAACGACAGGCCGTCTTTACGGAACACCAACAGTATTTGCGGCACCTACCAATTACGTCATCACGGCAACGAACTCTGCCGGCTCAACATCTAAAACTATTAATATCTCAGCTTATAATCAGCCAGCAGGTTTAAAGTATAACCTTCAAGCTCGTTCAATCATTACGATGTCTTCAGCTAGTGCCCTTGGCGTTGGTGGAAGCTTCACTACTGCTACAGGCGTTGGTGTTGTTAAACAACTCTCTGGTAACGTGGCCGAAGTTGAAGTGACTAGTGGCTATTTCGTTCTTGGTCAAACAGTTACTGAAACGACAACTCAAACAATCGATGAATTAGATTATAAAAATTCAGTTCAAATTTTCCCAGTCAACACAGCTAATATTGTTAATTTCACTGTTGGCGGTTTTGTTTCAAGCCCGGCATCACAGGGTTCATCACTCGGTATTGTAAAGCAGCTTCTTTCAGACAGTATCGTAGTTGATATTGTGCGCGGAACTTTTGCTCCAACTGAAACCCTAGATAATATTGCAACTTACGCTGCCACAGATATGACAGTAGATAAAATCAACTATGTACTTGAAAACGGCGATAGCATCGATCTAAGACCTACAATTACAGCTGGTGAGGCTATTACTTATGAGCTCGCTTCAGGCGCGCTGCCAAGTGGTTTTCTAGCATTTGCAGATAGTAGCGGCTATATCATTGGCACCTACTCTACATCAGCTACGACACAAATTACGGTGGAAGCAAATAACCCTGTTGGATCTGTCTCATCGACATTTACCATGGGTCCACTCATTGCGACTCCTCAATATCTGAGTGTTACGCAAAATGTTGTCTTGAAGGTTCTCGATTCAAGTTCATTTGAATACGGAAAAAAAGTCACGACTTCAAGTGGTGATGAGGGCCAAGTTATTCAAGTCATCGACGGCGAATATATTTATGTTCGCGTCCTTTCTGGTAGTTTTGAAAAAGATGAATCTCTTGATAACTCTGTTCCTTTTGGCGGAGAAAAAACAACAGTTCTCGATGTAAAGCACGTTTCAATGGTACTTGAAGTTCCAAATGGTGGAGCTGCCAATTTCTTAAGAGATGGCTATATTTCATCAAATACTGGCGGCAAAGGCATTGTTTCTCATATTTTTGCTGATGGCGCTAACCCTGATAAAATTTTCATTCGTCACAGTATCGCCGGTTTTGCTGCCGACTCTGTAACAGCAGTTCAAATCGATAATACGGCTACATTTGCTGCGGCCGAAACAACAATTTCAAAAGTTAGAGCTAACAATCTAGAGATATTCCTTACTTCTGTTGCTTCGTTCTCAAAAGGTATCGCTGTTACTTATGAAAGTGGCGCTACCTACGCTTCGGGTTGGGTTCACGACACCAACTCATCTTCTAATTCAATGACGATTAGAGTGAGTCGTGAAGGTTTCCATTACGATGTGGGTCCAGATAATGTAAACCCATTTGTAGCGACGGAATCACCGGTTAGCTCTTACCGTGCCGATAACACAATTTATCTAAGAACTGGTGAGGCCACACGCCTCAATACAATTCTTCTTGCTGGTAATGATATCGAATTCACTGTTGTACCAGATTTGCCACCAGGATTAGCTCTTGATGCCGCTACTGGCGTCATTTCAGGAACCCCTACCCAATCATCTGTTAAGAAGTCTTATACATTGAGTGCAACCAATACAGTAGGCGGAGTTCCACAAGTCACAACTTATAGCTTTAATATCAAAGTGTACGATGTATTTAGTATTGCCAATGTCACTCCAAACGCCACAAGTTACGTGCTCCATAAAGCCGGTAAAGGTAATGAAATTGCAGAGTGTCTTGTCACGCAAGAGCAAGTCGCGAGCTCAAACCAATCACAGAAAGATATTACTTGTATGTTAGAAGGCGGCGAGCTTGATCTATACCAGATTGGCCTTGGCAAGCGAGTTTTCTCATCTAAAGGTATGTGCCAATACGTATCCATTCGCCCTTATGGCTTTTGGAAGTACCCTTACAAAAAGACAACAACCAATAATGTTAAGCTTGTTGTAACTGGCTCATGTACAGGAAACGCTCTCGCCTACACTGACGGCAGCGATTTCAGATGTCACGGCGACTACAGTTCAGATACGAACTATTTGAATGGGCCAAACTGTGATGATGGAAAATACACCACGGTTACAGTGAGCTATAGCGATGATGATGACAATGGAACTTGTGACTCATCAACGACTTCCACTAGTCTTTCGGATTGTGGTGGTAAAAAATATGCTTGTTATGGTGGCTCACAAAAAGAAGAATTCTCTGAAGCTCAACTTGCTGCTGGTGTTCGCTCAACGATTTTCAATGCCACAGAGGGCGCGACTCTTGAGTACACAATCACCTCTCCACTTAATCAAGGCTTGATTACCAATAGAAATATTGCAAACTACACAGCAAACAACTCTTGTGCTGATGCCGATGGTTACAACCCAAATAATACAAACTGGCGCGCCTACGCGAATCAACTTGTCTCTAGAACATTGTCTGGCACAATCAGTTCAGGCGCACAGTATAGTAATAGCATTGTCGGCGTAGGAACTGTGTTTACAGAAGAGCTCACAGTCGGTGATACAATTAATGTCGGAAGCGAGTCCTATGTTATTATGCTTATCTCAGACGATACAAATATGAGAGTTTCTAATCCGATCGATTCTGTTTTTGCCGGTCAAACTTATAGCCTATCAGCATATAATAGCCCACTCACGGCAGGCGCTGAACCTTTCTATGAGTTCGCCTGTCTCGACGCTGCCTATGATACCAAGGCCCGTATTAGAGTTCTTGTTCGTGAATGGGATAGAGACTTTAAGGTTACGGACTCAATTGATAGATTACAAATACCTCTCACGGGGACAGTTTCAACCACAGCGGCATCAACGACTGTAAATGGTGCTGGAACGAATTTCTCTACCGAAGTTATCAATGAACGTATGATAAAAATGGGAACCGAAGTTAATACAGTCGATAGTGTCACTAATGCTACAACACTTGAGTTGTCTTTGATTGCAGAACTTACCCAGGCCGGTGTTACAGCCTATGTGCGCCCTCCACTTGCTGATGCTGGAGAGGCAACTGATCTGTTTGGTAACAATTGGAATAATAGAAGAGACTGGGATGATCTACGCGGTAGCTACTACCCAGCCCTTAATAATTGTTCAGCAGGAACTCCAGCGCAAACAAACTCAAGCGGAACCGGCTTACTCAGATTATTTGACTACGGCTTCCCATACGACGGCCTATAAGTAAAAGATTAATGCCAATACTTAGGGGGATGATTTTTATCATCCTCTTTTTTTTCGTCTTCCACCAAGCTTAAATGCGCCTTGCCCTTTTTCTTTTCCATCTTGAATGTAAAATTTGAAACGCCCTTAGGTTTTTTAGCCCCAGCCTTTGTGAACCAAATCAACATGCCAAAACCACCGGCCATGGCTGCAAGATGTCCCCAAGCCAGTGCCCCCATAGGAGAGAAGAATCCAGTATAGAGTTCCATTCCCACTAAAAGGGCACAAAACCATTTGGCCTTCATAGGGAATATCATCATAAACATGAACGTTCGATCGGGATAAAGAATGGCGTAGGCGACGCAAAGGGAGGCACCAATCCCCTGTAATCCACTGAGTGGAAAGCTGCTAACACTTGTATGAGACAAGAAAGTTAGGCCGATTAAGACGTACACAATACCGGCAGTTAACGTCGCCGCCAAAAGAAATTGAATATAGCGTTTTCTCCCCCACTGTGCCTCTAGTTCACTGCCTAAAAACCACAGGAGCAGACCATTGAAAATTACTGCCAATAATTGTTTTTCAATCAGTGGGTAAGTGAACAATTGAAAAATTAGTCCATTGCCAAGCCCCTTGGCTGAAAGACCCAAGATAGAGGCCAAGCTAAATCCAGCCCCTCTAGAGACAAGGCTTTCTAGCAAGAAAAGTGCTGCCGTAGTAATCATAATAATTTTATTAACTTTGCTTAGAGGCGGCATTTGCATTTGAACTTGATTCATTTGTCTTCCTTCATTTTCTGCGAAATTTCGACTAATACTCCACCTGTTGATTTAGGGTGGATAAAATTAACTAGGCACTGTCCCGCCCCCACTTTTGCTTTCTCGTAGAGGAGCACGAAGCCATGCTGTTTAAGCTCTGCTGCTTTTTGTTCAACATCTTTAACTCTAAAGCACAGGTGATGCAGCCCCGGCCCACGTTTTTTGATGCTTTGATGAATCGGTCCATCTTCCCCGTAGGGTTCAAGCAATTCGATATGAGCACGCTCATCGACGTGAGCAAAGGCGGTCGTGACAGCTTGTTCTTCAACCACTTCCCTCTTGTCATCAAACTTTAAGCCAAGAGCTTCATACGTTTTGACACTCGTTTCTAAATTCTCAACACTGATCGCAATATGATCGAGATGGCACTCTGCTAATAATTCTTTTAATTTACTATCCACAACGAATCCTTAGACATCAATTAGGTATTGATAATTCACGCAATGTTTTCTTAAGCCAAGCAGCTTCTTCAGCCTTTTCCATTTTATCTAATACGTGGGGAAGCTCACGCTTCATTGTGGCGAGATCTTCGGCCGCTGTCTTGGAGAGGACATCTTGGAAGAAGTTTGCATCGAGCTGTTTAATTTCGTTTAACTGGGCCGAGATGGTCGCTTCATCACTTTTAAGCCGCTCTAAGGCCTGCAGTTCATACTTTGAGAACAAGGGGGTGGAAGCACTCCAGGAGCAAGTAGAGGCCATGAGAATGGATATTATGGCTAGTTTAAGCATAGCCCTGGGATTGTACCCTAAAGGCTTAGGATTGGAAGCTACTCTTTCGTCTTTTCAGTAACTTAGAAGCCAGTTGGTGGATCAACTGCGCCGGTACAGTCTGGGTTTTCAGGGTCGAACTGCGGTGGAGTTGGCGCGACAGGAGCAACACATTTACGGTTTACGCAATCGCCAAAGGTTGGAACATTATAACAACGAAGGGCACATAATTGCTGACCTTCAGGAGTCGTACCTGTTTTAACTTTGAAACATGTTGGGACGTTTTCTTTGCGACACCATTCTTTGGCGACACAAGCTTGCCCTGGAGACTTTCCACATAGGACCTGTTGATCTTCAGAGTTCACATGAACTGAACATGTATTGGTGCTTTGGTTACAACAAAAAGATGCGCACTCGTAATCGGAAGAACATGACTGACCTGTAGCGAGGTTTCCAATCACATCTACTTCTTCAATACATTGAGAGACGATCTCTTTTGACCAACATCTAGAGTTAAAGCAACATTCATCTCCGCCACAGGCACTTGAATTGGTACAAGAGTTAAGTGAAGAATAAAGTACTTCTCTACCGTCAAAGTTTTTAGTACTAGCGCGACTAAGTTGTAATTTAACTTTGGTGCTAGTATTCAGGACAACTTCTTGTCCGCTCTTATCTGTTGCAATAATTTCGATGGTTGCACCGACATTACATGAGGCAATGGTTTCGTTGGCAAATGAGTCGTAGGTTGAAACTCGCTTATTACAACCGTCCATCCAATCTGTTTCACCAGCGGCAACAAGACCACCATTGACTAAAGTTCTAGGCTCAAATGGCAGTGACGAAGCAAAGTGTTCAACGCCACCTTGAAGATTCATTTTTGTAGCGCGAGGAAATAAGAAGCTATTATAGCCCTGAGCAACGACGCCCGGAGTGAAGCTAGTTTGAAAGATACCCTTTGCCTTTGTGGTCGAGTTCACTGCTGAAAACAGTGCACCGCCCGAGATTTGCCAAGTCGATTGGGCCAAGACTCTAAATGGCCCTTCATAGCGATGATTCGTCACAATTGTGTCACCGTACACCACCCCACCAAGAGCCGGCGTTATCCCAAGAACTGATGAAAGATTGGCGGGATCATTATTATCAGGAAGACAGCGCTTCATCTTTTCAGTCTGTGAATTAGCGGCATAGCCTCCACCGAGAACATCGATTTGAGGCTCTTTAGGATTGATACGAATATTAGTTGTGTTATTAACTAGCCCACCATCTAGAACTTTGGCGTAGGCATACAAACAAGTCTCACCAGCAGCGTCGCAGGCGGTATTTGAAGCAGTCGAAACAAATGTTGGATCGTGCTCAAGCTTAAGACCACGGCAATACAAACCACCATCGAGCGGATCTTGGACTGGCTCTTTCGTCTCGGCCAAGTTTCCGTCATCATAATAGTTATTGTAATCATAGAGATCGTAGATCAAGCGAATATTCTCAAACGGTCTTGAGCTCAAGTTAAGCGCGAGCACTTCAATATCAGTTTGAGGAGTAATCCCTTCTCCACGCACAACCACAGCTGGAACAGTGACGGGTTCCATCTCGCGACCAAACTTAAAGCGAACTTTGACCAAGCGATTTGAAAGCGATGTAACGTTCAAGCCAGAAAGGTAAAGGTAGCCGTTATAGTTCTTAGGGATAGTAACTTTAGTTTTATAATTTCCAGTCTCTGGATCAATGATATGGCGAAGCTCTACCTTACCGCTGTCGGTAATTGTATCGAGCAAACTACTATCGAGGGTTCCATCTCCAGGACCTGCGCCCGGGCCAGATCCACCATTGCCATCGCCGCCTGTATTAATCGAGCCGCCAGAAATACCTTTCCTAGAAGCACGAGGTGTTTCAGGCATACAGCTTGTCAAAAGCAAGCTAGCAAAAACGAGAATGGTCGTTATTTTAAACTTCATCATCCATATGCCTTATCGGAAAAAGAACCTAACTTCTTAGAAGTTAAGAGCTTCTTCTATTATGACCGGCAAATATGGTGCAGCTTAGCGGAATCTGAGAAGGTAGAGTCAAATACATTAAAATTAGGTACTTACACACACTTCACAGCCTGGGGACAAATAATCATGGCTTAATGAATGCCAAAAGTATCAGTCAGCTCGAGAAGATTACTCGGATACTTGCTCAAAAGTTCCCCGCTCGCGGTTTTTCCTGACCCCGGGAACACTAAAAACACGGCCGTGAAAGGATAGATAAACTCCCGGCGAAAGCAACTTACAAGAGCAAAGCGCCTCAGTTACATTTTGAAGGGCATCGGAGTCTTCAAAACCAAGAGGCTTCATCGCACCAGTGAAAACGATAGGAACTGGTGGCGTTTTAAACTCACTGAAACAACGTTCGGCCGAAACCGCCATGGTATCAGTTCCATGCAAGACAACGATTGGTGCCTTTTTCTCAAACTGTGATTTTATAAAATGCATTAAAAGCGCACGATCATCATCAGTCATAAAAAGTGAGTCCTTACTCATGACTGAGAAAACCTGCAAATTGGTATAAGGCAGACGAAGGCGCGACATGATTCGGGCCTTAATAATTGACTCACGATTAGAGAGTGAGCCGTCTGACTCGTCATAGGTTTTTTCGATCGTGCCACCAGTTGTGATCACGACTATATCTTGTAGGCGATTATTGTTCATGCGCGGCATCCTAGCGCAATTTTGTAACCTTGACACTGGCTATTTCGCGCCCATCTTATAGGAGCACTGCAGCTAAAGGAGTCTATTGTGAGTGAGCGTACAGGTAATATCTCGGTTCAAACCGCCGACATCTTCCCCATTATCAAAAAATGGCTATATTCAGAACACGATATCTTTCTTCGAGAGCTCGTAGCTAACGCTACCGATGCTATCACCAAGCGCGCAACCCACGCTCGTCTTGAAAACAAAGAAATGCCAAGTGGCGCCATTACCGTCACAGTTGATCCAAAAGCAAAAACTCTCACGATTTCAGACAACGGAATTGGCATGAGTGAGGCTGAGGTTGAAAAATACTTAGCCCAACTAGCTTTTTCTGGCGCAGAGGAATTTGTAAAAAATATGAAAGATCAGGGTGCAGACTCTGGCAAAGATATCATTGGTAAATTCGGCCTTGGCTTTTACTCCGCCTTCATGGTGGCAAAGAAAGTTGAAGTTGAAACTCTGTCCATGAAAGATGGGGCGACACCAACGAAATGGACTTGCCTTGGCGACCCAACTTATACATTTGAAGCCTCGACAAAAAGTGAAGTCGGAACCAGCATTACCCTTCATTTGGCCGATGACTCTCAAGAGTTCTTGGGCAAATTCAAAGTTAATGAAACGCTTAGAAAGTTCTGCGATTTCATGCCCTACCCTATCTCAGTTAAAGAAGTGACAGAGAAAGATGACGATAATGTCATTGTTATCAACGACACCCAACCACTTTGGCGTCGCGATCCAAGTGAACTTAAAGACGAAGACTATCTGGGCTTCTTTAAGAAAATGTTCCCAATGGACAAAGAGCCTTTGTTTTGGATTCACTTAAAAGTTGATCACCCATTTACTTTAGAAGGTATTCTTTACTTCCCTAAGTTTAATCCTATGCGCCCGATGAATGAGCGCAGTATTCGCCTCTACGCCAAACAAGTTTTCGTATCAGACGATGTGAAGAATGTTATTCCTGATTTCTTGTCGCTTCTTAAAGGTGCCATTGATTCAAGTGATATTCCTTTAAACGTTTCTAGGTCTTCACTTCAGGGGGATCCAAACGTTACTCGCATTAGTAACTACGTAACAAAGAAAGTCGCTGAAGCTCTTAAGAAACTGTATAAGAATGATCGCACTAAGTATGAAGCTATTTGGGACGATATCGGCATGTTCATCAAGTACGGCTGTATTTCAGATCCAAAGTTTGATGAGTCGATGCGCTCCATGGTTTTATTTAAGAACTCAGAGAAAAAGCATGTCACTCTAGAAGAATATAGAGAAAGTATCCCCGAGCAGATGAAAGAAAAGCTTGGCGACAAGATTGTTTATTTTGAAAAAGACAAGGGCGATCGTTCGCTGCGCTCTCAACTTCTGCTCCAGGGTATCCATACCATCGAGACAGACGATCATATTGATCCACATTTCATGCAACACGTGGAAACGAAGAAAGTTGGCGATCGCGGCTTTGAGTTCGTCGCTTCAGATGCAGTTGTTTCAGAACTTCTTGGCAGTGAGGCCACAGGTCCTGAAGACATCAAAGTTAAAGAGATCTTTGAAAAGATTCTCAACGCAAATGCCACTGAAACAGATAAGCAAGAAGTGGAAATTCAAAAACTTAAATCTGAAGGATCCCCTGCTTGGTTTAAAGTTGATGAGCAGATGAAGCGCTTTAGCAAAATGGCGCAAAGTATGGGCAACGACCATACTTTCCCACTAAAGAAAACTTTGGTCATCAACCCGGCCAACCCACTTATCCAAAATGCATTAAAATTGCATGAGCGCGGAGACCGTGAAGAGTTGGTCGAAAAAATTTGTCGCCACGTAGAAGACTTGGCTTGCATCTCTTCGGAGGGACTTAAGAATGATGAACGCGATCTATTTGTGAATCGTTCTCAATCGCTTATCCAAGAGCTTACGAATATGGCTCTATAAGTTGTCATTTTCCTCAATCTAAAACGACAGGCCCTAATTGATTATCCATCAGTTAGGGCCTTCTTAGCTCTCAATAAACATTCCTGATAAAATATGATGAATCCTTCATCTTTCTCAAACTAGGACGTATTTATGCAAGACTCAGATCTGAAAGCTCAATACCTTGAGCTCTTGCAAAGCGCCTACCTGGAATGTGTGCATGAATTTGGCAAGTTCTTGGATCACGAGATTTACCACGACCAAATCAGTGGTATCCGGGTTAGGGCCCAGTCCCATGGAGTCGACCCAGAAGCTTTTGATCAATGGGTAAATGATACTATTTCGACATCTACAAAACGCACCTGGCGCAAAGCAAGCTAACTTACTTCGCGCCTAGGGCTTAAGCTATTTTTCTGGGGGGA
>TARA_R110000868_G_scaffold75301_8_pt1 | contig 10071 bp, 6 predicted proteins | sample TARA_R110000868 | Tara Oceans TARA_R110000868 (sample SAMEA4397489) | marine metagenome | biome: Polar Biome; feature: [SRF] surface water layer (ENVO:00010504); material: water (ENVO:00002006), including particulate matter (ENVO:01000060) such as... | depth 5 m | reverse complement strand
TTCTGAAACAGAAGACAGACGTTACAAGACTTGGATTACAGGTTCTGCCGGTGGTGCTGAGACTTCTGACCTTGATGCAATGGAGGTAAACTTCCTTTCTGAAAGAGCAGTATGTACTTTAGGTGCAAACAACTTCTTCTTGTTCCAAAACTAGGAGAAATAAATTCAGGGGAGTGTCTTTAAAGACACTCCCTTTTTTTAAAATCTAATTAAATTATATTATAATGAATACAAAACAAAAAGTGTTTACCGATAAGGTATACAAGCTAACAAAAGAAGCATCCCCTTTATCTTTTATGTTGCCAACAAGGCACACTACACAATTTCCTCTTTTACATTTTGATGAAGAACAAGGAAGTAATCGTGCTCTGAGGTATGCAAGAAACCAAAAAAGTCCTTTCGAAGATGAGCAAGATGGAAACGCAGTCTTAGAACCTATTATCTTTGAAGATGGGTTTTTATCTGTCTTAAAAAACAATCCTGTACTACAAGAGTTCCTTCACTTTCACCCATTAAATGGAGTGGGATTTGAAGAAATTAACGAGGAGCGTGATGCTAATGCTGAAGTTGAAAGACTTAATGCTGAAGTTGATGCTCTAATTGCAGCAAGAGGAATGAAGGTAGACCAAATAGAGATGGTATCAAGAGTTCTTTTTAATAGAGATGTAACTAAGGTATCTACATCAGAACTTCGTAGAGACATCTTAGTTTATGCCAAGAATTACCCTGCAGACTTTCTTGATGTGATTAATGACCCTGCATTAAAATTGCAAGCTAACGTATCACTCTTTTTTGAAAAAGGTTTATTAGCCTTTAGAAAAAACAACAAAGAAGTATGGTTTAATACCACTTCAAATAAAACAAAAATGTTAAATATTCCTTATGGCGAAGAGCCTATGATGATAGTATCATCATTCCTTCAGTCAGATGATGGAATTGAAAACTATAAACTACTTGAGAAGTTACTATAATATTAAATACTCAACAAGGTTAGTCTTAGTTTTAAAAAATTCAGTTGTTAAGATTCCTATAAATAGAAAAGGGTATCTACAAGGATTAAACGAGAATAAGATTTGGAATAAATACAATAGCATTGCACCACTAGCACAGTTAAGATGGATATGTATAGGAGTCGTTTGTCAGAAAAGATATAATGAAGCTATATCTGTACCGGATGCAAAAGTTAAAGAAATAAAAGGATTAATTCCTGAGTTTGATTTTGACAATTGTGACCTTTACAATTTTAAAAATTGGGGTATAGATGGAAAGAAATACATATTGCTTGATTACGGAGTAAATGAACACATTGCAAGTTTGTATTGAAAGTGTAAGACCCCCTCTCAAAAAGAAGGGGTCTTTTTTTTTTGTTATCTTTGCTAAAAGGTTTATAGATGATTAACTCAGTGAGAAATACAGTTCTGTCTGTACTGAACAAAAATAATTACGGATATGTCTCTCCTTCTGATTTCAATTTATTTGCGAAGCAGGCACAGTTAGATTTATTCGAGACATACTTTTATCAGTACAACTATCAGATAAATAAAGAAAATGCTCGTCAGTCAGGTACGGGATATGCGGATATAAGAAAAAGTTTAGAGGAACTCATTGAAATGTTTTCCGTATTTAACCCACTTACTCTTAGTGCTATTCCTCCGACAAATACTAACGTATATTCTTTGCCGTCTCAGACGACAACAGGAGACGACTACTACCTTTTAAATAAGGTTCTTATATACAACAACCTTATAGCAAGTGGTACAAGTACAAATGTTGCAGTACCTGAAACAGATTTAATAGATGCAAATGCTACATTCATAACGAATGGAGTAAAAGCAGGTGATGTAATTGGGTTTGTTAGCGATGGGATTACTCAATATGTTACGGTTTTATCAGTAGCTTCTGAAACACTTTTATCAGCTACAGAAAGTGTTGTTAAAACTGAACCATTTAATTCAAATGGTATAGTATATAATATATACACAGACTCCGTAGAGGAGGCTGAAAAGGTTACACATAGCAAGATTACTATGTTGAATAATTCTATTTTAACAAAGCCTACTCTTACATTCCCTGCATACTCGCAGCAGGACAATACTATGTTTGCTTTTCCTAATACTATAAACAACATAGGACAAGTAGCATCACAATATATTAGGTATCCCTTAGACCCTAAGTGGACGTTTATTACATTGGTAAGTGGAGAACCTTCATTTGACCAATCGCAAGCTGATTATCAAGACTTTGAATTACCACTTGATTGTGAGCCGGACTTGATAAGTAAGATACTTCAATATGCAGGTATGTCTATCCGTGAAGCAAGTGCAGTTCAATTTGCACAGGGTCTTGAACAATTAGATAACCAATCAGAACAATAAATACGATGGCATATATTTCACAATATCAGTATTACGAAAACGGGGGGGTTGCTCCTGAAAATTCTAATTGGGGGTCTTATCAATATGTATCCCTATACGACATAGTCAACAATTTTATGTTGATGTATGCAGGAAACCATAGCTTAATAAATAACGAAGAAAGGTTTAAGATTCTATTTCACGCAAAACGTGCTATACAAGAATTAAACTACGATGCGTTTAAGGAAATTAAAGTACTAGAGTTAAGTGTCGATGACCAACTTAGATATGTTTTACCTTCTGACTATGTCAATTGGGTTAGAATATCAGTGCAAACCGAGGGAGTGTTATTCCCTCTCAGCGAAAATATTCAAACAAATTGGTCTTTAGCGTATCTTCAAGACAACACAGGCAAGATTTTATTTGACGAAGACGGCAATGCATTGTCTCCTCAATTTTCAGAACTAGATAAAGTAAGAATTTTCTCTATACAACCGAGCATTTATCTAAATTCGCAATCTCCTTTTAATGGACTTAGCGGATATAATGACGGGGGTGATTGGTATTTTGAAAGAAACATTGGAGCAAGGTTTGGATTAAACACTGAGACTGCTAACAATAATCCTACCTTTAAAATAAATCCTAAAGGTGGAGTTATTAACTTCAGTTCAGGTCTTCAAGATAAATTAATTGTCCTTGAGTATGTATCTGATGGTATGGAGAATGGAAATGATAGTACCGTAACGGTAAACAAAATGTTTGAAGATTATGTATATGCAGCCATTGAGTATGCAATTCTAGGTTCAAAATACGGGGTTCAAGAGTATGTTGTTAATAGAGCAAAGAAAAGAAAATCAGCTTTATTAAGAAACGCAAAAATTAGAATTAGTAATATTCATCCCGGTAGATTGTTAATGAATCTAAGAGGGCGAGATAAGTGGCTAAAATAATATGGCAAACCTTACAAGAAATTTTATAGCAGGTAGAATGAACAAGACCGTTGATGAACGGCTTGTACCTAACGGAGAGTATATCAATGCTCTTAATGTTCGTATGGGTTCTACTGAGGCTTCAGAGGTTGGTGTAATAGAAAACGCTAAAGGGAACATTCCGTTAACTACACTTAGTTATAATGGCAATGCACTAAGTTCTCGTGCGAGATGTATAGGTGCTTTTGATGACGGTACTAATGAGACTCTTTATTGGTTTGTGCACGATGACCTTTATCCCTCTTCACCAACAGGAAAAATAGATTTAGTAGTTTCATTTAGTACCACTACTAATACTTTAATATATCATTTAATTAGCGTAAATGCAGGGTTTAATGTTAATACCACTTTAAACTTTGACCCTAAATTTTTAATTACAGGAGTTAATAAGGTAGAAGATTTATTGTATTGGACTGATGATTTTAATCAACCAAGACAAATCAATGTAAAAAGAAATTATGCTAATCCTGTTGCGGGGGTTGATGGGTTTTTTAATGAGGCTATCCTTGTTATTAAGCAGCCACCTATTGCATCACCTACTGTTGTCCCAACTGTAACAAGTAGTCAAGATAACTTCTTAGAAGAAAGGTTTATATGTTTTGCTTATAGGTACAGATATGAAGACAATGAATATTCTGCTACATCTCAATGGAGCAAACCCGCATTTCTGCCTAACAGTTTTAGATATGATTTCGCAACTGCACTAAATTCAGGTATGAGTGGGAGTGCTAATATGGCGGTTATAACTTATAATTCCGGTGGACCATTAGTAAAGTCTATTGAACTATTGTTCAAAGAAAATGAATTCCCTACAATTAGAATTATTGAAAAATTCAATAAACAAACTGAAGGGCTTGCTGATTTTACCAATTACACTTTTGAGTTCCAAAACAGTCAAATTTTTACGATTCTTGAAAACTCAGAAATATTAAGACTATACGATAATGTTCCTCTATTAGCTAAAGCCCAAACAACAATGGGCAATAGACTTATGTACGGTAACTACGTTGATGGTTATGACATGGTAGATTTAGGAGATAGCCCTGTTAGATTAGAATATATATCAAATGTTATTTCTGAGGAGATTGGTGCATCTGATTTAGATGATTTAACTATTGTGGGGGATTGGACTTTTGGTGTTCCTTTGCAGCAGAATAACGGAAGGGTATCAATAGATTTTGCCGGAGTAAATTTAATTTCGGGAGGTATATTTAATCTTGAGTTAAGATATAAGTTTGGTATATATGGTGGTGACTCACCTTTTCCTACAGACCAACAGGTAGGTACTAACTTATCGTTTACTTACATTCTACAACAACCTTTTGCTAACGTCTTTGAACTTTTTCAAGATGCCGATTTTCAAGATAAAATAGGAACTGCATTAAACATACAGACTGTTGCAAACGCTTGTACGGGAACTACGTTTACCGATGCTTTTAATTGTTCTGTTGAACAGACCCTTGAGGCTCCCGGAAGTATTACCCTATATAAATACGAGAGTGGTCAATCTGCTGCAGGTCAGCCAATACTTACTGTTGCGAGTCCTGCTAGTACATTCTTGACTTTCCAACTGCCAACAATGAGGTATGTTGATGACCCTGCTTTTGTAACTATTACTCAGAGTGTATATACTGCTTATCAAATAGAATCAGCAGAGGCTACCTATTCTGAGGTTGGTAACCCAACAAGCCTTCACAGTAATCGTGGGTATGAAGTTGGCATCGTTTATATGGATGAGTTTAACAGGTCTTCTACTGCTTTAGTAAGTAATAATAACGCAGTTCATATTCCCTGTGCTTCATCAGCACTTCAAAATAAAATTCAAATAACTATACCAACAGGACAACGTGCTCCTTCTTGGGCTAAGAGATATAAGTTCTGTATAAAAGCTGATAAAGAAATTTATGAAACTATTTATACAACTTTCTTTTTTAGAGACACTAATACAAGTGACGATTGGTTTTTGCTTGATGGACAGAACTCACAAAAAGTTCAAATTGGTAGTGAGTTAATTGTAAAGACAGATACTTCAGGACCAAGAAGTAGTTGTACTTATACTACTGTATTAGACAAGGTTGCTCAAGCTGCAGATTGGTTAGACCCTGCACCTATTGATGATGCAGGACAAGATATAAAAGTACCGGGTGGTACATACATGAGGTTAGCAGCTAATAACTTTAGTACCACAACAGATATTGACGATGGGTTGCCTGCAACTTGGACTCAAGGAGAGAAATTAGCAGACACTAAAAGTGGGGATAGAGGTACGTGTGCTCCAATTGCATATCAGATAAATGTGCCGGACCCTAATAATGCCGGACAATTTATAGACTTACCAATTCCTGCAGGCTCAAAAATTCTTCTAAAATACGAGAGTATTCGACTCGGTAAGGATAACGATTTTCAGGGATTAACTTACGTATACGAACAAAACTTTACTTCTGCTCAAGACTATTCAAGTTTTAGAGAATGGTGGGAGGGAGATAATATATCAGGAACTTTAAATGCATCTTTTGTAATAAGAACTTCCACAAATAATGAACCTGCTCCGGAGGGATTTTATAACCCTACTTTAGACCCTCTTGCTCCTGTCTGTAATTTGAATGTAAATTTTAAATTTGTCCAAGCAAATCCTACCGCAGTAATGTACTTATATGTACAAGGCGTTAAAGGATATAATTCTAGGAAAAAACGAACAAATAACAAAATGGAAATTCTTATACAACGTGCGAATTCGCTTGTTATATTTGAAACAGAACCTATCGATGCTGCTCCAAATATTTGGCTTGAGTCTTCAGAGGCATATAATATTAACACAACCACAGGCGAGCATCTTAGTCCCGACCAAAGTCAAGATTTTGCAAACAATACCCCTGCCTTAATAGTTACAGATTTCTTTAACTGTTACTCTTTTGGAAATGGTGTAGAGAGTTATAAGATAGAGGATGCTATAACAGGAAAAAAATTAGAACTTGGTAATAGAGCATATACCACTACAGACACAGACTTCAAAAGAGTTCGTAGATATTCAGACATTACCTATAGTGGTGTTTATAATGAGGAGTCTAACAGGAATGGATTAAATGAATTTAATCTTGGTTTATTAAACTTTAAGTCCTGTGAGCAATCATTTGGTCCTATCAATAAATTATTTGCAAGACAAAGAGATATTCTTACATTACAAGAAGATAAAATATCATATGTTCAAACGGACATAAACTTATTGTCTGATGCAGCAGGTGGCTCAGGAGTTGTGGTAGCAATACCAAAAGTCTTAGGAAGCCAAGTTGCAAGAGCAGAAGAGTATGGTATATCTAATAACCCTGAGAGTTTTGTTCAGTGGGGACCTGATAAGTACTTCACAGACGCTAAGAGAGGCTCTGTAATCAACTTAAAAGGACAAACGGCAGAAGCGTTAACTGCGGTCTCAATGATGGGTATGAGGTCTTGGTTTAGAGACTTGTTTATTGACGACTTTAATACTCAAAAACTTGGGGGATTTGACCCTTATATGAATGAGTATGTAATATCATCAAATAGTATTCAATTACCTACTCCTGTTATCTGTGAGGATTGTGGAATAACAACATCTATTGAGGTGAAGGAAGGTACAGATTATATTACTTGTTATGAACTTGGAGATTTAGTTGGCGATGTTATTGTAGACTACACTGTATCTTCTGTTGTCGGAACATTTACTGTAACTTCACTATACAATGGGATTTCAACAGTAGTTGGTCCAACAAGTACAAGTGGGACTTTGACATTCACTAAGGACGTTGTTAATATTGATACTGCACAAATTTTTATTGATTCTACAGACTCTGTTTCTTTACAATTAACTGTTAACTGTCCTGATGCAGATTCTATTACTATTGTTTTAGTGACTATAACAAGTGATAATGAAGCAGGGTTATTTACAACTAACCAATACAGATGGCAAGACGGAACTTTTATTTCTCCATTACATACTGAGAAAGTAAAGTTTGCAACAGGGAATAATCCTATTGTAAGTAGCTACTCTACTATAACAGGACAACAAGGGGGTGGTGTTATACCATCTAATGGTGCGACAGTAGCGATGTTTAATAATACCTTTGTCCCTGATGATTTCGTATTTGATATTGCGGCTGATGAGTTTAAATATCTAAGAAGTAGTACAACGTATAATAATACACCTACAGATATTCAAGCGTTATTAGCGACAACAAATACTGCAACGCCAATTTTAGCACCAATAAACGGGAACACTGCATACTCCGCACAATTTCAAATGCCATCTACAGGAGACTATCTCTACTTGGTTTGGGACTACAGAAACAGTACTCCTTTTGAATTATGCTATGACGCAACGACTGCATTAGCTGCTTGTTGTGATTGTCAAACTCAAGGTGACACTCCTACACCTTCCGGATATGTGATTCGTGATTGTATGACAGGTTATCAAGGTTATATAGCAGAACAAGCTGCTTTCAACTTTACTTTTGGTGACGTAGTACAATATAAAGTAGGAACAGGTGGTGGCACAGGTATTACGCAATGTGGAACTGTTCAAAGTTCAACTACCCTTATTGCAAATGCAAGTATTCAGAACGCATCTACTTATAATTGTGATGATGAAACAGATTGTCCTACTTGTACTAGCTATACTGTATCGACATATTCTTCTTCAGGATTATCATATAGCTATACAGACTGTGATGGTCTAGAGGCAGGTGGTACAATTGGTGGTGCAGGTGGTTATGACGAAGAAAGTTTCTGTGCAAGAAGAGGAACAGTAAGTGTGTCAAGTGCTCAAATAAATTTAATTCAGTTTGGACCTTGTGCTCCCTAAAATAAAATAAAATAAAATGCCAACAACATATTACTTAGACGGAAATACTTTTCTTAATTCTACATCAGTTTATACTAATGCGGCACAAACTGTGTGTGCTCCGGACGGTTTTTATTCAGACGGAACTAATTCAAGAGAGTTAGTTAATTGTATATTACTACCATCTGAGGTATGTGGAGATTGCTCTACTGCGTGTGATGAATCTATTAATCTACCGGGGGCTGCAGGTAATCAAGGTATCTACTCAGTCAACTATGATTTAGGCAGTGCTACAGGTGCAGTTATTGTTACATTTGCTCCTGCGGCAGTACCTGATGGAATTAGAGTTACTTATGATAGTTCAGTATACAATACATTAAGTAGTCCTTTTGATGGATACCATAAAGGGACAAGTGCTGCACTCTTTACTTACGTAGGTTCAACAACTGCGGATTGTGGTATTTCAGGAACTACGTATGCTAATATACCAACCTATCTATACAATGGTACTGCATTTCAAAATACAGGGACACAATCAATTACAGTTTCACCATTAGATGTTTCATTATCATCAAGCCCTCCGGGAAATCCTATTATGGTTATCCCTAAGACATCTGCAACACCTTCATCATTATCTATAGAAATAGTGGGTCCTTGTGATGCTACAGGTTGGGCTATAATTGTAGCTTGTGCGGAATCTCTACCGGGATATAGTTCTTCAACTTCTGCATCAGGGTCATTCCCTGAAGCCTGTAACGCACCTTTAAATTCAACGTATTATAATGTGGCGGTAACAGGAACTGCAGGCGTTCCTTTATTACACGACTATGTGTTTAGTGATGCCAATGGATTCCAAGCATTAGCTAATGGTTGGTATAGAACCACAAGTGGATATATTGAAGTGACTAATGGTATTGTTACATCTGTAGGAACTTGTAACCCTGAATATATTTACCTATCATCACTACAGGATGTTTGTTCGGTATTCTGTGACGGTACAAACAGAGCAATTACTTCGCAAAGACAAACTACAAATAATCATAATTACTCACAGATAGCTTTAAATGATGTTATTACTCCTTCAGTATTAACTGATGGCTTCTATGCTTATGCTGCAACTTCTACAGATACAAGCACCGGTCCATTCCAAATAATGCAACTAGAAAATAATGTAGTTATTGGACTAAATTTCTGTAGTGGGGCGAGTTGTTCACCTGTTTAAAATATATATATATGCCCAATTATACACTAACATATGACGAAGGAGTACAAGGATGGCCATCCTTCTATTCTTATGAACCTGATTTTATGATTGGGATGAACAACTACTTCTATACATTTAAAGGGGGTAACCTTTACCGTCATAATGTAAACGAGGTTAGAAATAATTTCTATGGAGTTCAGTATACCTCAACACTACAAAGCACATTTAATGATTTACCTTTAGAAAATAAGTTATTCAAAACACTTAATTTAGAAGGTGACAATGCTTGGGAGGCAACCATGCAAACTGATATACAAGATTCAGGATTTATTGATGATGCTTGGTTTGAAAAAAAAGAAGGGGCTTGGTTTGGGTTTGTAAGGAACTTAGGTACTGTACCTTCCGCAACATCAGAGTATGCTTTGCGTTCTTTAAATGGTATTGGTAGAAGTTCTGTAGTTGCAATCGGTGCAGGTACTGCGACAATTGCTTTCCCGCTAACAGTTCAAATTGGAAACATCCTAAGTATAGGTGATATGTTTTATTTTGGATTACCTCCAACTTATAATAGTCCACAACTTGCAGGTCAAATTACTCAGGTTAATATTAACCTACGTGCAGGGATAAACCAAGTTGTTATAAATACGGTAGGAGCAACCTTTATCCCTACTGTTACACCAACCCCAACTACTGTGCCTATACCTATACAGA
>TARA_R110000868_G_scaffold183748_2_pt1 | contig 10072 bp, 3 predicted proteins | sample TARA_R110000868 | Tara Oceans TARA_R110000868 (sample SAMEA4397489) | marine metagenome | biome: Polar Biome; feature: [SRF] surface water layer (ENVO:00010504); material: water (ENVO:00002006), including particulate matter (ENVO:01000060) such as... | depth 5 m | reverse complement strand
ATTATATTGAATTTTACTCCAAATATAAGAAATTTTAAGCTATTTGAAATGATTAATTTATATCTAAAATATGTTGATCAAATTCTAGTATTTCTTTGGTTTCTTCAGCAACCTTGTATTTAGATAAAAGATCTCCGTACTGCCCTACAGCCTTGCTTTGTATGTGTATAAATTGCTCTAAATATTGAGCTACTTCAACATCTTCTTCAAAAGCCTCTTTATAGAAGTTTTTATATTGTTTTAAGACATCTATTTCTGTTCTGTAACCAATTTCTAAAGCATCCCCAATTGATTCCACTTCATCTCTAATTGCATCAATTTTAGGCATATCAGCCACATCGCCCATATCATTAATAAAATTTACATGCATTTGATAATGTGTCAATTCTTCAGCGCTTTCTGCTAAAAAGTATTTTTGGCTATTAAAAAATCCTAATCTTTGCAAATTATTTGCAATATGCTTCCATAAATTAGATTGATATAATTCTACTTGCAATGCATCTTGAAGACCTTCCTTCATGCTAGCGCTAAGTCTTGATTTCACTACCATTTTATTAAATTTTACTTCAAATATATGAAATTTATGGCTAATTTAAGTCTTTTTTGTTTTCTTCATGGATTTCAACTTACTTACTTTTTCAGGCAATTTTTTACCTTTGCTAGCTTGATTCCACTCATTTACATTAACCCCCTGCTTTTCTAATTCCTTTTTATGGATATTGAAATACGCTTCTTGTGCTTTTGATTTGTATGGCATAATATTAATTTAATAACGCTTCTTTTCTTTTGGTACATCTTGTACTTTTACCCCAGTTCCGCCAGATATAAGACCTACACCAATACCTTTTAAAATATCATTTATTTGAGCATCATCCATTCCTTTTTCTTTCATACTTGACTTTACTTCATGTAAAGCTTCAGATACCGGTATTGGCGTTTGTTGTTGAGCTAAATAACCACCTATAGTATAAGGCTTTTCGCCTTTTCTAGGTTTTACTTTTGACCAAGGAAGAGGGCGTCCCATAGCATCAGTACCTGTAAATATATCCATAGCTGTGCTAGCAAATGGTGATAATTTATATCTTAACTGCGTTCCTACAGTTTGGAATTGTGTTTCTTGTGGTTTTCTTCTTAATTCTTTTTTTGTACCTGTATAAGCAGTTTGAGCTGAATTCATCATGGTGTATATAAATCTCATAGTAGCTTCAATACCTCCTGTCGGATCTATTGTTTTACCGGCTATTTTGAATTTAAGCCAATCACCTTTAGATGGGTCATCAAAATTAATTTTATCTTTTGACCCTGTAGCAGCTAATATACCTGCATTTGCAGTTAAAAGAGCGATATATGTTGCTATTTTTTCTCCTGCATTTTTAGCCACTCTTTTTGCCATTGCTTTTTCAGCCGGTGTTGCATTACCCCAATCTAAAAATGTTTTAGTAGCTTTTACTGGATCACCAATCAATCCTTGCCATCTTGATATTTCTAATTTAGGAGCAAAAAATGCAGTACTAGTCCATTTAGGGGTATTTATTTCACTTGTTCCAGTAGCATGATTTACTAATTTAGCAAGTTCTTTCGCTGTATTAGGGTCTGCTTTTTCTGATGCAGATAATCCATCATAGAATGATTTAGCAAGGTCTAGTCTATAAACTTTTAACGCATTAAAACCCCTATTACCAACAGCGCCTAATTTATCCCACCAACTTTGCTTTATAAATTCTCCTTGATAATCATCATATTTTTCACTTGGGTCTACTGCCAATCCAGCATCTTTCCAAAATTTAAAACTTGAATCATTTTTTAAATCTTCCATTGCTCTTTCATAATTCGCTATTTTACCAAATGCAAAATTAAATTGCTTTATGAAGAAAGGGAAGTATGTTTTATATTCAGATGGTTGGAATAAATTCATACCAGCATGAGTAATACCTCCTACTGTACCATGACCTGCTGTTTTTAGTTTAAAGAAAAAACTAGGGATTGATTTAAAAAAACCAGTTGCTTTTGATTGTCCAGCATTTTGTACATAGCTTTTTGCTTGAGCAATAGCTGCTTTTCTTTTATTAATTGTACTGTACATTTCATCACTAATAGTTCTAGCTTGTTTTGGAAGAGTTATTGCATCTCTAACTTGCTTAGTACTAAGACCTAAATCTTTAGCGACTCCACTTAACATTTCTTCAAATGAAGCATCCTTATCTAAATACTCACTTTTAGCATAATTCCATATATCTCTAACATCTTCAACATTAAAATTAGAATCTGTCTTGTCTACAAATCTTTTTGTAAAATTTTCAAATTTTGCTTTTTCTATTTTATTTTCTAAATCTAATTCTCTTTGCGTTTTTTCTCTTTTTTGTTTTTTAGTTGGTTCTTTTTCTTTACCATCAACTATATCTTGTAATTCTTCTTCTAATTTTATAACTCTTTTTTCACTTTTAATTTGATCTTCTAAATCTAATTCTTTTTGTGTTTTTTCAATTAATTCTTTATTTTTTGTTTCTTTTTCTCTTCTATTTCTTAAATCATCCAATTCTGCTTCTAATCTTTGAATTCTTTTTGCAGTTTTATCTTCTGAATTTTCTTTTACATAATCAACAAATGCTTTTTGTGCATCTTTTTGTTGGTTAGCATTTAAATTTTTATACCAATCGCTATTTTTAACATGTTCAACTCCATCTGCTATTGCTTGTGCAATATCACCACTTACTTCAACAGTTTTTGCGGCAACTTCTAAAGCGCCGTCCCAAACTAATGATGCAGGTGTAGCTGCTGAAAAAATATCAGGTCTAGATAATTTACCCTTCCTAATAAATCTAGCTATTTTTTTAAATTCTTCTTTTACTTTACCTACTTCTTTTTCTTCTACTTTAACTTGTTCATTGACAGCTTTGTTAATTACTTCAGTAAGTTTCTTAGTTAAATCTTTTAATTTAGTAGTTAAATTTTTATTATCTGTAGTTAATTTTTCAATTTGAAGTTTTTGCTCTTCGGTTAATGGCTTACCTGTTTTTTCTTCATATGCACTTTGCATTTGAACAAATGAACCAGTATCAATATCTGTTCCACCTTGTAAAGCGGTAAAACTTTGACCAGCAGCTGTACCCATTGGCTTAACTACATTCCTAGTCCAATTATCATATATTCTTTTTGCGTTTTTAAACTCCTTACTATTTTCTCCAAATTCACTTCTAGCATCATCGGCAGCTTTTAATAAATCTTCAGCATATGCTCTGACTATAGATATATCATCTGCATTTGCTTTTTTAGTTATTTTAAATTGAGCTGCAATATCTTCTGGATTAACACCGCTATTTATAAATGCTCTACCTCTTTCAGCATATTCTTTAGGAGTTAAGCCAGTGCCTCTTTCAACTTCAGGTAATCCTAAGTTTTCTGCTATATCTTGCAAGGCTTTATGGGAAACTCCAGATACAAGTCTTGGAGCAACTTCAACTTCTACTTCTATTTCTTTTGTAGGTTCTTTTATTTCAATTTTTTCACCAGTTATATCTGCAACTTTTTTAACAAATTCTGATTTATTAAATTCATTAATATTTCCTAATTTATGTTTTTCAATAGCATAAACAATAGCTTCTGTCAAATTAGAACCTGCTTCTATAGCTTTTGCAATTGTTTCTATAACTGTATTATATAATGCTATAGGTACACCAGCTATGTTAGATTGTAAAACATCTTTGTCTAGGATTATTTTTCCTTTTCTTAAAGTGTCTGCTATTTTTTTACCTTTTTCACTTATAGTTGGTTCAACTTCTGCTATTTTTGGCTTAATTATTGTTTCTAATTTATTTACTAAATTAGGATTCTTCCCAGATAATTTTGCTTTTTCATAAGCTCCAGATAAAGTCTCTACTGTTTCAGGCTTTAAATCAAATATAACACTCCCTTCAGAAAATTTATCAGGACTTCCAGTGCCTCTTTCTTCCTTTAACCCTCTTACATCAACACCTTCGTACCCTAGAATTTTAAGCATTATAGTCTCAAATCTTTCCTTTGATTCATCACCGTATTGATTTTTATCCCATCCTTTTTTATTATATAAATCAAGTTTTTTCTTTAAATCTTCTTTAAAAGAATCCTTGCCTTTTAACTGCTGTAACTGTTTATCTATTTCTGCAATTCTATTATTAATTTGTTGAAATTCTCTATTTGATTTTACAGTTTCAAGAGCTTTTTCTAATTGATACAATTCTGACTGAATTTGCTTTGGTTTATTATAATCGTTTATTGCTTTTTTAAGGACAGGACTTAATTTTAAATTTTTAATAAAGTCTTCATATGCTTTATCAAAATTATCTGAATTTTGTACAAACTTCTTTAAATATGCTTTTGTTTCCCAATATTCTTCTGTTTTAGGTTTATATAAATTATATTGACTAAAATCAACAATTCTAAATTCACCAGATTTTCCAAATCTGCTATTACGATTAACCACCTGAGCAGGATTTGAAAGAAAATAATATCCAGTATAGGGTTGTTCTCCATTATATCCGGGTTGTAAATAATCAGATTTACCCGGCAATTCACCTACATGAAAACCAGCGTCTTTAAATACAAGGCTAGCGGCATTAGCAACTTCTTCAGTAGATTCTATAGCTTTTTGCTTTATAATTTTATCCAATTCGGCTATAGGCTCTACTTCAGTTGGTTCAACTCTTCCTTCCATTGTGGGAACCTCTGTTGTAGGTCTTCCAGCAACTCCTTGTCCACCGGTTTCTCTACCCCTGCTATTGAGAGGTAATTCTTCAACGAAACCTCCAGTTTCGCCTTCTTTAAGGCTTCTATCAATGAGTCCTGACCAGTCTGTTTTTGATAAATCTTTTCCATTTTCTTTAATTGTTTTTTGTAATTCCTCAAGAGTTATTTCACCATTTTTATATTTATTCCATAATTCTCTAGCTTGAGATTTATTTGCTTCAGTTTTATCAGACGGAGGGAATAATGATTTAACTCCTTCCCAAGTTATGCTTTGCATTTCTCTAGGTAATACTCCTCTTTGTTTAGCTGCTTCAGAATAGGCATCATGGAAAAAAGAATAAGTTGCAGGATCAAATTTAACTTCAGGACTTTTAGAACCTAGTGGTAAAAAATATCCTGCTGCCATAGCATGAGTATCAATAGTTGCAAATTTTTCAGAATTTGGGTCAATAATATTATTATTAAAATTTCTTACTTTTGATGCACCACCTAGATTATCTGATATATTTTTTTCACTTCCATTATTTAAAATTGAAATTGCTTTTACTATAGTATCATATCCACTAAAACTAGAATTAGATTTAGTTCTTCCAACTATATGACCAGTAGGCAATCTTAATGGTGCTGTTCTATCATATTTATTATCAAATTCATTTCTAATTAAAACAGATTTATCATAATTAGATAATTCAGAATATTTTTTACCAATTGACTTTTCTAATTCTTTAAAATATGCTACTTGAGCTGGATAATTTTCTCCTGTTTTTTTATAATAATCAAAAGCTTCTTTTGTAAATATTGCATCTTTATTATTATGATTATAATCCATTATAAAATGAGCAAGATGTAAATTATCAAACCAAGGTTTTTGAGGTGATTGAGAAGCTATAACAGCTGCTGATTGCTCATGTGTTATATCATATTTATTTGCAAATTCTTTTGCAATTTTATTTGCACCATCATACCAAAGTTTAGATATAGTTCTTACCTTTTCAGGTATATTATCATATAAATAAAGCAAATTAGAAACAACAGTTGATTTAGCTTTATTATATACCTCATCAGACCATTTTAATTTTTGTTCTGAAGTCCAATTTGAATTGTATTTTCTAACTTTACCTAATACCAAATTGCTTTTAGAAATTTCTTCAGCTCTAGATATATACATATCTGGCTTATTTGTTCTAAGAGCAACTAGACTATTTTCTCCTGCATGAGTTATTTCTTCAATACCTTTCTTTTTAGCAGTTAAAATCATAGCAGGTTGTGTTTTACCTGCCTCAACTGAAGATTCAGTAGATAAAGAAATGGCATGTCTAGAAAATAATTCTTTATCCCAATTACTTCCTTTTACATTTTTGTCTATCCATTCAATTGTGTCTTGAATAGCTTTACCAAATTTTGTTCCTTTTTCTACTTGTTTAGCTAAAAATTCTAATGCGCCATCGTAAATAGCTTTAGTAAGACCTAAATCAGGCAATAAATTTAATGTACCTTTTTCAGTTTTTAAACTTCTGATTTTATCGGCAAGACTTTGCGTAGCTTGAGCTTTTTCAGCTTGTGCTTTTATTTCTTGATACTTTCCGCTTGCTTCTTGGATAAAGGCATCAATATCGAACCCTTTTTGCTGCCTTTCTTTGCCCCGCTCTCCTGCAATAATTGAATCATAGTCTTTTTGTTCGACAAATTCGCCGTTGATTGGTTGGTATTCATGTTCTGATTTAATTCCATTTTCATTCAATTGTTTTACAAAGTTAATGACATTTTGTGTTTTTTCAGCATTTGTATCAAGAATAATTATATCACCACTATCTTTATCTACAGTAAAATATTCTAAACCATTGTCTTTTAATAAGTTAAGCGCATTTTTAGCATCTTCAAAATTTCCTATTTTAATAACATGTTCAAACCCAACTCCATTGTCATCATAATTACCAATTAAAACACTATCTTGTTTTTCTGGAGCTGCTTTTCCTAATATAGCAGCCATTAATCTAGCTTCATCTGGCTTTGCCTCAATTTGCATTACATTAGATACTTCTTGAACAGGTCTTCCTGTTTCCTTATCTACATATCCACCCCAAGTATCTGCTTTATTTACAATAGGTATTCCTAATCCTTCAGCTAATTTTTGTAAATTTTCTTGATGTAATTTATAATCAGGTGAATTTCTAATTTCTTGATCTTGAGCAATATCTAACACATTTTTTTCTCTAAAAGGAGCAAACCCTATAGTTATTGGCTTTTGTGTTTCTGGGCTAATAGGCAATTCTTCTACTTTAGCATTTTTACCTAGATTAATTTGATATGCTAAATCTTCTGCTACATTACCTCTAAAAGTTCTTTTTTGACCTTTAGATGTTTCTAAATTAACAGAAACAACATTGCCATCTTTATCTTTATTAATTGCTTTTAATGGATCGGAATAATTGTTTATATATTCTGTTCCTCTTACTTCTAAATTACCATTATCATTAATAGTTACTACAGATTCTTCATTTTTTATTCCAAATTTAGAAATTGGTATGTCATTAATTTCATCTACATTACCTATTTCATAAATTTTATTTGAATTATCTGGTTTAAATATTACCGTTTGACCATCTTGAAAAAATTGTCCGTTTTCTTCATTATATGTACCTCTTTTATCAAGAATTTCGCCTACAGTGATGTCTTTTTCTTCTAAACTTTCTTTAGTATTTTCTATTGGATTACCTAAATCATCAACTTCATTTTTAAATACATCCCCTGTTTCTAATATTTTTTGTGCTTTTTCTCTTTCTTTTTTTATTTGCTCATCCATGTAAGGATGATATGTTTTATCTAACTTGCTTTTAGACTCTTCTAAATTATTTATTTTTTCTTGAATACCTTTTAATGAAGCTTTTAATTCTTCAGACAACCCTTCTGGAACTTGAAATTCTGTTTTAATAAAATTATTCAATCCATTCATAGCTTTTTCTGTAGACCCTTCAGGAAGAACTCCACTATCTTCTGCCGTTTGATAAATTTTCTGAACTTCATCTAATGGCAATTGAGATACTACTTGTTTGGCTTGAGCAATTATTGGCTTAGGAACTTTTATTGCTCCTGAAACAATACCCATCGCCTGTACTGCTGCTGCGGTATGCTTACTTTGTATAATTTCTTTTGCAGCTAATCCAGTTCCACCTAGTACATATGTAAGAGCAGCCATATCAATTCCTCTATTAATAGAGTTTTCTAGAATATCTTTTGGCGATATTCTATATCCTTGAGATTTTGCTCCTAAATCAGTAACCAAAGAACTTAAAGATGCATATCCACCTTGTTTTAATCCTTCTCCACCTAAATGTTTTAATGAATTAATAAAAGGTTGAACTTCAACTTTTGTAACTGCATCTTTTAACTTACTAAATGTGCCTCCCATTGCAGCACCAGCGCCTATACCTGCTGCTTCTCCAAAATATCCTGCATTTTGTGCTTTATCAAATGCTTCTTCATCAGACATTTGAGGATTTTGCTTTTTTAAATCCTTATATGTTCTTTTTAAATTATCTGTGTAACCGGAAAACCCCATATCTTCAATAAAAGACAATACATTGCCAGCCTGACTTGCTTTAGATGCTCTCAAAGCTGCTGATGTTGCCATTTCTAATCCGCCTGTGGCGCGACCTGCTCCTGTTAACATTCCTATACCATAAGCTCCTGCCTTTAATAAAGGACCGCCAATTTCAGCTGTTTTTTCACCTAACCAAGGTAAAATTCCTTTATTTTTATATGGTAAATATTCAGCTCCTTGATTTGTTTCTTCTTGCCATAATTCAACATTTAATTGATTAATAGCATCTTGTTTAGGCAACTTTGTAAAAGCTTGATTTTCTAATGTTCTATTGTAATCTTTATTATATGTATCCCATAAAGTATTAAAATATCCCTGATCAACTGCTCTCATAATTGTAGGGTTCCCGGTTTTTGGGTCTGCTCCTACTTCATATTCTCCAGTAGCTAATTTATATTCAATATCTTTTTTTTCTTTATCTTCAGTCCAAGCTGTGTTTATTGCTGTTTCAGATTTTTTTCTAATAGCTATAGTATTACTTATAGCTTGATTTTTTAAATCTTGTTCTTCTTTTAATATTTGTGCAGGACTTTTTACACGCTTTACATTAGGAGCATGTTTTATAGGCATTTCTTTACCTATAATTAAAGTTTTAGTTTGTTTTATTGGCTCTACTCCTGCTTCCTTTGCTAATTCTGGATTTTGAATTTCATATAATCCTTTTTTAGTTTCAACACCAGCTGCTTTTGCTAATTCTGGATTAGTAGGCACATACTTTTCAATGCCGGGTTCATTAAACTGACTTGTTGATTTAGAAGGAGCGTTAATCAAACCTTCTTTTATTTGTTTTATTTTATCTTCCCATCCCGTACTTGATGTCGATTGAGATGTAATATCCGAAAATCCTGAAGTACCAACTTTTTTTTTTGGCACAGGAAGTCCTCCTAAATCTGAAGATTTTTTATTATCATCTGTAACACTTTTTGTTGGTACAGGTAATCCTCCTAAGTCTTGATCTAAATTATCCATCTATTTTTTTTGTATATTATGTTTTTTAATATATTCATCTGTAGTCATATTCCATAGCGCTGCCGCTTCGTCTATTTGCTTTTTAGTATAATTTTTTCCGTCATATGTATAATTTGATATATTATCAATGGCAGATTGTACTGCTGCTGATCTATTTTTAGATGTTGTATATGGTTTTAAAACTTCAAGAGCTAAATCTTTTGCTTGTATTTCAACTTGATCAAATTTATGAGGAATTGGGTTACCATTTTCATCTAATTTTTTTGTATAAGCTATGAATTTATTTCCGGGACCAGCTAAAATATAATCAACTTCTTTTTGAATTGTATATGGCGCTCTATTTTCTGTAACTACTGATACAGGAACGGTAAATTGATCTTTTACACTTTTAGTTAAAGGTAATATATTCCATTTTTCTTTTTTCCCTGTTTCTTCATTTAAAATAACTACTGGATTTCTCTCTGAAGCAGTAATTAAATCCTTTAATGTTGTAGAAAAATCATTATTATCTAATTTATTTTCTAACGCTTTATTAGCTCTAGCATCCGCTCTACTTTGTCCTTGATTAAAATACCAGCTTTTAGGAAAATCAAATGAAGTTTTTTCTTCTCTCTTTGGTTGCTTTGAAGCTAATCCAACGGCTGACAATAGCTCTGCCCCATTTTCTATATTTTTATTAAAATATTTATTATAAATTGGATTTAAATTTGCAACTAATTCTTTATCCTTAAATAATTCATTATATTGCTTTTGAGTACCTACTTTTGAACCATAATATCC
>TARA_R110000868_G_scaffold397842_1_pt1 | contig 10074 bp, 7 predicted proteins | sample TARA_R110000868 | Tara Oceans TARA_R110000868 (sample SAMEA4397489) | marine metagenome | biome: Polar Biome; feature: [SRF] surface water layer (ENVO:00010504); material: water (ENVO:00002006), including particulate matter (ENVO:01000060) such as... | depth 5 m | reverse complement strand
CAGCGGTATGCCCGCCGGCGTATTTGCCGGATAGGAATCGTCCGGCACGAAGTTCCGCCGCCGGATTTCGAGCCTGTCGATGCCCAGCAGGTCGGCGGCTTTTTCCAGCAGGCTGTCGCAGGCGACGATGCCCATCGGGTGCCCGACGGCGCGGTACTGGGAGATCGGCACCATGTTCTGGAACACGACCGTGGTCTTCCCCCGGAAATTGGCGATCCGGTAAGGACCGCCGGCGATATTCAGGACCTGGTTCCCCTCCACGATGCTGGTGCGGGGATAGGCGGAATAGGGGCCGCCGCCGACAAGGTCGTCGATCTCGAAGGCGACAATCCGGCCGTCTGCATCGAGCCCCATTTTTGCAAAGACCCTGTGCTGGCGGGCATGGATGTCGGACACGAAGGACTCGATCCGGTCGGCCCGATAGCGGACGGGGCGGCCAAGCATGATGGACAGCACGGCGGTGGCGAATTCGTCGCCGTAAAGGTGGCTCTTGATGCCGTAGGAGCCGCCGCAATCCTGGGTCAGGATGCGGATGTCGCGCTCCGGCAGGTTCAGGTGGCGCGCAAAAAGCACCTGGATCATATGCGGGGCCTGTCCGCCGTAATAAACCGTCAGGCGTTTTTCGGACGGATCGAAGGACGAAATAACCGCCCGCGGCTCTAGCGTCACCCCGGTGTGACGACCGAAATTGTAGGTATCCTGAACGATATGAGCGGCGCCGGCGAAGGCGGCATCCGGATCGCCGGTCTCCACGCTGCGTTCGTACATTCTGTTATCGCCGATACCGGCATGGATTACCGGCGTGCGGGCATCCAGGGCGCGCTCCATATCGGTAACGGGCGGACGTTCGCGCCAGTCGACCTCCACCAGTTCGGCGGCGTCCTCGGCAATCGCGCGGGTTTCGGCGACGACCGCGCAGACCGGCTCGCCCTGCCACAGGGCGCGGTCCACCGCGAGGGCGAACTGAGGCACGGTTTTCAGGGCGGGCTGGTTTTCCATGACGGCCAGCCACGGCGTCATGCGTTCCGCGATCTCGGCGCCGGTGACGACCGCAATCACGCCGGGCACGGCCCGGGCGGCCCCGGTATCGATGCCCAGAATATCGGCATGGGCGAACGGAGAGCGGACATAGGCGACGTCGGCCACGCGCGGCAGCACCAGGTCGTCGACATAGCGGCCGCGCCCTTCGACCGCCCGGCGCGCCATCAGCCGTGCCGGCGACCTGCCGATTTCGCTGTCCGGGGCCGCGGGTGAAGGGCTGTGTCCGTCCATATCAGGTTTCCAGTGCTCGCTTCCGCTGGCCGGCAATATACCAGTAAAGGGAGATGGCGGCGATCACGAGCAGCGGCATGGCGCCGATATTGACCCAGTTCCAGCCGAAGAAATGCACGAACGCCCCGGATGACAGCGATCCGATGGCGACGACCGTGTAGATGATCTGATTCATCATCCCCTGGGTCTTCGCCCGTTCCGCCGGGGTATAGGCGGTGGTCATCAGGCTGGTTGCGGCGGTGAACGTGAAGTTCCAGCCGATCCCGAGCAGGAACATCGCCAGCCAGAAGTCGAGCACCGCGATCCCGGACAGCGCGATGCCGATACAGCCGGCTTCGAGCAGAAGACCCGCGGCGATCATTCTCACTTCGCCGAATTTTTTGATCAGGTTGCCGGTGAAAAACCCGGGCGCGAACATTGCGACCGTGTGCCAGGCGATAACGCCGGTCATCGATTCAAAGCTGTGGCCGCAGATTGCGATCATGGCGATGGGCGTGGCGGTCATCAGAAAGTTCATCACCGTCTGGGCGACGGTCGCCGATACGGCGGCGGCGATAAACACCGGTTGCTTCATGATCTCCAGCAGCGGGCGCTGAGGGCCGTCCATCTGCTTTTTGGTGAGGTTCGGAATATCGAGAAACATCAGGACGAGAGCGGCGAGCAGCGCGGTGCCGATCATGAATATGAACCCGCCCGCATAGAGATCGTTTTCGAGCAGGCTTTTGCCCCAGGCGGCGAGTTTCGGCCCGGCAAGACCGGCAAACACGCCCCCCGCCAGCACCAGGGAAATGGCCCGTGCGCGGAACTGTTCCGAAATGCCGTCGGCGACGGCGAAGCGGTAGAGCTGGGCGAAACCTGCAAAAAGGCCGAATGTCAGGCCGCCAAGCGCCAGCAGCCAGAAATTCTCGAATAAAACGGCGCATGTGGCGGCGGCACCACTGAGTGCCGCGAGCACAGTACCGATGAGGAACCCGGATTTGCGGCCGACCTTGCGGCTGACCATCGATGCAGGCATCGCGGCAATTGCGGTGCCGACGACCACGAGGGCCGTCGGAAGGGTGGCGAGACCCGGGTGGGGCGCGATGCCGAGCGCGACGGCGGGGGACGTCACCATGAACAGGCCGCGCCCGGTACCGAAAAGCATCTGGCAGGTGCCGAGGACGGTAACGTTGCGAAAATCGCGTTTCATATTCTGGAAGCCGGCTGGAAAGAAGACGCCCCGGCCAGAATGGCCGGGGCGCTATCAGGTGGTGGAGAACCTTCGGTTCAGGAAGATTTGCCGAAAATAATCGACCGGGCGCGCTCAAGTGTTTTTTCCGGCACGTCGAGCGAGTCTTTGACGATGGTTTGAAGAACGGGTCCCGTCGCCGACTTGACGCGCAGTTTCCGCTTTTCCGCATTGACGACGAAGTTCGGGTCGGCAACGGCCTTTTCGAACGCGGTCCGCAGGAAGGCGATGCGATCCGCGGGTACGCCCGGCGGTACCGCAAGGCCGCGGCCGATGGGGCCCATCGTCGCCATGAAGTTGACGATTTTACGGTCTTCGCCCGAAACAAGGTCGGCGAGCATCGGAACATTGGGCAGATCGGCTTCTTTCTCGACGCCGATCTGTATTAAGGCCTTCGCGAAGCCCGACTTGAACCAGTCTTCATGGGCGGATTTCCAGGACAGCCACGTGACCGAAAGGCCCTGGACTTCGCCCTGTTCGATGGCGAGCTGGACCTTGCGCGAGCCCTTGTAGCCGCTGACGATCTTGAACTTGCTGCCATAGACGCCGTTCACGAGCTTGGGCATCAGGAATGTCTGGGACCCCTGGCCCGTCGAGCCCATGATGACCTCTTTGCCTTTCAGGTCGTCGATCTTCGTGATTCCGGCGTCGCCGCGAATACCGATCACGGAATTGCTCTGGACCGCGGTGCCGAGCCAGGTAAAGCCGTTCGATTTGTATTTCACGGCCTTGGGGCGCAGCAGTTCGGAAATGACGATCGTGTCCGGCGGCATGAACAGCGTCAGCCCGTCTTTCGAGCCGACATTATAGACGAAATTGGTTGCCTTCAGACCGCCCGCGCCCGGCATGGACTGGGTAATGATTTTCTTGGCGCCGAGGTAGGGGGCCAGATATTGCGCAAGAATTTGCGAGTATTTCCCGTATGTGCCGCCGACGCCGAAGCCGAAGACGATCTTAAGGGTTTTGTCCTTGTAGAACTCGGCGGCCGTCTCTGCTTTTGCGACCGACGCGCCGCTGAACACAAGTGCTGCCGCAAGGGCCGCACCGCTAATTCGTTTCGTAATCATGTTTCCTCCAATGTCGTATTTGCTTTTTTGTTAGGTAGACTTCACGTCACGTGTTTCAACGCATTCCCGATACAAGCATGTATCTCCCGGCGCGGCAATTCCTTAGGCATCAAATTGAATGTGTTTGCCGAACACGTTCATCCGGCTGTATCGCTTCGCGGAAAGGCGCGCTAGACTGCCGTTTCGCCGCCTCAGGACCTTCCCGTATGCGTAAAATCTATGCTTGCCGCCATTGAATCGCGCTGGGTGGCGCTGCCGCCGAATGTTCGCGGGATACTGTGGCTCGTCATGGGCAGCCTTGCTTTCTCGGTTAACGATCTCCTGGTCAAATCGCTCGGTAAGTCGATGTCGCCGTTTCAGATGGCGTTTTTCCGCTATGGCATCGGGCTTCTGATCATGGCGCCGGTGTTCATGCGCATGGGGACCGGCGATCTTAAAACGTCGCGTCCCGGTATTCACGGCGTGCGGTTGATACTTGCCTGCATTGCGCAGGTCGGGGTGTACACGTCCGTCGTCTATCTTCCATTGGCGGATGCAACCGCGCTGGCGTTTTCCCGGATATTGTTCACCACGATCGTTGCTGTCATCGTGCTCCGCGAAGTGGTCAGCGGCGGACGCTGGACGGCGACGTTCGCCGGGTTCCTCGGGGTGATCGTCATGGTGCGTCCCGGCGGAGATATCGACCCGGTTGCGCTGATTGCCATCGGCGCCGCCTGCACCTTCGCGGTCGCCAATGTGATGATCCGCCTGATGTCGACCACCGAGCCGCCGAACCGTATTCTGTTTTACTACCAGGCCGGCGGGGCTGCCGTCTTCCTGGTACCGACCATTCTGCTCTGGCAGACGCCGCCCGACCTGTTGTCGTGGCTGATGGCGCTGGCGATCGGACTTCTGACCGCGGTGGGCATGATCGGGTTTATCCGCGGATTTGCCGTCGGGGAGGCCAGCGTTATCGGACCGACCGAATACATCCGCCTGATCTTCGCCGCCGGTTTCGGGCTGCTGATATTCGGGGAAATACCTGATATTTGGACAATTGCCGGCGCGTTGATCATCGTCGTCTGCACCAGTTTTATCGCCCGTATGGAAGCCCGAAAACGCCGCCGGAAATAAATTCGCCAGAATTCAGATCCGGAATTCAGATCCGGAATTCATTTCCGGAATTCGAATCCCGCAGGCAATCGACGTCAGCCGGCGGAAAGCCATTCGATGCAGCCTGCCGCATCGCGGCGGGCGTCTTCCTGCGTGTCGAACTGCCCGACGCTCTGCCTGCCGGCCGTATGCCAGCCGCTTGGATCTTCGGGGTCGCGGCGCCATTCGTCCCAGAAATAGAGGCCGCCGGGCGTCATTACGATATCGACGCAACGAAAGCCGTCATCCGTTTCCAGCGACGCGACGACAAGACGATCCCGGCGGTTCATTTTTCGGCGAGATGGCGGTCGAGGAAGGCGATCGTCCGTTCATGGGCAAGACGCGATGCATCGGCGTTGTAATTGGGTTGTTCCGGATTGAAGAACGCGTGGCCGGCGCCGGGGTAAACATGAAATTCGGCATCCGGATAGGTCGCTTCGATGTGCCTGACCGTGTCGATCGACAGGATATGGTCCTTGTCGCCGTAATGCATCAGCGTCGGACACCGGAGCGTACGGTCCAGATGCTCGTGAACGTCGGTGCCGTAGAAGATCACCGCGGCCTCCAGGTCGAGCTCCGCCGCCGCTATGAATGCCCAGGTGCCGCCGGTGCAGAATCCGGATATTGCGATCCTGTCGGCGGCCGGCCGGAGGGTGTCGGCGCAGGCCGACACGTCGCGCAGAACGGTGGGTTCGGCCAGGTTGTCGCGGAACGCCATCCCGCCAAGCATGCCTTCGTGATCGTAATCGAAAACGGTATCGGGCTCGGTCCGGTCGTACAGCGCGGGCGCCATTGCCGCATATCCGTCGCGGGCGAAGCTGTCGCAGACATCGCCCAGATGACTCGTCAGACCGTAGATCGCCTGCAGAACTACGATTCCGCCCCGGGTTTCACCGGTCGGATCTGCGCGCCAGGCGGCGAAACTGTGTCCGTCTGCCGCGGTAACCGAGATACGCTCCGCCATAAAAAAATCTCTCCCTGTAGGTGAGGGAGAGATTAGTTCATTTGGAGGGGTCTTGTGGAGGGGGCGTTCAATCTGCGTGGAAACGATGGCTAGGCGGACGACGTGGGATAAATTGCCGCTTCTCCGATCAGGGTCCGGAAATGCCGGACAAAGGGTTCGATCGCGATCGGCTTCTGGAAGCACACCGTATTGTCGTCGTTGTTTTCGATTCGCGGGGAAAACCTGACCGACGACTGGCTCAGGAGGATGACCGGGATATCCGACGTTGTGACGTTCGACCGAAGACGCTCGAACAGGGATAATCCCCACTCGGCCTCAAGGTCCTGGTTCAGGACGATGACTCTGACTTTCTGCGTCTCCATCAGGTTCTGTGCGGCATCCAGTGTCGACCCGATCAAGGGCTCGTAGCCGAGGTCGTCGACCAGCCGTTGCAGGACCGACAGGCTGAACCTGTCATTGTCGATCAGAAGGACTTGTTTTCTTTCCATCTCAGTTGCCTCTCATGACGAGAAACTGTTTCTCGTCCCGAATTCATTCTGAGAGGTTGTTTGCAAGAAGCGTGCCAACCGGATGGCATTCCCGAGTCGGGAGCTGCGAAGGCGCGATAAAGTCTTGTTGTTGAACGCAATTTTCGATTGCGAATTTGTTTCCGTTTATTTCACGGCCCCGCCCCACCCGCGTGATATTCCGCCGTCGGTGCGGCGGTGTTCGCAAAATGGTTGTCGCATTGCGTCACAGAATGTAACGCAAATGTCACCGGTTTGGTTGGTCAGGCTTCGTCCCAGACCGCCTTTTTCCGGTAGATGGTCGGCGCGGAAATGCCGAGGAGGGCGGCTGCCTTGCGGATGTTGCCGCTGCATTGTTCGATGGCGGATTCTATGACTTCCCGTTCGATTTCCGCCATTGGCCGGATTTTCCCGGCCAGGTGCAGCATGTCCTGACCGCCTGTGTCCGGCGCAGGGGGCGGCGGCGCGGCGCCGGGCGCCGCTGCATCGGGGGCGATTGGCCGGGACGGCGCGGGGCGCATTGTCGCCGGCGCCGGCGAGTTCAGGTTCAGCGGCGGCGGCAGCATATCGGGTTCGACCAGTTCGCCGTCGTTCAGGACAACGATCTGGCGCATGACGTTCTGCATTTCGCGGACATTGCCCGGCCAGTCGAAGGCGAGAATGATGTCTTCGGCGGTATCCGTAAACCCGGTGAAGCCCTTGCCTTCCTCGCGGGCATATCGGTTCAGGAAATGGCGGGCGATTTCCAGCATGTCGTCGCCGCGGTCGCGCAGCGGCGGCAATTCTATCGGGATCACATGGAGCCGGTAATACAGATCCTCGCGAAAATTGCCTTTTTGCACCTCTCCAAACGGATCGCGGTTGGTGGCGCAGACAAAGCGCACGTCGACCTGTTCGGTCGTTGAGCCGCCCACTTTCTGGAATGTCTCGGTCTGAATGAAACGCAGAAGTTTGGCCTGCAGATTGATATCCATCTCGCAGATTTCATCGAGAAACAGCGTGCCGCCATCGGCCTGTGCCGCAGCGCCCTGACGGTCGCTGACCGCGCTCGTAAAGGCGCCCTTCACATGACCGAATATCTCGCTCTCCATAAGGTCCTTGGGAATGGCGGCGCAGTTCAGGGCGACAAACGGTTTCTGACGGCGTTTGCTTTGCTGGTGGATGGCTTCGGCGGTCACTTCCTTGCCGGTACCGCTTTCGCCCTTGATGAAGATCGAGGCCTTGCTGTCCGCTGCATTTTCGATAATCCGGTATACCGCCTGCATCGGCGGCGCGGTGCCGATAATCTGGTGAAACCCGTCCCGGTCTATTTCCTGGCGATAGGTTTCGACGAGGTCTTCGAGCTTCTGGCGTTCTATCGCGTTGCCGAGCGTGACGATGATCCGTTCCGCCGCGAAGGGTTTGACGACGAAGTCGAATGCGCCGGCCTTCATCGCATCCACGGCGGCATTAATGGACCCGTGCGCCGTAATCATGATCACCGGGCAGGGCATTTCCTGCTCGCGGACATAGGCGAGCACCTCCATGCCGGAAATATCCGGAAGCTGGAGGTCCAGGAGAACGGCCCGCGGCACATGTTCCTTCAGATGCGCGATCGCATCCTGTCCGTTGACGACATGCGTGATTTCATAGGGTTCGTTCCGCAGGTACTGGATATAGGTCTTCGCCAGAACGGTTGTGTCCTCGACCAGAAGGATCGGCGTTTTCGGGGCCTGGGAGGATGTTCCGGGGGCGGTATCTGGGGGCATGAAATCCAACTAGCTGGTTTAAGCGGTTTACGCGTCTTGAGTGCATGTGTGCCGTCGACACATACTGTATCGATTGTCCGAGGGGGGCAATCGATACAGTATGTGTCGCATTTATTTACGGTTTTCCCCCGAATTTCCAACCCCGAACTGCGCGCGGTCGACGTCCGATTCCGATAAAATACTGATTTATATGTATTTTATCTTTAACGAATTGAACGGTCCGGTGCTGGCACGGGAATTGCATCGATTCCCGCCGACACGCGCAGGATACCTGAATTCCGTCCCGGTTCCGAACGTCCGGAATATGGTTAATGCGCGTTAAGGTTAAATATCGTTAGGCTTGCGACAGAGTAGGAGGGCCGCTAAGGATTTCCGCATGACCGACGGAGCAATACAGCCAGCGACAGGGACCCCCGGGGCCGCAGCAGGATCGACTGCCGGCCCGGACGTGATGTCCGAACTTCGCCAGCTCGCCCAGCTGCGGGGCGAAGGACCTGTCGTGCTGCCCGGTGCGCTCAGTCCGCCGGGCCCCGGACGGGGCGAGCCCATCGGCACTATCGAAGCGGTCAATGGCGAGGTGCTCGCCAGCCGTATCGACCAGACCAACGCGACGCTCAAGGCCGGAGATCCGATCTATCAGGGCGATATCGTGACGACCCGCGGCGGCGGCGTCGAAGTCAGCTTCGCCGACGGCACCGTCGGCCATCTCGGCCCGCAGGCGCGGATGCTGGTGCAGGAAGTCGGCACCGGCACCGGTTCGACGGCGCCCGTCGTGTTCATGGTCAACGGCCCGTTCAGCTTTGCGGCGCCCCCCGGCGGCAGCGCAGGGGCGAACGTGCTGACGGTGCGGACGCCGGTCGCCTCGGTGCGCGTCGAAGGCGGCCGCCTTGTCGGCCGCGCAGCGCCGGAGGCGGTTGAAAACAAATTCACCCTGATGCGCAATTTCGACGGCACGCTTGGCCGGGCCGTAATCGCGACGGCCAGCGCATCCGTCGTGCTGGATGGCGAACGGGCCTCGGCCGAGGTCGTCAGCCTGTTCCGGGCGCCGTCCGAATTGCCGACCCCCACCGTGGCGCAGCTCCAGGAGGATCAGGGCGGGTCCGTGCTCGACTGGCTCGGCGCGCCCGACGCCGGGCAGGGCGGGCCCGATACGCTGGCGGGCGGAGATTCGGCATTTCCTTTTGTGTCCGTAGTTCTGCCCGGTCCGACGCTGACCGGCTTTCCCGACCAGCCAGCCGCGATCGATACTCTCGCCAATGACGCGCCGCCGCCGCCGCCTCAGGTTGCCGGGGCGACAGCGCCGTTGAGCCGGCGTCCCGCGCCGGAGCCGGTGGCCGCCGGTGCTGAGTCGCCGATCAACGTCACGGTGCAGTCCAGCTTCGTCGGCAGCGGACCGGGGCCCTCCAACAAATCATTCGTCGGGACGAGCGGTTTCGACACTTTCGTTGCGGCGGCCAGTCCTTCGAGCGCGAATTCGGTGACGATTTCGCAGGATGCGAACGGGAATGTCGTCCTGACTGACGGCACCAATACGATCTCGCTCGACGGGTTCGAGGAACTCGATATCAATCTCGGAACGTCGAATGACAGCATTACCATCGGCGATCTGTCGAATACCGATATCGCGGATTCCACCGTCCGGATCGACCTCGGGGCGGGCGACGATACCGCCGACGCCACGGTGGCGAACCGGCGCCATGTGATCGACGGCGGCGACGGCGACGACACCATTACCGGCTCGTCGAGAAACGACGACCTGAACGGCGATGGCGGAGAAGATACGCTGAAGGGGCTCGCCGGCAAGGACAAGATCAACGGCGGCGCCGGAAACGACGATATAGAAGGCGGCGCAGACGACGACACTATCACCGGCGGTAGCGGCAACGACACCATCGACGGCGGCACCGGCAACGACACGATGTCGGGCGGCACCGGCGACGATACCTACACGGTGGACAGTACGTCGGACGTGGTGACCGAACTGGTGGGGGAAGGCACGGATACCGTGCAGTCCTCGGCGTCGTTCACACTCGGCGCAAATATCGAAAACCTGACCCTCACCGGCAGCAGCAATATCAACGGCACCGGCAATACACTGGCCAACACGATCGCCGGTAGTTCCGGCAACAACACGCTCGACGGCGGCGCCGGAGCGGAT
>TARA_R110000868_G_scaffold2277_9_pt1 | contig 10079 bp, 11 predicted proteins | sample TARA_R110000868 | Tara Oceans TARA_R110000868 (sample SAMEA4397489) | marine metagenome | biome: Polar Biome; feature: [SRF] surface water layer (ENVO:00010504); material: water (ENVO:00002006), including particulate matter (ENVO:01000060) such as... | depth 5 m | reverse complement strand
TACCACATCCACATCCTTATCCTCCAATAATTTTCTATAGTCCTTATATAACTTCGGCTTTTTTACACCAGCCTTTTCCAAATCGGCTGTTCTCTTTTTTAACACACTATCATCCACATCACATAGGGCTACAACCTGGATTTCACTCATTTTAAGCATGGAACTTAGATCGCTAAATCCCATACCATTGCAACCTATTAAACCCACCCCTATTTTGTCGTTTGGACTCACATTCCTTCTAATGGAGGCCAATAAGTCCATTGGGATTAAAAATGCTGCTCCTGTGCCCATTGCTAAAAGTGAGCTCTTTTTAATGAATTTTCTTCTATTTTGTATCATGTTAATATGGAATTTAAAAACCTTAATGTACAAAATATTACAACAAAAAAGCACCAACTTTTGGTTGGTGCTCTTAATGCTACTAAAGAATAAAATTATTTCTTTTCAGGTACGTTTAATTTTTTGCTCAACTCCATAGAAATAGAGGAACGATCAAATTTAATTTTCCCTGCCATGGTTTCTATAATACAAGAAAAATCATTATCGTTTAAATCGGCAATTTTTCCATGCATACCACTCTTGGTAACAACTTTATCTCCCCTTTTCAACTCCTCTGCAAATTTCTTCTCTTGCTTTTGACGTTTTCTTTGTGGTGCGATCATAAAAAAATAAACCACTACAAACATTAATATGAGCGGAAGATATGGATATTGTTCTAACATAATTTTATCTACTTATTTAACAGGACCTACAGGACCTGCTCCTTTTGGAGTTACAAATGCTTTAATTCTAAGAGTTTCCGTTCCTTTGCTAGTATTGGCGGTAACAGTAATAGTTTTGGTCACCTGGTTTTGACCAGAACCGTTAAACTTCACCAACATTTCACCTTTCTCACCTGGAGCAATTGGAGTATTTTTTGGAAATTCTGGAATCGTACATCCACAGCTACTCTTGGCGTCGGTAATAATCAATGGGGCATCACCCGTATTTGTAAATGTAAAAATAGTTTCTTGTGGTGTGTTTTGATCAATAGATCCAAAATCGTGCTCAATTTTATCGAACTCCATAACAGGGAGACTTTTTGAGGCCGCATCCCTTTCGGCAGCAACTTCTACATTAGAAGCGTCGATTTTACTAGAGGCCTTTTCTTTGCACGAAAAAAGCACAAGTACAGAAAACACACTTAGGGTAAAGAATAATCTTTTCATCTGTTTATTTTTAATTGTTTTTTTAGCTCAGATGTTATTCGCCTTAAACCTCTTGGTTGTTCTCAAGGATTTCTATGGCTCATTTCATCTGTTTTAATATTTTATTTTGCGCAAAATTAAGGAATATTTGTTTATAATAAACCTCTACCAACTTTTTTTAGTTTACCATCCTCCTTATATTCCCTTACCAGCTTATCTAAAATACCATTAATAAATATACTGCTTTTGGGTGTTGAATATTCCTTGGCAATTTCCAAAAACTCGTTTATGGTAACTCTTTCCGGTATGGATGGAAAGTTCAATAGTTCGCAAATTGCCATTTTTAATAATATGGCATCAACATCGGCAATTCGGTCTTTGTCCCAATTAGGGGTTTTCCCTTCGATCTCCTGTTCCAATTTAGCATTGTTCAACAATGTTTTTGTCAAAAGTCTATTGGCATATACCATATCATCCTCGTCCTTAAATAGTGGCGGTAAAAAATATGAGGGAACACTACTCTCCTTCACTTTTTTAAACTGCTTTAAAAGATAGGTATTTACTATTGGGATATCATCTACCCACGTTAATTTGTCATCTTCGAAATAATCATAAATCTTTTCATTGGGAGCAATAATCTCACGGAACAAATCAATGATAAGCTTTTTGTCTTCCTCATAAGTACTATCGGCATTGGACATATATTTAATATATATCTCACTTTCCATTACCTCCTTGTAAATAATCTTAATGTACTCTTCATTTAAATACCAGTTGTTCAGTTTTCGTTTGGACAACTCATCCTTTAAGGATTTGTTACCTGCAATTTGAAGAAGTAATTTATTTCCTAGGAATTTTTCCTTGTCCGGATAGGCATCCGAGGTATTTTTTAGATATTTTTTTGAAGAAAGATTTACTTGACTTTGAGCCCGCTCGTGCAATTCTATAAAAAGGCTCAGCATTAACAGGTAAAGGGTGTACATGTTTTCTATGCTTACTCTTAAAAATTTTTCTTGTTTTTCAAGCGAATCATCCTTCGATTGTGTCAATGCATAAATACATTGCATAACTTTAACTCTAATGTGCCTTCTTGTAAGCATGTTTAAAAGAACTTTAGTAAAATAATAAAACTTTCGGGTACAAAAGTAGGATTATATTTTTTAATCCTAGCTACCTTTTTCGGTATTATCTTATGTGTTTTATAACATTTGTTTAAGATTCAAAAAACTATCTTTGCCGAATTGTAATCCATAATGCCACAATTCCTGTTTACTATCGGATGAAAGAACTTAAACATCTAAATAAATATTTTAAGAAGTATCGATTTAAACTCCTGGTCGGTATTGTAATTACAATGATAGCACGCGTTTTTCAGCTGGTTATGCCATCCTATGTAAAAAAATCCATTGAAGTAGTAGAGGGTTTTATTGGCAATGATATTGTGAAGGCCGAAGCAAAGGAAATGCTGCTGGAGTACATCCTGATCATTGTGGGCGCGGCATTGCTTTCCGGCTTTTTTACGTTTCTAATGAGGCAGACCATAATTAATGTGTCCAGATATATTGAGTACGATTTAAAGAACGAAGTATTTGACCACTACCAACTATTAAGCCTCAATTTCTACAAAAAGAATAGAACTGGCGATTTAATGAACAGAATTAGTGAGGATGTAAACCAAGTAAGGTTATACGGTGGCCCTGCCATTATGTATGGCATTCAAACACTGACCCTTTTCGTGTGCCTTGTGCCGCTTATGTTTATAAAGGCGCCTGTATTGGCACTATACGCCTTGTTGCCCTTACCCATTCTCTCCGTTCTAATATACCAGATCAGTAAGATTATTCATAAGCGAAGTACCATAGTCCAAGAATTTTTATCCACCCTTTCTACTTTTACCCAAGAATCCTTTTCAGGAATTTCGGTTATAAAAGCTTATGCCCTGGAACCCAAGGTAAATACCGAGCTAGAAAATTTAGCCCTGGATGGAAAAAACAAAAGTATGGACCTTGCCAAGGTGAATGCCTGGTTTTTTCCACTAATGATCCTATTAATCGGGATTAGCAATATTTTTGTAATCTACGTTGGGGGCAAACAATATATTGACGGCGAAATAGCCTCGATCGGCATCATTGCGGAATTTATTTTATATGTAAACATGCTAACCTGGCCGGTAGCGGTTGTGGGTTGGGTAACCTCTATAGTACAGCGGGCCGAAGCCTCACAGAAAAGGATAAATCAGTTTTTGAAGGAAGAGCCCAATATTTTAAGTACGGTGGATAAGGAAACCCCTATAAAAGGGAAAATAGAGTTTAAGAATGTGACTTTTACTTATGAGGATACCAATATTACTGCCTTAAATAACATTTCATTCAGCATAAATAAGGGGGAGACCGTTGCCATTCTTGGGAAAACGGGATCCGGTAAATCAACTATTTTAGACTTAATTGCCCGTTTGTACGATATAGATTCGGGCGAAATTCTGATAGACGATGTTCCTATTAAGGATTTAAATCTACAAAGTCTAAGAAAATCAATAGGAGCAGTACCTCAGGATGCTTTTCTATTTTCCGACACCATAAAGAACAATATTAAGTTTGGAAAGGAAAATTCCACCGATGAGGAAATTATTGCTGTGGCCAAGAAAGCGGTGGTACATGAAAACATAATGGGTTTTAACAAACAATATGAAACTATTTTAGGGGAAAGGGGCATTACCCTAAGTGGGGGGCAGAAACAACGTGTTTCCATTGCGCGAGCGCTCCTCAAGGATCCACAGATCTACCTGTTTGACGATTGCCTATCTGCGGTTGATACGGAAACCGAGGAGGAAATCTTAAATCAACTAAAAAATGAATCTAAAAATAAAACCACTCTGATCGTAAGCCATAGGGTTTCTTCGGCCAAAAACGCAGATAAAATAATAGTTTTGGACAAGGGCAAATTAATACAGGAAGGTACACATGAAGAATTAAATTCTATTGAAGGATATTACAAAGAGCTTTATAGGCACCAACTTTCTGAGAAAGAAAAATAGAAAAATGTTGTTAGATTAGGTTTTTTTTTCCACTTTTGACAGATATATACCTATGAAAAATTAACTATACACTAGACGAAATGAGCGATAAAGATTTAATGGACCAAGAAGAAATTTATTCAAAAGTTTTACGAGCAGGAAGAAGAACTTATTTTTTCGATGTTAGAAGCACAAAAGCAGGTGATTATTATTTGACCGTTACTGAAAGCAAAAAGTTCACTCATGACGATGGTTCTTTTCATTATAAGAAACACAAGATTTATCTATATAAAGAAGACTTTACCGCCTTTAAGGAAAATTTGGATGAAATGATGGATTACATTATTGATGAGAAGGGTTCCGAGGTAATATCCGAACGTCATCAAAAAGATTTTAAGAAAGAAGATACTGAGGAAAATGGATCAATAAGCTCTACTGACAGTTTTACCGATGTAAGCTTTGACGATATTTAATACAATTATCATTTTACAATAATATAACGGTCCTTGTTTACAGGGGCCGTTTTTATTTCAAGACTTTCCAAATTGACACATCCGGGAATCCGAAATACTCACCTGTTCCCCAGGTCTACCCATGTGATAACCATAATTAAGCTCTGAAGAGCCAGCACGTTATTGCAATTTTACCAGAATGATGTTTAAGATTAAATATGTAGAGCAAATAATCAGGGCTTCCGGCCAATTAAGGAAAGTAAGTAGTCCAAAGAGTAAAATGAGACATTGTAAAGGATATATCAAGAGAGCAAACATAAATCGGGCAGTGCTCATAAATTCCAGCGCTGTTACTTTTGGTTTTATAAATTGTGACCATAGGAATATCATGGGAAAATTCAGCACCGTAAATAACCCCTTTAACAAGGACTTGATTACCGAAACTTTTTCTTTCGCTTTAGACCTGGACATTACCCCCTTTTCCAAAACCAGGTTAACTGCTTTAGGATTTAAATAATCCACATCGCAGCCTTCTAATTTCTGTACTATATCATCATACCTTGCCTCCTGTTCTATATGCGTAGTAAGTTTTTTTAATTGAGAGGATACTTCCTCCTTCAGTCGACTCGCTGATCCCGATATATCTTCCTTGTCAAAAAAATCCTGGACCCTTATTTCCTTGCCGTAGAACAAGGCCGCTTTATCCGGGAATTTTGCAGCATTTGCATAGTTCACCCCAATGGGTATAATACCAACGTCCAATGAAGGTGTTTTTTTCAAGGCCAAAAACAAAATACGGGTAAAACCCTTGCTAAGAGGTCGGACCCGACGCTTTAAAGAATGGTTCCCTTCAGGAAAAACAAGAATGGCCTCCCCCTTTTGTAAAAGATCGGAGCAACGTTCAAAAATTGCCACATTACCTTTTAAGGAATCCTTTCCATCCCTTATCCTATAAACGGGAATCATCCTTAAAAATTCGAATAGCATCTTTAATGCGGTCGTCCTAAACACATCTGACCGAGTTAAAAAATAGGGCTTCCGTTTGCAATGGGTCGCAATTAGCAGTGCGTCCAATAACGCATTTTGATGATTTGCCAAAAACATAATTGGCTTAGGTGAAGGCACTTGGGGCAAACCTTCAACTTTTATTTTGGTAAAGTAGCACCTTATTGCCGAATGCAACCAAACCCTGAAAAAAAGATATCCAATTTTCCTCAAACAAGTTCCTCTTTATCAATTGGTCCATATCCCCATAAAGTGGCTAAAGTTAATCCGGACACCAAGTGCCAAATTCCCCAAAAAGCTGCCAAAAGGGCCATTCCTCCCATTCCTTCAAAAAAAGTAAATATTAGGAGTAGCCCCAATCCGGAATTCTGAATTCCGGTCTCTATGGCTATAGTTCTTTTATTCTTTTGTGAAAGCCCCAAAAGATTTGCCACAGAATAACCTGTAACAAATGCAATTAGATTATGTAAGAGCACTATCCAGAAAACGTAGAGTACATACTCCATAAAAATATCCCTATTGTCATATAAAGCCGCAAAAATGAGCACTACAAAAAACAAAAGGGAGATCACTTTTAGAACTTTGGCGGTTTTATAGGCCCAATTAGGCCTAATATGATTTACCCACATGCCCAAAATTAGTGGCAACCCCAAGAGTAGGGCCACCAATTTTACCATAGAAATTGGTGAAATGGCAACTTCTTGCAACAAGGTGGCCGTTGGACCGTAAAAAGAACCCCATAATTGAAGATTTAAAGGAGTCATAGCCACTGCCAATAAAGTAGCTACAGCTGTTAGGCTTACGGATAAGGCTGTATTGCCTTTGGCCAAATGCGTTATAAAATTCGAAATATTTCCGCCGGGACAAGCGGCAACCATAAACATGCCCAAGGCAATACTGGGCAAAGGCTCTAGCAACAGCACCAAAACAAAGGTAACTGCAGGCAGCAAAACAAACTGACTCAATACGCCTACAAAAAGAGGTTTTGGTTTTCTTACCAATCGTTTAAAATCATCCAAAGAAATACCCAAGGCAATGCCAAACATCACCATGGCCAGAGCTGCATTCAGTACCCAAAGTGATTGTTCATTAAAGTCTATATGGATCTTGTCCAGGGGGGTCGCTATCAAATATTACGATATTTTAAGTCCATTGTCTACTTTGGCCTCCGGTTGTAAAAGGATTACATCAGAACCGTCAACAGCCCCTAATATAAGACATTCGCTCATAAAATCTGCAATTTGTTTTTTGGGAAAATTCACCACGGCAATAATCTGTTTTCCCAAAAGATCCTCCTTGGAATACCTTTGCGTAATTTGGGCCGAAGATTTCCTTATCCCCAGATTCCCTCCAAAATCTACTTTTATCTGATACGCCGGATTTTTGGCTTTTGGAAAATCTTTTATTTCAATAATGGTGCCCACCCTTATATCTATTTTAGAAAAATCGGGCCATGTAATAGTTTCGCTCATCTAACAATTCTGACTTTATCAATGATTTCTTTAGGAACATTGTAGGAATGCGCCCCATAAGCGTCGGCCAAAAGACCCTTATCCCAGCTTGAGGTTTCAATGGCATACGAGGAACAATCATCATCCGGATTGCTCCTTCCTTCAAACCCAAAGAATGGAATCACCTAAAAATCCTTTGTGGAATGTATCCGTTTTATTTTTTTTCCAAATTACATCAATTTAAAACTTCTGTGAAACCAGCCTTTTTTTTAAGTCAGATACAGCCTCTGATACTATTGTATAAGATTTTAGCATTACCCTCCCTATTTTCAAGTTCATCTAAAAGTAACTTCAATTTGCCTTAACTTTGTGTAGGACCTATCCTTAAAATATTAAAGCCATGGCCAATACACCCAGTACTATGTTACCCTTGGGCACAATAGCCCCTAACTTTGAATTGCTCGACACCACTACGGAAAAACGTATAAGCCTTCAACAATTAAAGGGTTCCAAGGGTACCGTTATCATGTTTATTTGCAACCATTGCCCTTTTGTTAAGCATTTGAATGCCGAAATCACCAAAACTGCAATAAAATACCAACATAAAGATATTTCATTTATTGCAATTTCCAGTAACGACGCGGAAAACTATCCACAAGATGCGCCACAGTTGATGAAATTGATCAGTGTGGAGCAAAAGTATACTTTTCCATATTTGTACGATGAGTCACAAGAGGTAGCAAAAGCCTATGAAGCAGCCTGCACCCCTGATTTCTACCTCTTTGATGGTAATTTGAAGTTGGTATATCGCGGTCAGTTTGATAACTCCCGTCCTGGAAATGGAATCCCTGTAACCGGTGGAGATCTAAAAGGCGCTATGGATGCCCTACTTGAAGGAAAGGAAATAAATGCAGACCAAAAGCCAAGTATGGGTTGTAATATAAAATGGAAAAAATAATAGCCTACAATAGACTTTACATTTTGATGTAGAGTAGTGCCTTTTAGGTTGATTTCTTCGCATATTGCACTACTCCTATGGAATTATGGGCAATTCCAGCCTTTCCTGTCTTTTAAACCCTCTATGTGCGCCAAATGGTGATTGCCATGCCACGCATATTTTCCAATATTTTCCAGTAGGCTCACCTCCACATTTCCATCGGGATGAATATATACCCTTTCCAGATCTTCCTTGGATAAGCCCTTTAATAAGTATACCAATTTTGCATGTAATGCCTTAAGGTAATTCAATGATAATACGATAGGTGCGGTATTGGCATCAAATAAATTGCTCCATTCCTTTTCGTCATAAGCTTTGATTACAGGCCTATCCTCTGTCAAAGCCCATTTAAACCTAGTATAACTGTGGTGATGGCTATCAGCAATATGATGTACCACTTGTCTTATGGTCCATCCGCCTGGACGGTAGGGAGTATTCAACTGCTCCTGGTTCAGATTAACTACCAAGTCTTCCAAACGGGTAGGTAGTGCCTCCAATTCCGAGATCCAATCGGACAAAATTACATCACTAACTTTTTTGCTATAATTGAAATGGCCAATGGGATATTTCAATTCTTCTAGGGTTCTTTCTTCCATTCAATAAAATTAAAGAAGTTTGATTTAATTTTATTAGATAACCCCTTAAATAATTCTGTAATTATCACAAATTTTCCTATCTTATTTTTTAGCCTAATGAAATGACTATACATTTGGTTCCCTCAAGAATCAAAATAAAATTTGCAGAAAAAAAACTCTTCCATAAGTCATTCAAAATAAACACACTAAATCTTACTTTTCAAAATATTACACACTTAGAATCCAGTACATTTCAATGGGACTGATTTTTAAACGACCGTATATTTTTGATAAATTTTAATACTTTTTTAACCTTTTAAAAAAGTCGATTACAATGTAATCTACTAATTTTATAGGATATTAATTTTTAACTAAATCACTAAAATATGGCAACTATACGATTGGGCGACGCGGCCCCGGATTTCACAGCAGATAGTTCAATGGGAATGATCAATTTATACGATTATTTGGGCGATGGATGGGGGATTCTATTTTCACATCCAGCAGATTTTACTCCTGTTTGCACCACTGAGTTGGGAACTGCCGCAAAATTTAAACCAGAGTTTGATAAACGAAATGTAAAAATGTTGGCACTTAGCGTTGACGGGGTGGCCTCTCATGGAGAATGGATCAAGGACATTAATGAAACGCAGCACACCACTGTTAACTTTCCTATTATCGCTGATGAAGACAAAAAGGTTTCAACCTTGTATGACATGATTCATCCCAATGCGAATGACAGCCTAACAGTACGTTCCGTTTATATCATTGCACCAGACAAAACAGTTAAGCTCATTATAACCTATCCCGCCTCCACGGGCCGTAATTTTCACGAATTGTTAAGGGTCGTAGATTCGCTTCAATTAACTGCTTACCACAAAGTAGCCACTCCCGCAAACTGGGAAAATGGTGATAGGGTTGTTATAAGCCCATCTATTAACACTGCAGATGCGAAGAAAATATTTACTAAAGGGGTCGAAGAAATTAAGCCTTATCTAAGGATGACACCGCAGCCTAATATGTAACAGCCTTAGGTTTAACAGGGCATTTTAATTAATAAAGTCTTCCCGTAATGCGGAAGACTTTATTAATTTAAGACCCAAGGCTATAGACCCCATTTAAATAAAAGAGTAAGGTCTTTACGGAATTTACCTTCTTCAGGAAGATTTATAAACATGTTCTTTTGTCATTAAAGAATTGGGGGAAATCTTAAATTAAATTTTATTGGTCAAAGAAAATATCCATTGGTCCAAGACCATTAACACACAGTTAATTAGCTCTTTAATTTTGAATCCACTATGAATCCCAACCCTGTCTAAAAAAATATAACTATCAAAAAATCATGCAGTTAAATAATTTAACCCTATCTTCGCAACTAATTTAATTTTTTTAATTTTTC
>TARA_R110000868_G_scaffold27661_4_pt1 | contig 10080 bp, 10 predicted proteins | sample TARA_R110000868 | Tara Oceans TARA_R110000868 (sample SAMEA4397489) | marine metagenome | biome: Polar Biome; feature: [SRF] surface water layer (ENVO:00010504); material: water (ENVO:00002006), including particulate matter (ENVO:01000060) such as... | depth 5 m | reverse complement strand
CCTGAAATCGCGCCGCTTGCTGATAGTGAGCGCGCGGGGCGCTAGGCACCGCGCCAACTGCGCTACTGCATGATCTGGCGGACTTCGACTGTGCCTTCCCAGCCCGGCCAGAACTGCTTGTGCAACTCCAGAAACCGGCTGGCCCAGTCGATTGCTGCTTGGCGACTGTCCACGTCATAGACCGCGTAGCCGCCCACCCATTCCTTGGTTTCAGCAAATGGCCCGTCGATCACATCAACCACGTTGTCAGCCAGTCTGACGGTGGCGCCGTGCTCTATGGGGAGCAGGCCGCCCTGTTCCACCAAGGCGCCGGCGGCGGCGGCCTCCATGCCGAGCGCCATGATCGCGTTCATCAGTTCGGCAGGCGGCGGTGAGGTGGTCTTGCTCGTCGATGATGTCTTGACCAGCGTCATGAACTTCATGGTGTGCTCCCGTATCAGGTTTGAAACGCGCGGATGCTTTCCGCGGTTCGTACTGTCTCGACGAGCGAGCGCTGCGCATTTCGACACGCCCTACGGTGGTCTGGAAGGAAAATCCAGTTCAGGGAGGCAAATGGCTTTCAAAACGCCCGAGCCAGCGTGGATGGATGGCATTTGGAAGGCTGGCAATTGCGTCCAGACAAAAAGAAAGGGCGCCTCGCGGCGCCCCTTCCCAAATTCTGCACCGTTTCGGCTTATGCCGAGTAGTACATTTCGAACTCGACCGGATGAGGGGTCTGCTCGTACTTGATTACTTCGGCCATCTTGAGCTCGATGTAGGCATCGATCTGATCGTTGTCGAACACGCCGCCAGCGGTCAGGAATTCGCGATCCTTGTCGAGGCTTTCCAGCGCTTCGCGCAGCGAGCCGGAAACGGTCGGGATTTCCATCAGTTCCTGGCGTGGGAGCTCGTAGAGATCCTTGTCCATTGGATCGCCGGGATGGATCTTGTTCTTGATGCCGTCGAGGCCAGCCATGAGCATGGCCGAGAAGGCCAGGTATGGGTTTGCCAGTGGATCGGGGAAACGGATCTCGACGCGCTTGGCCTTGGGCGACTGGCCAAAGGGGATGCGGCAGGAAGCGGAACGGTTGCGAGCCGAGTAGGCCAGCAGCACGGGGGCTTCGAAACCGGGCACCAGGCGCTTGTAGCTGTTGGTGGATGGGTTCGAGAAGGCGTTGATCGCCTTGGCGTGCTTGATGATGCCGCCGATGTAGTACAGCGCTTCCATCGACAGGCCGGCATACTGATCGCCAGCAAAGAGCGGCTTGCCGTCCTTCCAGATCGACTGGTGGCAGTGCATGCCCGAGCCGTTGTCACCAAAGACTGGCTTTGGCATGAAGGTCACGGTCTTGCCATAGGCATTGGCAACCTGGTGGATGACATACTTGTAGATCTGTACGTCGTCGGCAGCCTTGATCATCGGCGCAAACTTGATGCCGAGTTCGTGCTGGGCCGAGGCCACTTCATGGTGGTGCTTTTCAACGACCACGCCCATGTCGGCCATGGCAGCGAGCATTTCGCCACGGATGTCCTGGGCGCTATCGAGCGGCGGCACGGGGAAGTAGCCCTTCTTGAGACCGATATGGTGACCGGTGTTACCGGACTCATAGGCGGTGTCGTTGTTGGACGGCAGTTCAGGGTGGTCGACTTCAAAGCCCACCTTGTAGGGGGTGTTGGAGTACCGCACGTCGTCGAACATGAAGAATTCTGGCTCTGCGCCGAACACTACGGAATCGCCAATGCCGGAAGCCTTGAGGTATTCCTCGGCCTTCTTGGCAGTGGTGCGTGGGTCGCGGCTGTAGGGCTGGTAGGTCAGCGGCTCGAGAATGTCGCAGTTGATGACCATGGTGGACGCGCCAAAGAAGGGGTCCATGTAAGCAGATGACGGATCGGGCATCAGAACCATGTCGGACTCGTTGATGGCCTTCCAGCCACCGATCGAGGAACCATCGAACATGGTGCCTTCCTCGAACAGATCCTCGTCAACGATCGAGCAATCGAGCGTGACGTGCTGCAGCTTGCCGCGCGGGTCGGTGAAGCGCAGGTCGAGATACTTGATGCTCTCGTCTTTGATACGCTTGAGGAGGTCGCTTGCGGTGGTCATTCGGTATTCCCCTGTCTAATTAGGAACTTTTGTTATTGGCACGGCTGGACGCGTGCGGGGTGAACTACCCCGCCCAATGGGTTCGAAAACCCTAAAGCGCGTCGTCCCCGAATTCTCCGGTACGGATACGGATGGCTTGCTCGATCGAATAAACAAAGATCTTGCCGTCGCCGATACGTCCTGTCTGGGCTGCGTTGCGGATGGCTTCGATGGCCTTTTCGGCGAGTTCATCGGGGCACACGACCTCGACTTTCACCTTGGGCAGGAAGTCCACGACATATTCAGCGCCGCGATAAAGTTCGGTATGGCCCTTCTGGCGACCAAAGCCCTTGGCTTCGGTCACAGTGATGCCCTGGAGGCCTACTTCCTGCAGTGCCTCTTTGACTTCGTCGAGCTTGAACGGCTTTACGATAGCCTCGATCTTCTTCATTTGAGCCTCCACGGGTCTTTCTGGGCGGATACCGCATAGTCGTATGCACGGGGTGTGCCAGCTCGATTTTGCAACCGAAAAGGCAATTAGTACAACGCTTTACGTCAGTATGGCGGCGGTATTGCCTGCGCCGCCACGGGTGTCTATGCCTAATTGTTGTGCAGTATGGGTGTATTTTGTGCGGAATGTCGATGTCTGTCGGTCTGGTCCTGCCTCGACGCCGCTACATTGGGCAAACTGCCGGCCAAAGCCAAGCGGCATGTGGGGCCAGGGAGCAGAACCGCCCAGCAATCGGCGCAAATAGAGCAGCAAGGCTTTGACTGGCTTTCCGTCTTCATATAGATGCAACGCCAACCCGGCCAACGGGTCCTTTAGCGGGTGTGGCGGAACTGGTAGACGCACTGGATTTAGGTTCCAGCGCCGCAAGGCGTGGAGGTTCGAGTCCTCTCACCCGCACCAAATTTGGGATCTGGCCCTCCAGAGACAATGATCACGGGATTGAACCGAATGCAGGTTACCGAAACCCTCAATGAAGGTCTGAAGCGCAAGTTGAGCGTTACCATTCCGGCCGCCGACTTGAACGAGCGCCTCGGTGCCAAGCTCGAAGAGCTTAAGGGCCAGGCCAACATCAAGGGCTTCCGTCCGGGCAAAGTGCCAATGGCGCACATCAAGAAGATGTTCGGCCGTTCGGCCATGTCCGAAGTGATGACCGACGCAATCAACAACACCGTCACCGAGACGCTGGACAAGCGCGAAGAGCGCGCTGCCGCCCAGCCAAAGGTTGATCTGCCCGACGATCAGGCCGTGATCAACGAAGTGCTCGAAGGCAAGGCCGATCTGGCATTTGAAGTCGAATATGAAGTCCTGCCACCCGTCGAACTGATGGACCTCAAGGGCGTGCCGCTGACCAAGCCGGTCATCGATATCGCTGAAGACGAAATCGACGCCGAAGTGAACCGCGTGTTCGCGCAGAACCGTGGCTACACCGACAAGGGCGACGGCGCCGTTGTTGAGAATGGCGACCGTCTGGGTCTGTCGTTTGTCGGCAAGATCGACGGCAAGGAATTCGATGGCGGCAAGTCCGACCATGCGCACCTGACCGTTGGTTCGAACGAATTCATCCCGGGCTTTGAAGAGCAGCTGATCGGTTTCAAGAAGGGCGAGACCCGCGAAATCGAAGTGACCTTCCCCAAGGATTACCAGAGCGACGAACTGGCCGGCAAGAAGGCGACCTTCGAGGTCACCGTGCTGCATGTCGATGGTCCGAATACTGGCGAGCTGGACGATGAGTTCGCCAAGCGTCTGGGCGTTGAGAACGTTCAGGCGCTGCGCGATGCCGTCAAGGGTCAGATGGAATCGGCGCTGGCGTCGATGAGCCGTCAGCACATGAAGCGTCAGGTGCTCGATGCGCTTGATGATGGCCACAAGTTCGACGTTCCAGCCCAGCTGGTTGAAGCCGAATTCGCCACCATCTGGCAGCGGGTCGAGCATGAAGTGCAGAGCCATGGCAAGTCCTTCGAGGACGAAGGCACCACCGAGGAAGCTGCACGCGAACAGTACCGCACCATTGCCGAGCGCCGCGTGCGTCTGGGCCTGGTGGTTGCCGAAATCGGCAACAAGAACGACGTGAACGTGACCGAGGAAGAGCATCAGCAGGCACTGATCGCCGAAGTGCGCCGCTTCCAGGGCCAGGAACAGCAGGTTTATGACTACTACCGTCAGAACCCGCAGGCGCTGGCTGGTCTGCGCGCCCCCGTCTTTGAGAACAAGGTCGTCGACTTTGTCATCGAGCAGGGCAAGATCACCGACAAGAAGATGACACGTGAAGAGCTGGCCAAGCTGATCCAGGCCGACGAGGACGAGGTTCCGGCAGAACATCACCACTAAGGTGCCCTGACCGCCAAATTTAAAGCCGCCCAGAAATGGGCGGCTTTTTTGTTTGTGGTGTAGAACAGGCCGACGATTCCCCGCCCTGCGAGTTCCCATGACCTCTTCGAGCGCCGATATTCTTCTGACTCCGCGACAAATGGGCGAGGCCGACCGGCTGGCCGCGCAGGCTGGCAGCAAGTCCCTCAAGCTGATGGAAGCGGCGGGTCGGGCGGTCGCCGAAGCGGTCACCGAGCACTATTATCAACGTTCGGTGCTGGTGCTGTGCGGACCGGGCAATAATGGCGGCGACGGTTTTGTGGTTGCGCGATTGCTCAAGCACAAGGGTTGGCCGGTACAACTCCGGCTGATCGGCGATCCGGCGGCGCTCAAGGGCGACGCGGCGGCGATGGCCAAGCAATGGGCCGGGCGGCTGGTGGCACCGACCGCCAAAGATGTGGACGAGGCCGATCTGATCATTGATGGCCTGCTGGGCGCCGGGCTGGACCGCGATGTCGATGGCGCGTTTGCCGAGATCATCGCGGCAGTCAATGCCAGTTCGCGGCCGGTTGTCAGCATCGATGTGCCCTCCGGGCTGGATGGCGCGACCGGTCTGGAGCGTGGCCCGACAATGGATGCGGCGCTGACCGTGACGTTCTTCCGGCTCAAGCCGGGGCATTTGCTGCTGCCCGGCCGTGAGCTGTGCGGCGAAGTGGTGCTGGCCGATATTGGCATCCCGTCAGCCGTCCTTGATACGATCGGGGCGGAGACATGGCAGAACTCGCCGACGCTGTGGTCGGTCCCGGTGGCCAGCAATGATGGCAACAAGTTTGATCGCGGCCACTGCGTGGTAGTTTCCGGCGGCCCGCTACAGACAGGGGCAGCCCGGCTGTCGGCCATGGCAGCGTTTCGCGTTGGCGCGGGCGTTGTCTCGCTGACCGGGTCTGAGGCCGCGCTGCAGGTGCATGCGCAGCATGTCACCGCCGTGATGCTCAAGCCGGCCGCTGACAGCGCAGCGCTGGCGGACCTGTTGACCGACAAGCGGATGAATGCGGTGGTGATCGGGCCGGCGGCCGGCATTGGCCCGCACACGCGTGACAATGTGCTGGCCGTCCTGCGCTCGGGCGCGGCTGCAGTGCTGGATGCTGATGCCCTGACCAGCTTTTCTGATGATTTCCAGACACTGGCCGAGGCCATCAAGGCACAGGACCGCCCCGTGGTGCTCACGCCGCATGCGGGCGAATTTGCGCGGCTGTTCGGCGATGTGCCGGGCGGCAAGCTGGAGCAGGCGCGCGCTGCTGCCGAGCATTCAGGCGCGATCATTGTGCTCAAGGGCAGCGATACGGTGATTGCCAGCCCCGATGGCCGCGCTGCCATCAATGCCAATGCGCCGGCCTGGTTGGGCACGGCGGGGTCTGGCGATGTGCTGGCGGGCATGGTTGCCGGATTGATGGGGCAGGGCATGGCGGGCTGGGAAGCGGCGTGTGCCGGTGTCTGGCTGCATGCCGAGGCCGCCAACCGTTTCGGCGGTCCCGGACTGATCAGCGAAGATCTACCGTTGCTGGTGCCAGGGGTGCTGGCGAGCCTTTAGTAGCGCAGGGTCAGGGGAGCTCAGTCCCACCGCACCATGAGCTTTTGCAGGCCGTGGAACGGATAGACGTCATTGTATTGAGGCGGCTCGGCCAGACGCAGGCGGGGCAGGCGTTCGAACAGGGTGCTGAGCGCTATCTGCAGTTCGATGCGGGCCAGCGGGGCGCCGATGCAGAAGTGGATGCCGGCGCCGAAGCTGACATTGGCGCCGTCGGTGCGGAAGGGATCGAAGCTACTGGCATTGGCGAAACGGGCGGGGTCGCGATTGGCAGCGCCCATCAACATGCCGATGACATCGCCTTTGCGCAGGGTAATGCCATTATAGTCCATGTCACTGAGCGTATAGCGGGTGAACAGATGCAGCGGCGCGTCAAAGCGCAGGCATTCCTCAACTGTGGCAGCCGTCTGGGCGTCGCTGGTAAACAGGGTGGCGGGGTCCAGTCCACTCTCGAGAATCGATTTGACGCCATTGCCGGTCGTGTGGACGGTTGCCTCGTGCCCGGCATTGAGCAGCAGGATGGCCGTTGAGAGCACTTCTTCGTCGCTCAGCCGCTCGCCATTCTGTTCGGCGGTGATCATGTGCGTGAGCAGGTCTTCGCGGGGCTGCTTGCGGCGCTCGGCGATCACGCCGCGCAGATAATCGGTGAATTCAGCGGCCGCAGCATTGGCGTCGAGCTCGACTTCCCGGGTGACGCCGAACATGTACATGGCAACCATGCGGTTGGACCAGGCCAGCAGTTGCGGCGCGCTTTCGGCGGGTAGTCCGATCATTTCGGCAATGATGATGGCGGGGATCGGGGCTGCAAAGGCCTTTATCAGGTCAACGCTATCCTGATCCTGGAAGGCGTCGATCATCTCATTGGCGAGCTTGAGGATGCGCGGACGCAATTGCTCGACATGGCGCGAGACAAAGGCGCGGTTGACCAGCGTGCGCAGGCGGGTATGGCCGGGCGGTTCAAGGTTGAGCAGCGAATATTGCTCGGTGAGATCGAAATCGGCCGTGTGCGCCTGGGGCTGTGGCATGCCGATTTCTTCGCGCGTGGCCAGGTGCAGGATTTCGCGGCCGAAGCGCTTGTCGCGGAGCAGGGCGCTGACATCCTCGAAACTGGCAAAGCACCAGTGACCATACTGATCCCAGAACGCCGGTGCACTGACCGCGTGCAGTTGCTGATAGAAGCCATAGGGGTTCTGCACGAACTCAGGGGCCTGTGGGTCGGCGCTGATACGCGCAGTTTCGGGGATGTTGGTATAGGGGGTAAGCTGAACGATGGCGGCCATGCAGAGGGGTAACCGATGCTAGAAAAATACTGGTCCGACATTAGAAGGTCGGCACTGCAATGCAATCGGCGGGTTGCCCTTGCTGGAAAAATCGCTAGTTGAATGCCAACGAGCCATGGAGTGCCGACACGTGAGCGACCTGACCTTGAACCAAGCCATCGACAATATCTACGCGTCGATCAAGAATGATAACGACGAGCTGGACAGCCACATTGCCGCGCTCAAGGCTGCCATGGCGCGCGAAGGCGCCAAGGAAGCCGTGTTTGAGCCCGGCAAGCTGGCACAGTCCAATCGGCAGGGCCGCAAGATCATGCAGTCCTACTTCAAGAAAAAGGGCGTGGCCGTCAGTTTCTCGGCCTAAGCCATTATCGGTGGCTGCCGGCGTCGCAAGGCGATCAGCAGCAGACCACTGAACAGAATTGCGTTGAACATGGGGAAGCCCGACACCGCCAGCGGCAGCACGCCATTGGCGGTGTAAAACAGCCCTACGCCCAGATCGACGAGTTGAATGGCCAACATGGCCTGCAACCAGAGCGCGTCCACCTGCGGGCGGCGCGCCAGCACGATCAGCACCACGCCGAATGCCAGGAACCGCGCTGCCAGCATGCCGATGAGGTAAAAGCTGTCGCTTGGTGGTGTCGCCAGCCCCATGCTGGCTAGGAAGAACTCCGGCGCGAATAGCGTCAGGACGCCCAGCGCAAGCTGGGAGATGGCAATGAGCAGCAGAACAATGCGGAGATAGGTCATTTCAGATGCCTTTCGGTTGTTGATTGCCGAGAGGTAGTCGTTGCGCTATACAAAAGTAAGTAATTACAAAAAGTATAGCGCAAAATGATTGATCCCAACGCCGCATGTGAGCCGGAGTGTCCGGTGGCCGAGGCTGCCAGTGTGCTGGACGGCAAGTGGACCACGCTGATCTTCCGTGAATTGCTGGGTGGTACCAAGCGGTATAGCCAGCTGCAGCGCGCCATTGGTGGAATCAGCCCACGCATGCTGGCCATGCGGCTGGGTGATCTCGAAGCGCGGGGGATGGTGGACAAGACCATTTATCCCACGGTGCCACCCAAGACCGAATATACGCTGACCACGCTGGGGCGCTCGGTGGAACCGGTGATTGCTGCAATGGCGCAGTTTGGTGTGCAATTGCAGCAACGTGCAATTAACCCCGCGCCGTGAGAATGGCCTGAGTGGTGCTCGGCCTATTGAAGCGCGCCGCAATGCCGCCTATCTCTGCCGGTATCGCGCAGTGAAGCGGTTTCGACCGTAGTTGCGCAGTCGCGCTGATTCGAATTGACACGATCGCCGGATCTGGAATTTCCGTTCCGGTGGCTACCGTGTCCCAACAAACGACAAATGCTAGCCTGGTCAGCGAACCGGCACAGCAAAGGGGCAATACATGCGGGATCCGCACGATATCTACATGAATACGCTCGTTCCGATGGTGGTTGAGCAGTCCAACCGCGGCGAACGCGCCTTCGACATCTATTCGCGTCTGCTGCGCGAGCGCATTATTTTCGTGACCGGCGTGGTCGAGGACAACATGGCTTCGCTGATCGTGGCGCAGCTGCTGTTCCTCGAATCAGAGAACCCGAAAAAAGAAATCGCGCTCTACATCAATTCGCCTGGCGGCGTTGTGACAGCTGGTTTGTCAATTTATGACACCATGCAGTTCATCCGTCCTGCCGTTGCCACCATGGTGATGGGTCAGGCTGCATCGATGGGCTCGCTGCTGCTGGCCGCTGGCGAAAAGGGCATGCGTACTTCGCTGCCAAATTCGCGCGTGATGGTTCACCAGCCTTCCGGCGGCTTCCAGGGTCAGGTCACCGACATCATGATTCATGCCAAGGAAGTCGAGGGCTTGAAGCGTCGTCTTAATCAGATTTATGAGAAGCACACCGGCCGCACTTACGAGGAAATCGAGAACGCTCTTGAGCGCGATCGCTTCCTTTCGCCGGAAGAAGCGCTGACCTTTGGTCTGATCGACAGCGTCCACGACAAGCGCGCGGTGCCTGACACTGCTGAGTAATTTGTCCACGTTAAGCACAAAACCGTTGCGCCGTGGACTGTGATCCACACGCGATTGCACCAAGCCGGATCGATCTTTAGGATCGGTTCGGCTTAGACTTTCTTTAGGCTCAGGTATTACCGTCAGGGAAATGCCTGGTTTTGGGGGCGCTCTGCCCCCGGGAGTGACAAAGATGTCCAAAGAGACAACGAACGGCGAAACCTCTAAGAACACGCTTTATTGCTCGTTCTGCGGGAAATCCCAGCACGAGGTTCGCAAGCTGATCGCCGGTCCGACCGTTTTCATCTGTGATGAATGCGTCGAGCTGTGCATGGACATCATCCGCGAAGAGAACAAGACCAGTATGGTCAAGTCCTCCGAGGGCGTGCCGACACCGGCAGATATCTGCAAGGTGCTCGATGATTACGTTATCGGTCAGTTCCGCGCCAAGCGGGTACTCTCCGTGGCTGTCCACAATCACTACAAGCGTCTGCACCATGCGTCCAAGAACCAGGACGTTGAGCTTTCCAAGTCCAACATTCTGCTGATCGGTCCGACCGGTTCGGGCAAGACCCTGCTGGCGCAGACTCTGGCGCGCATCCTTGATGTGCCCTTCACCATGGCTGATGCCACCACGCTGACCGAAGCCGGCTATGTCGGCGAGGACGTGGAAAACATCATCCTCAAGCTACTTCAGGCCGCCGACTACAATGTCGACAAGGCTCAGCGCGGCATCGTCTACATCGACGAAGTCGACAAGATCAGCCGCAAGTCGGACAATCCGTCGATAACCCGCGACGTTTCGGGTGAAGGCGTGCAGCAGGCGCT
>TARA_R110000868_G_scaffold411721_2_pt1 | contig 10100 bp, 8 predicted proteins | sample TARA_R110000868 | Tara Oceans TARA_R110000868 (sample SAMEA4397489) | marine metagenome | biome: Polar Biome; feature: [SRF] surface water layer (ENVO:00010504); material: water (ENVO:00002006), including particulate matter (ENVO:01000060) such as... | depth 5 m | reverse complement strand
CCCGCCTGCGTGAGGTTTACGCGGTGAGCGAGCGGCGGGCATGCCGGGCCTTGGGCGCGGACCGCAGTTCGGTGCGCTACCGGTCGATCAAGCCGGATGACGCGGCGATCCGGGAGCGCCTTCGGGCACTGTCGGCGGAACGCCGCCGGTTCGGCTACCGGCGCCTGCATGTGATGTTGTCGAGGGAAGGTCTGCATATGAACCAGAAGAAGCTGCGTCGCCTATACCGGGAAGAAGGTCTTCAGGTGCGCCGCCGGGGCGGCCGCAAGCGGGCCCTGGGCACACGGTCCCCCATGCTCCTGCCCCAGGGGCCGAACCAACGCTGGTCGCTGGACTTTGTGTCGGACGCGCTGAACGACGGGCGGCGCTTCCGCATTCTCTGCGTCGTCGACGACTTCACGCGGGAATGCCTCGGTCTGGTCGCCGATACGTCGCTGTCCGGCGCCCGCGTGGCGCGGGAGTTGGACGCCGTCATCGGCCGACGCGGCACGCCGCTGACCGTGGTCAGCGACAACGGCACCGAGCTGACCAGCATGGCGATCCTCAAGTGGTCGCAGGATCGCCGGATCGACTGGCATTACATCGCGCCGGGCAAGCCGCAACAGAACGGCTTCGTCGAAAGCTTCAACGGGCGGCTGCGTGACGAATGCCTGAACGAGACGCTGTTCGCCTCCCTGTCGCACGCCAGGGCCGTCCTGGCCGCCTGGAAGTTTGATTACAACCACCACCGGCCGCACTCCGCCCACGGCGGGGCGACGCCGGTCGAGTTCGCCGAAAAAGCCGATAGGGGGCATGCCCCCTATCGGCTTGAACACAACGCCCGCACAGGGCAACATTTTGAAACCGGACTCTCCCTCTGACTGGAGGGAAGACGGGGCTCAGGTCAGGAGACCATCCGTCCTTAAATGAAACGTTAGGTGGGTTCTCCTCACGCCGCTTTAATTCGAAAGTGCGCTCGATCGACGGAGCCACATCAGTTTTTTCTTTTATAGGGTTAGTTACTAAAGTCTGGGACCAGCGTCTCAGTAGTTCACGATCAGAAACGAATCCGATCAACGCGTGGCGTTTCGTGACATTCCGCAAGCTTTTGTTTTTGACATGGATGTCGACAAGGAAAAATGCCTTCTCGTACGCGATGTACATTACGAGGAAAAACACGTAAGGCAGAAAAAGGAATGACAACAACGGCGGTAGATAGAAGTCTTTCAAGGTGGACAACGTGAAGAAGTCTTGGGGGTCATAAATCAATCGATATCCAGAATACCCCATTATCAACAGCCCGGCGCAAACCAATACGCCATTGAAGAAACGTTCGACGGCTTGATGTTCGTCTTTGCCCCGAGCAAAGGCAACCATAAAGCCGACGAAAGCCATGAATGGAAGGAACAAGAGTTCTGCAATTAAACTGAACGGATAGAATGCGACCACAAATTCTATGGCCAATGTGATCTTGAAAATATCCTTTAATGAATTCCTGAAAAATTCTTGATCATCTGAAGCCGAAGTGACACGGGAAAAAGAAACACCAGCTGTAGTTAGGGCCCATAAGATTGTGGTTTTAAGTTGGGAGGTGTCCCAAAGTCCTATCTTCGACAACAAGAAAATTATCAAGACGATGTAGAGAAACATCGCACCAATTTGGATGGCGAAGATGCGTGACAACAAAATTCGAATTACTGCGAGTAACGACTCTCGTACCGGTTTAAGGAATGCACAAACCCCGATCAGGATGATGAACCAAATTCCGATCGCAATTTCTCGATTGTTGAATATATCCATTCTGCTAGGAGACTAGTTTTTGGTGAAGGTGCCGAAACATTCCGGCGTTCTTCCAAAGGTTGGCATTGCCTACGACGTAGATCGCTTCTTTAGCTCGCGTGGTCGCGACGTTTAGTAGGTTAGGCCGACCGCCAGCCCAACCACGGGCGCCGCGCTGTTCTTGTTTTTGCGCTCCCAGTACGAAAATGACGGCTTCTGCTTCGCGACCCTGGACGGTGTGGACAGTACCGACGTGTTCGTAAACCCAACTTTCAGGCTTATCGACCCACTCCGTTAGGAGACCACTTGCTCGGATCTTTTCGCGCAACTTATTTTGGACGATAACAAATGGCGTAACTATGTAGAGGTCTGGTTGGCAACCCGCATTCCGGAGCGTGCTCAATAGGTCAATCACCGTATCGCCTTCTTCAGGACACCATTTTTCCTGTACGCTCCCCGTAACATCAATCCAACGGGATGGGCCCAACACATCTCTGATGGTGGAAGGCCTTTCTGGCTTGGCTTGGACCATAAGATTTTCGTAGGCCACCCGGTTCGAGATGCTGAACATTGGTTCCGAGCAACGCCGATGAACAAGCAAAGGCACACCCACATTTCGGGTGCCGTACTGCGTTTCAAAGGTCCCGAAATATGCAGTCGCAGTGTCTGCGAGGGTCTGTGCAGACCCGTTCGGCGCGTTGTAGATCAAGGGATCAATTCCGAACCTTTTGGAGATGGCTTCTGTCAGGCTGTCGGGGAGAACGACGACTGGCTCGATCTGGATTGGGTCGCCAACGACAACGGCGCGCTTTGTCCGCATTAGAGCACCGACCGCCGCTTGGGGAAGTGCTTGACCGGCTTCATCAATCAAAAGCCATCCAAACTCTTCAGGTCCGATTCTTCCGAACATTCGGGATACCGAAGCGAATGTCGTTGAAACGACCGGAACGATAAGGAATAGAGTCGACCATAGATCTGGGATCAATGCATCCTTTTCGGGGGAGCCAAGGGAACTCGTGCCAAAACCGTCGAGAAGCACACTCAGATTATGTCGGATCGGCTTGGCGGCTGCGTCAATGAAGGCTTTCTGAACGGCTAGAGCCTGCTCGAACAAATCGTTCCTTTTTCGTGCTGCTTCAGTATCTAACCATGGAGCGGCGGTTTGTCGGCTTTTGTGGTCACCCTCAAAGAATTCATCATCGACAACTGTGCCGCCTATTTCTTCTCGCATTACCGAATAGCGATCGTTTTCCTCATTTAATACCTGCTGTTCGGTTGCCACTTGATGGCGGATATTTTCTCTATCGATTTCGAATTCCTGTTTCTCAGTTTCAATCTGCTCAACGGCTTTTTGGACCTCGGTATATCCGTCTTTTGCACGCGTCAATTGGGCCCCAATCTCAGCGTGGGCGTGTTTCCAGGCTTTATAATCACTCCAATTGAACAGACGTCGAAAAAAGCCAGGTTTTCGGTGAAGCGATGCATCCCACTCCGATTTCGCCTCGCGCATAACTGTTAATCGAGATTGCTGGGCTGCCAGCGCAGCTTGAGATTCGTTTTCTAGAATGGATACACGATGATTTATCTCAGTGATTTTTTGGTCGAACGCTGCGACGACACCTCTCCGGTGACGGATAGATTGACCCAGCTCGAATATGCTTTGAAGAGCTTCCAGTGCACTATCGGTCTCGTTCAGGGCATCCAAATACTTTCTGCGTGCGGCCTGCCAACGCCGAAGGGCTTCTGTATGATCGCGAGGCGGGTTTTCACGCTCAGCAATGACCGGTGGTCGTTCAATTGGTGGCTCGAAGTTTTCGTCCACTTTGAGCTTTGGGTTTCCAACAGCGTGTTGGAAATAGGTCTGGAAACCAAAGTCATCATCCCACCAAAAATCTTGACGGAAACTGGCTCGGTTTGCCGCGTTGCCAAGAACGGCTGCGATGGCGCCCCAACTGTCGCGCTTCAACAGGTTGTCAGAGACTGTTTTGAAGTATCTTAAAGGATCCGCATCAGGGGCAATTTCGTCGATACCTGGGAGCTCTGCGCTGACATTCTCAACGGCTTTATTATTTGATGACGCGACAATGATCTCGTGTCCTCGAACCCGATCATCAAGCGCGTAGAGGTGCAGGAATGCTTTGCCTTTTTTTAGTTTTTGACCTGAATGTTTGAAGGCCTTCTCCGGATCGTTGAATGAGCAAAGTATCTGAGCGCGTTCTGTCACGATCGCTGCGATCACATCTCTCAACAAGGTTGTTTTGCCGGTTCCGGGCGGGCCATTCACCGCCAATATCCCATTGTCTTTTAGATCATTGAGGGCAAGGTTCACGGCGCATTGTTGCAGGAGTACGAGAGGGTGCCGTCCGTTGCTGGGCCACGAGCCATTCGGAAACATGGATGGTTGGGTTGCCGTCTCGATCGCTCGATCATCCGACATCAGATTTTGCCGCGTCTCAGGGGTGATCATCCCAAGATAGCGTTTAAGATTTGTTGGCGCGGCTCCGTCGTCGATAAGTGAAATCGCGGTTCCTAGATCTTCCAAAAAGAAAGAATTCAAGATCAATGCTTCTGGAGGGTCTTGAACGCGGAAGTACTGATAGGTTCGTATGACGAAGCCAGGAGGGGTGGTGAGAGATCGGTCCAGGCCTAACCTGTCGATCAGCCATTCATAGGCGCCGAAAATAGACGCAGCATCTAGTGGGATTGGTTGGCCTTCCTCATTTTCCTTGACCAAATATTCCGTTAAAGCCTTGATCAGGGCTGCCTCTGAATTGGGCCAATCTCCGAGGCCTTCTAGATCGCCCGAAAGGGCTTGTGGGACGCCCCAACCAAAGCTGGATATGGACACTGCGTCATCTTCAACTGGCCTTCCTTCCTTATCGATCATGACAGTTGCAAGAACGGCCTGGCCTCTCGCCTGCGGCCTTTCGGCCCGACTATCAGTGTAGACCTTAAGGAGAGCTGAGACTGCCGGCGCCATATCGATATTTCCAAGGACGACTTGGTAGTAAAGCCGATAGTTTGGGCGGCTTTTTTCTCCGGTCCCCTCCCAAGGCATGATGCCGTGATCGATCTTCGCAATACGCCTGCGGTCGCCTCCGGCGAGGTCTTCCGGTGATCGATAGTTTGAGGGAGACAAAACTTCCATCGCCGTCCATGCAGTGAGGATTTTTGTCGGGTCGTTTGTGATTGGTGGAGGGGCGATTGGAGCCGCCGGCTTTTCAGAGGGTGGGGGCGACGGCATTAAAGGGGCAGTATGCTCATCTGCGACAATCGGGATTTCCGGCTCGGGAGGTGGCTGGATTTCAAGGGTTAGCTGCGGATTGTCGGACAACCCAGTGGGTAACGAAGTGGTGGTGGGAGCGGCTTTGGATTGTAGTGCCGTTTCCACCTTTTTGCGCAAGGCCTGAGCGCGTTTTGTTTTGCGGTGGGCAAGCTCATCCGAAAGCTGATTGAGAGCTGAAGTGTCGTGACGCTTCTCGGCGAACAGACTTTCTAGCTCTTTGATACCCTTTTGAAATAGCGGCCGTTTGGCCATTTCCTTGTCCCCTCCCCAGGGATTAGGCTCCTGATCAAATACAATTCATAACTGGTATTCCCCTAGCAACAAACACCCCCGGTATAAATGGGTGCATAATGTCTAATATTCCTTCGAGCGTGTTGATAGCGTCTGAGAAGGTCTAGATTTTAGAAGATATCGACTTCCATTCCCCGTCGCTTTGAGCGAGACTCTGTCCTGGAGCCGCGACGCACGGCACTGGGGCTTGGAAAACCCCCTGCGAAGAGGTCGTCACTGACCGATAACAGTGACCCCGACTTATGGTCGGGGTGCCTGGGCTATGTCCAGGCCTCCCGGCTAAAAACCCAGGGGCCGTCTTCGCACGGTTTTTCCAACACCCCGATCACCAGTCTGGATGATGCCACCTTCCGGCGGGCGCGCTGGAGGCTCTGGCCTCAGGTGAACGGAGAAACCATCCATGAAAATCAATTATGCCTATACGGTCGGCGTTTTTGTTGCGCTGGTAATTGCGGCAGCGACTGTCACGCCCATCGACGCTCAAGCTGCCAAGCTCAAAGAAACGGTCCTGGAAGCGAACAAGGATAACAAGCGTTATTTCCGTGAGATTATCGCCCGGGTTCGCGGTGAAGTTTGCGAGCCCAAGAAGATCGTCCTTCATGGTGAGCGAACCCGTTACCGCGTCCTCTATTCGGTGTTCTGTGAGAGCGGGGACGAATACCAGGTGACGGAGCTTCCATCTGAGAACAAGGTTCACATCATCAGGTGGTGACCAAAATATCCCGATTGACGCAAATGAAAATTGACTCTGAATTCAACATGTTGAGGGTGCCTGTCAATTTTTCCCAACATTTTGTTGATTCCCTGAAGTTGATGTGGTTCAAATATTGCGTCTTGTGCATTTTCTAACTGCCTTGCGGGGCCGTCGGAAAACGGCACTAAGACAAATAGCTGAAGCGAACTCCGCGAGCCTATGACGGCCAAGACCGGAACTGAAAGCGGCTTCGGCAGCGTTCTATCCGTGAGTCAAGGAGGACTGTGACCGGAAGACGCAGTGGGTTAACGCCTGCTGGTGTCCGGTTCCTCTTGCTTGGTCCCGTGCACCTGCAGGCCAGATGAACGGAAATCGATATGGTCCTCAGGCAAGATACACAAGCACCCGTAAATAAACGCCATAACCAGACCCCGTGGGTCGACCGGAGATTACTGGCGCACATCGAATATATCCCCATCGACAGTCTCACGCGCTATCCAGGGAACCCGCGTAAACATCCCAAACGCCAACAGAAGAAGTTGGACAAGAACCTGTCCGCATTCGGCATCGTCCTGCCAGTGCTTGTGGATGCCAAGGGTGTGGTCATTGCGGGCGAAGCGGTCCACGCCTCGGCCAAGCGGCTTGGATACACCGAAATTCCGATCCTCAGGATTGATCATCTATCCGAGACGGATATCAAAGCACTTCGTATCGCGCTTAATCGTTTGGCGGAACTGAGTGAGACGGATGAGGAGAAGTTGGCCTTGGAATTCCAGGCGCTTCTCGAAATCGACTACGACATCGAGCTCACCGGCTATGACAATGCTGAGGCCGACCTCATTATTGAGCACGCTTTCGCACCAACCTCGTCAACTCCGGTTGATGACGTGCCCGGGTTGGAGGAAGAGGCGGTCTCGCAACTGGGCGATTTGTGGGTGCTGGACGAGCACCTTGTGTTCTGTGGCGATGCACGTGATCCGGAAGCCTACAAGACGGTCTTGCAGGGTCGCCAGGCTCGGATGGTCATAACGGATCCTCCGTATAACGTTCGGGTTCAAGGAAACGTCTGCGGCTCAGGCTCCATCAAGCACGACGAGTTCGTCATGGCATCGGGCGAGATGTCGGATGAGGAATTCCGAGCTTTCCTAGAGGCCTTCATCCGTAATCTGATCCAGTCCTCGGCGTCGGGCTCACTTCACTATTTGTTTATGGACTGGCGGCATTTACGGACACTTCAGGAAGTTTGTGACAAGTACTATAGCGCTCAAATCAATCTCTGCGTCTGGGTGAAGACGAACGGCGGGATGGGGGGCCTTTACCGGTCCCAGCATGAACTGATTGTTGTTTATAAGAATGGCACGGCACCTCACGTGAACAACGTTCAGCTCGGCCGCTACGGACGCAACAGAAGCAACAAATGGGAATACGAGGGCGCCAACAGCATGTCGCCTGAGCGCCGTGCTGACTTGGCGTTGCATCCGACCGTGAAGCCCGTCGCAATGATCGCCGATGCCATCAAGGACGCTTCCAATCGCGGCAATCTTATCTTGGACCCGTTCCTCGGGTCTGGAACGGTGGTGATCGCCTGCGAACAGACGGGGCGTATCTGTGCCGGGCTGGAGCTCGATCCCAAATTTGTCGATGTCATCATTCGCCGCTGGCAGGCGTTTACGGGCGGCCAAGCGCGCCACGCGGCGACCGGCATGACCTTCGATCAGATGGCCGACCTGCGTCAGGGCAAGACCCTTCTCCTGCCGCCTCCTGCCGCCGGCGGGGAGGTGTGACATGGGGAAAGGAGATTACTTGGTCGGCTACAAGAAACCGCCCAAGGCGACCCAGTTCAAGCCCGGCTTGAGTGGTAATCCAAAAGGCCGTCCCAAGGGCACCAAGAACCTAAAAACGGACCTTGAGGAAGAGCTTAAGGAAAAAATCACTGTCACCGAGGCGGGCCAGCCGAAGAAGCTCAGCAAGCAACGAGCACTCCTAAAAGCTGTCGTCGCCAAAGCGCTCAAGGGCGATACCAAGGCCATCAGCATCGTGGTCGGCATGGTGGACAAGTATCTGAATGATCCTGTTGCGGAGGAGACAGACGCAATGGATGACTTGGCGGACGCCGTCATCGTCGAGGCATTCAAGGAAAAGGTTCTAAAGGAGGCGAATCATGGCAAATGACGAGATTAAACTGCCCCTCGCAATCATGCGTGAGGATTTCGCGTTGTTCGTCCGACGGGCATTTATGCAAGTGTATCCCGGCAAGGATTTTCAGGACAATTGGCATATCGACGCTCTTTCTCACGAGCTCATGGGGTGTTGCTTCGGCGACGTTCGACGCTTAATCGTGACAATGCCGCCTCGGTCGCTAAAGTCGTTCTGTATCTCTTCGGCTCTGCCGGCCTATTTGCTTGGACACGATCCTTCCCTTGAGATCGTCAACATTTCCTATGGAGATACTCTTGTTCGCGCACATACACGGATTTTTCGCCAGATCATGCATGCGCCTTTCTTCAAAAAGACGTTTCCCGATGCCGTTATTAGCTCGATGAAGGATAACGAGACGGAGAGCCTCACGACGAAGGGAGGAGCCCGTCTCGGCGTTCCCATGGAGGGCGGGATTACAGGGCGAGGTGGCAACATGATCATCATCGACGACCCCATGAAGGCCCAAGACGCGTACTCAGATACCGAACGAGAGCGTTGCTATAGAAATTTTACGTCGACAATCTCAACGCGGGTTAATAACCCGGCAACGGTCCGAACCATCATTACAATGCAGCGCCTCCATGAGGACGATCTGGTCGGTCGTCTTTTGGCTCAAGGCGGGTTTAAGCACCTGAACATTCCGGCGATAGCCATGGAGGAGCAGACCTACAAGACCGGGTCCGGTCCGAACGATGTCCATCATGTCCTACCGGATGATTTGATGCACCCGGAGCGGCTAACGAACGAGTTCTTGGAAGAGCAACGCCAGACCATGGGGACGTCAGCATTTTCTGCCCAATTTCTTCAAAACCCCGTGCCGGAAGATGGAGAAATGTTCAAGCGGGATTGGGTCGGAAGATATCCCGGCGATCCGAATCCGAAAAACTACGGCCAGATCATCCAGTCATGGGATACGGCCATCAAGACCGGCGTGAATCACGATTACTCTGCCTGTGTGACGGTCGGTGTTCGCCAGGGTGAAGTTCATGTCCTTGATGCAATTGAACGAAAGCTTCCGCTTCATAGCCTTCAAGTCCTCGCTGCCGAACACGCCATAAAGTGGGGTGCCCATGTTGTGCTGGTTGAAGATGCGAACTTAGGAACCGAACTTGCCAGGTATCTACTTCGATGTATTAGAGCTGCGGTTATTCCCATTGTTCCCAAGGGAGCTAAAGAACTTCGGGTTTCCACGGCAGCGGCGCAAGCTCAAGCTGGCCGTCTGTTCCTTCCCAAGAAACCACTTCCCTGGTTGGACAGCCTTGAACGACAAATGTTCGGATTCCCCAATGCTAAAAACGACGACCTAGTGGACGCCCTTGCTCAAGTGTTGATCTGGTATGCCCAAGGTGGACTGCCGCAAATCGAGGCCCGGGTCACTTTGATCGGTGAGGGTGGAGCAAAAGTGGCCCATCAAAGCACATACTATGACCGCATGGGTGGTTCTTTCCCCTTCTAGATAGGACTGGACTTCCGCTCGCAACAGAGCGGTACTGTCGTCTAAGCGGTGAGGGCGGAAACGCCGATTAAATCGCCTCCTAACCGCCGCCTACCCGGGTTGGTCTTGCGACTGGCCGGGGACTGGGCGGTGGAAGCGCTCGCATCCCGCGGGCGCGGAAACATAGGAGGCATCTATGGCCGCCAAACTCACCAAAACGCAAACCATCCTGAAACTCGTCAAACGGTCCAAGGGCGCCAGCCTCGGTGCTCTGGAAAAGGCCACCGGCTGGCAGCCCCACAGCGTCCGCGCGGCGCTGACCGGGCTCCGTAAAGATGGCCACGCCATTGAGCGGTCGAAGGATGCCAAGGGCGTCACGGTCTACAAGCTGGCTGAGGCTGCGGACGCATGCTGAGGAGGGATGATCTCGACGGCTT
>TARA_R110000868_G_scaffold122552_1_pt1 | contig 10103 bp, 8 predicted proteins | sample TARA_R110000868 | Tara Oceans TARA_R110000868 (sample SAMEA4397489) | marine metagenome | biome: Polar Biome; feature: [SRF] surface water layer (ENVO:00010504); material: water (ENVO:00002006), including particulate matter (ENVO:01000060) such as... | depth 5 m | reverse complement strand
GGCGGCGGGCCTGGCCGGCCAGGCCGCGGCCTGAGGCGGTCGGGCGGGCCTAGCAGACCTGGCCGGCGGCCCAGCCCGACGACCAGGCCCACTGGAAATTATAGCCGCCCAGCCAGCCGGTGACGTCGACCGCCTCGCCGATCACATACAGGCCGGGCACGGTCTTCACGGCCATGGTCTGCTGGTCCAGCTGGTCGGTGGCCACCCCGCCCAGGGTGACCTCGGCCGTGCGATAGCCCTCGGACCCGACCGGCTTGACCGTCCAGGCGTTGACCGCCGCATCCAGCCGCATCAGCGCCTTGCCCCCGACCTCGGCCAGCTTGCCCGACACCTGTTCCCGTTCGCACAGGCTCTCGGCCAGCCGGCGCGGCACGATATGCCCCAGCGCCGTGTGCACCGCCGCCTTGCCGCCGTTCGCCTCGCGCGCCGCCTTCAGCCGCGCCAGCACATCGACGCCCGGGGCCATGCTGACCGTGATCGCCTCGCCCTCGCGCCAGTAGGAGCTGATCTGCAGGATCGCCGGCCCCGACAGCCCCCGATGGGTGAACAGCATGGCTTCGGCGAAGCCGATCTCTTTGTTGGGCCTACCGCCCTGCGGGCTACTTGAGGCCGGACTGGCCGGGTCGGACGCGCTGGTGGTGATCGGTTCGGGATTGTTTCTGACCACCACATCCACCGCCACCCCGGCCAGCGGCAGCAGGGTCTCCAGCAGGCCGGTCTCGAAGGTCAGGGGCACCAGGGCCGGGCGGGTCTCGGTGACGCGCAGGCCGAATTGGCGCGCGGTGTCATAGGCCCAGCCGGTGGCCCCCATCTTGGGGATCGAGCGCCCGCCGCTGGCCAGCACCAGCGACGAGGCCGTCACCGCCGTGCCGTCCGACAGCACCGCCGCGAATCCCGTCCCGGCCCGGTCGACCGAGGCCACCCCGGTCCCGGTGCGCAGCACCACCCCGGCCTCACGCATCGCGTCCGTCAGCATGCGGATGATCAGTTTGGCCGAGTCGTCGCAGAACAGCTGGCCCAGGGTCTTCTCGTGCCAGGCGATGCCGGCCTGGTCGACGCGCTTGATGAAATCCTGCTGCGAGAACCGCTTCAGCGCCGAGGTGGCGAAGCGCGGGTTCTCGCCCAGAAAGTTCGCCGGCCCCGTGCCCAGGTTGGTGAAATTGCAGCGCCCCCCGCCCGAGATGCGGATCTTCTCGCCCGGGGCCCGCGCATGGTCGACCACCAGCACCCGCCGCCCGCGCCGCCCCGCCTCGATCGCGCACATCATCCCGGCCGCCCCGGCCCCGACGATCAGGGTGTCATAGGTCTCTTTGCTCATGGCCGTCGTCTAGCAGGGCGGCGCGCAGGCAGCGAGCCTGCGGGGGGCCCGCCCGGCGCGACCGCTCGCGACGCGGTCAGGCGGTGGATGGGCACCGCGGTCATTCGGCCGTCAGCCCGGAGTCCCACCCGTTGGCAGGGTTTTGGGAATTCGGGGTGCCAACCCTGCCATCCTGCCAACCCGAAGCGCCCCCTGTGCGCATCGAGAGAGCCTAACCCAGCCCCCAACCTCGCCAGGTCGAATCCCGCAAACCCAGTCGTGGCGTGAAAAACAGCGCGGGTTTTTGCTTTTTATGTCGCATCGAAAACACCCGGCACGGACCCAGCCCGTTTCACCCAATATTCCGCTCATCCCGGCGAAAGCCGGGACCCAGTCCTTTCGTGAGGCAGGGTGCGTGGGATGAGGGTCAGCGCGTCCCCGCAAACATCGGATCATCCAAAGCACTGGGTCCCGGCTTTCGCCGGGATGAGCGGCTTTAAAAGGGTGCCCCATCCCTGTGGACACCCGGAACAAACCGCGAACACCCCCTTGCCCCCCGCCGCACACAATGCGCATCCTGTCCCCGGGGTCGGTCCCACAGTTCCGGAGTTTTCAGATGTCAGACCCCGACCCCGCCACCCGCCTGCTCGAGGCCCTGCGTGGCCTGGACCTGACCAGCGCCGACGGCCGCGCCGGCCTGGGCACATTGCTGGCCGAGATCGAACGCGCCGCCCCCGACGCCATCCTGCAAAAGGCGGCGGGCATCGATCTGAGGCGGATGGGCTACGCGCTCAAGCCGTGAGCCGCCGCGCGGCGAATGTAGCGCCAAACAAAAATGGGCGCGCGCTGAAGCAGCGAGCGACCGCGTCGCGAGCGCCAGGCCGCGTCGGGTCGAGAAGGCAGAGCCTTCTGACCGCGGCCCAGCAAGAATGCCTCTGACACCGACGGCCCCGCCCCGCGACCCAACACCCCCATAAGTAGAACCGCGTGGGGACGATTCCGCCTCACCCCCTTTCACGTCCGCCTGAACGGGGTGAAGATCGCGCTATGCTTGTCTATATCGACGAGAGCGGCGATGCAGGTTTCAGGGTCGAACGCGGCAGTTCGCCGGTGTTTGTCGCCGCCATGGTCATTTTTCAGGACGCCGACGATGCGGCCCTGACCCGCGACCTGATCAAGGGGTCGGCCGCGCGCCTGCTGCACAAGGGCGAGTTCAAATTCAGCAAGAGCCGGGATGAGGTCCGGGACCGCTTTTTTCGCGCGGTCGCCGCGGGCCCCTTCCGCGTCCGCGCCATCGTGGTCGAAAAGGCGCGGATTCACTCTGCCGTGCTGCGATCGGAAAAGGAGAGCTTCTACGAATTCTTCGTCAAACAGATGCTGCGCCACGACAACGGCCGCCTGACCAATGCCAGGGTCATCATCGACGGCTCCGGCGACCGGGCGTTCCGTCAGAAGCTGTCGGTGGCCATTCGTCGCAAGGTTCGCGATGGCGCGGTTCGGGATTGTCGCTTCTCGGATTCAAGGACCGATCCGCTGATCCAGCTGGCTGATATGTGCGCCGGTGCCATCGCGCGGTCATTTCGAACCGACCGCCGCGACGCCCATCGCTGGCGCGACATGCTTCGCCCGCGTCTGGACGACGTCTGGCGGTTTCAGTGAAAGAAGAGGTGCCTTCCCGGCCCCTATCCCCGGCGGAACCGGGGCACGCGCGCCATACGGCGACAGTTCGGGACACGGGAAGGACTTTGCCCCGCCTATATGCGCTGGATCGGTGAAAATTTCAACAATCGAGCCTGCTTTTCACCGGCGATCCGCAGGACCTGACGGGAGGCAACATCCATCATTTCGGTGGAGTCACCGATATGATCGCCGCCCCATCTCCTCCCCATTTCATGGGGAGGGGGACCGCGAAGCGGTTGAGGGGCGCTGGTCGGAGCACTGGCCGAAAGTGAGCGATCCCATAACGCGGGACCAGCTTCGTCCTTTCGGGGCCGTCATCCTTCTGGGTACGATCGCATGGGGGCGGAATGTGGTGATGACGTAAGGGGCTAGGTCCGGGACTCCAACCGACACTGCCGTGCCGATGTTCCACCTTTGAACTGTCCGATGAAGACAGTATTGGTCTATCGTGGTGATGGCGTGGTACGCACGCTCTGGTGGGGGCGCTTCAGGATTTGCGCCGATGGCTGAATATTTTTGAGGGTCTGAACGGTGGTCAATCAAGAAGTTCTAAGTCGCCAGTTGAGGACAGATGCAGTAGACTTCTCCTTCGGTGAGATTGTTAATCTGCACAAAGACAAAGAAATTATCATTTCGCCTGAATACCAGCGGCTATTTCGTTGGAGCGAAGAGCAAAAATCCCGGTTGATTGAATCAATTCTTCTAGAACTTCCGATCCCGCCAATTTTTCTAATTGAAAGCGAGGATGGGGTACTGGAACTCATAGATGGCCTTCAGCGCGTTAGCTCGGTCATTCAGTTTCTTAGTCCTGCCGACATTCAGAAGGATCCGCTCGTACTTACAGGTTGCGATCTTATAACTCAGCTAAACGGCAAGACATTTGACGATTTGTCGCTTACCGATCGGCTTCGGATCAAGCGAACTGCCATCAGAGCGGTCATTATTCGTAAATCAGGCGAAGAACTCGTCAAGTATGAACTTTTTAAACGTCTAAACACTGGCGGCGCGCTGCTCTCGGCGCAAGAAATTCGCAACTGCTCGTCCCGCATGATTGCCGGGGGGGAGGATTTCTATCGGACGATCCAAAATCTCGCTGCCAACACTAACTTCAAGACCGCCATCGACCGTCTCCCCGAGAACTATGTAGCTCAAAAGGGAGATGAGGAGCTCGTGTTGAGGTTCTTCGCCGTCAAGAATTTCAAGGACGGTTATAAAGGTAATGTGGAAGAGTGGCTTGATGCCTACATGGAAGGCGTCATTTTCGGGAAGTTACATTTCGATGCTGTTGCTGAGGTAGCCTCTTTTGAAGCGGTGTTCGATTTTATCTCGCAAAACTTCGGAAAAGACGCATTTGCTCGCACGAAGAACGGTGAAGGCACGGGCAGATTGGCCCCTGCCTATTTCGAAGCAGCTGTCGGTGGTGCTCTGCGGGTTCTCCCGGGTGCCGCTGCGCATGGAGCAGACGAGCTCAAACGTCGCCTTTACGACGTCTACGCTTCAGAGGCTTTCAAGGACGTGACAGGTCCTGGTGCCAACACCATTCCTAAGCTGAATGGCCGTATCGATCTCGTAGCCGCCGCGCTCGCGTAGCCCGCCGTGGCTTTGACTGTCGCTCAGTTGTCTACCCAGATCGAGGCGGACCTCGACTGGCGACACGCCGAGTTGGCCGTATTTCGGGAGCTATTGATATTGGACGCTGGAAACAGCATCCGCCGAAACGTATTGTTTCGAGGGGCTTGGGCTATTTTATACGCCCACTACGAAGGGTTCTGTAAGTATTCCCTTCAGCTACTGGCGGAGTTTCTGCAGGGCCTGCCCGATTGCGCAGCGTTACCGCACAGCACTTTCCTATTCGTTCACGATAAGAAGATGCGGCAAGCAAAGGGTTTGCCTACATCTGAAGCCTACGAATTCTTCCGTGTCACCGTCGAAGCTCTTCGGGCGGGACCGCCGCCGGTCGGTTCTGTAGATACTAAAAGTAACCTATGGCCCAACTTGCTAGATAAGATTTTGATAGATCTCGATCTACAATCTTATGGTGTCGTTCAAAGTCCGGTTATGGTTAAGACGTTGGTGTCGCGACGCAATGACATTGCGCATGGACAAAAAGTATTCATTAAAGATCTCACATACTACAAAGAGTACGAGCAAGTCGTCAGTGAGATTATGTATTCTCTGGCGCTAGCGATTGTAGATAGAGCGTCGAGATACTGACGTGGAGTTTCGCCGGTGAGCGTACCGCGATGTCCATTCTGCCTGCGATACAATCCCCCCCTCAGTGCGCCTCATCCCAATTCCCCGCCGCCCGCGCATCCACCACCAGCGGCACCGACAACGCCACGGCCGGGTCCCCCGCCCCCTCCATAACCGTCTTGATCACGGCGATGGCGGCGTCCGCCACCCCCTCCGGCGCCTCGAAGATCAGTTCGTCGTGCACCTGCAGCAACATCTTCACCTCGCCGCCGCCCGAATCCGGGCCTGACCCCGGCCCGAACCCCGCCTCGACCAGCGCCCCCGGCATCCGCATCATGGCGCGGCGGATGATGTCGGCGGCCGCCCCCTGGATCGGGGCGTTGATGGCGGCGCGTTCGCCGAACTGGCGCTCGGCCCCGGACTTCGAATGGATGGCGGGTATGTGGATGCGGCGGCCGAACACGGTCGAGACGTATCCGGCCTCGCGCACCTCGGCCTTGATCGCCTCCATATAGTCGCGGATGCCGGGGAAGCGCTCGAAATAGGTCTTGATATAGGCCCCGGCCTCTTCCCTCGGAATGTTCAGCTGCGCCGCCAGGCCGAAGGCGCTGATGCCATAGACGATGCCGAAATTGATCGCCTTGGCGCGGCGGCGCGTCTCGGCCGGCATATCCTCGACCGGCACGCCGAACATCTCGCTGGCGGTGGCGGCGTGAATGTCCTGCCCGGCCTTGAAGGCGCGTTTCAGCTCGGGAATGTCGCCGATATGGGCCAGCAGCCGCAGCTCGATCTGGCTATAGTCGGCGCTGATCAGCACATGGCCCGGCGCGGCGATGAAGGCCTGGCGGATCTGGCGGCCGATGCTGGTGCGGATCGGAATATTCTGCAGGTTGGGGTCGGAACTGGCCAGCCGCCCGGTGCTGGCCGCGGCCAGCTGATAGCTGGTGTGGACCCGGTCGGTGCCGGGGTCCAGCGCCGCGCTCAGCGCATCGGTATAGGTGCCCTTCAGCTTGGCCAGCTGGCGCCAGTCCAGCAGCACGCGCGGCAGTTCGTGGCTCAGCGCCAGCTCGTCCAGAACGGCGGCGTCGGTGGCCCACTGGCCCCCGGCCGTCTTCTTGCCGCCGGGCAGGGCCATCTCCCCGAACAGGATCTCGCCCAGCTGTTTGGGGCTGGCGACATTGAACGGCCGCCCGGCCAGGGCGTGGGCCCGGGCCTCCAGCTCGACCATCTTCAGCCCGAACTCATGGCTCAGCCGTTTCAGCCGCGCCGGGTCGACGCGGATGCCGTGCAGCTCCATCTGCGCCAGCACCGCCGGCATGCCGCGCTCCAGCGTCTGGTAGACGGTCATCAGCCCGGCCGGGGCCAGGCGCGGATACAGGATGTTGAACAGCCGCAGGGTCACATCCGCGTCCTCGGCCGCGTAACAGGTGGCCGGTTCCAGCGGCACATGTCTGAACGAGATCTGGGCCTTGCCCGTGCCGCACACCGATTTGAACGGGATCGGCTCATGCCCCAGGTGCAGGCGCGACAGCTCGTCCATGCCGTGGCCGTGCAGCCCGCCCTCCAGCACATAGGAGATCAGCATGGTGTCGGCGATCGGCCCGACGCGCACGCCGTGGCGCGCCATCACCGCCAGGTCGTATTTGATGTTCTGGCCGACCTTCAGCACCGCCGGGTCTTCCAGCAGCGGTTTCAGCCGGTCCAGGGCGGCGGCGGCGTCGATCTGTTGCAGCGGCGCGCGGGCGTCGGGGGTGTCGCCGAAATCCAGCCCCCCGGCCCCGGCCATCGCGGGATGGGCGTGGCTCAGCGGGATGTAGCAGGCCTGGTTCGGCCCGACCGCCAGCGACAGGCCGCACAGCCCGGCATGGGTGGCCGACAGGGCGTCGGTCTCGGTGTCGAAACCGATGATGCCGGCGTCCGAGGCCCTGGCGATCCAGGCGTCCAGCTGTTCCAGCGTCTGCACACAGTCATAGGCGGCGGGGTCGAAGGGCTGGGTCGCCACGTCGGCGCTGACCGGCTGCGGGCCGTGGCGCGGGCTGGCGACCGGGGCGGAGAGGGGGCCAGAGGCGCCCGGCAGCGACGACTTGGGCTGGAAGGCCGAACCGTCATGGGCCGCCGCCTTGCCGTCGCCGACGCGGCGCGACAGGCTGCGGAACTCCATCAGCTCCAGAAACGCCGACAGGGTGGCCGGGTCGGGGTCGCGCACGGCGAATTCCGCGACCGGGGCGGGCAGGGGCAAGTCGCACACCAGGGTGACCAGGTCGCGGCTCATGCGGATCTGGTCGGCGAATTCGATCAGGGTCTCGCGCCGCTTGTTCTGTTTCACTTCGGCGGCGCGGGCCAGCAGGGTTTCGAGGTCGCCATATTCGAGGATCAGCTGGGCCGCGGTCTTGACCCCGATGCCGGGCGCGCCGGGAATATTGTCCGAGGTGTCGCCGATCAGGGCCTGGACGTCGACGACCCGGTCGGGCGTGACCCCGAATTTGTCGAACACCGCGGCCTCCTCCAGCCGCCGGTCCTTCATCGGGTCGTACATCACCACCCCGCCGCCGATCAGCTGCATCAGGTCCTTGTCGCTGGAGACGATGACCGCCTCACCCCCCGCCTCCCTGGCGCGACAGGCATAGGTCGCAATCAGATCGTCGGCCTCATAGCCCGCCAGCTCGACGCAAGGCACCCCGAACGCCGCCGTCGCCTCCCTGACCAGCGCGAACTGCGGCACCAGATCCTCCGGCGCCGGCGGCCGCTGCGCCTTGTACTGCGGGTACATCTCGTTCCTGAACGTCCGCTCCGAATGATCGAACACCGCCACCAGATGCGTCGGCCCGTCATGCCCCTTCATGTCCTTGAGGAGCTTCCAAAGCATGTTGCAGTACCCCTGCACCGCCCCCACCGGCAGCCCGTCCGACTTGCGCGTCAGCGGCGGCAGGGCGTGGTAGGCGCGGAAGATGTAGGCCGAGGCGTCGATCAGCCACAGGCGTACAGGGGCGGGGGTCGGGGAGTCGGATTCGGTGGCGCTCATGCGGCGACCATAGGCGTCACGCGCGGCGGCGTCATCGTTCTCACAGGCCGATTTGCCGGCGGTCGAAACCGCGGTTCACCAGCTTCCGGTATTGGGCATGGACAGCCACGGCTCGACCGGGGTCAGGGCCGGCCCCTCCTGCAGCAGTTCGATGGAAATGCCGTCCGGCGAGCGGACGAAGGCCATGCGGCCGTCCCGCGGCGGTCGGTTGATGGTCACGCCGCCGTCCATCAGCCGCTGGCAGGCGGCGTGGATGTCCGCCACCTTGTAGGCGAGGTGACCGAAATTACGGCCACCGTCATAGGTTTCGGGATCCCAGTTCCAGGTCAGTTCCAGCTCGGGTGCACGGTCGGCGGCCGAGCGTTCGGCGTCACCGGGGGCCGCCAGGAACACCAGGGTGAAGCGCCCGGCCTCATGCGCCGCCCGGTTGACCTCGATCAGGCCCAGCAGGTCACAGTAGAAATGCAGGGCGGCATCGAGGTCGGCGACCCGGACCATGGTGTGCAGATAGCGCATCCGGCCTGCGCCGACTCAGTGGGCTTCGGGCGGGCGGGCGGCCGGATCGAGATATTCATTCTCGGGCAGCGGATGCGCCGACAACACGAAGCGACGGTCGCAATAGGCACATTCGACGAAATCCTCGTCGCCCATGTCCATGTAGACGAGCGGGTGGCCCAGGGCCCCGCCGCCGCCGTCACAGGCGACACGCCTGGTGGCGACCACGATCTGTTCGGGGGGCGGGATGATCGCAGTGAGATGGCGCGGGGGCATTTTCGGCTCGTGACCTTGGCGGAAAGGATCGCCGCGCATACCTATGCGCCACGCCGACAGGCGTCAATTTATTGGTGGCTGGCCGCGCGTCGCGCTGATCAGGGCCGCGAGGCATGGACCGTTGATGACTGAAACCGAAGCTCTGCCCGTCAATGCCATCGAGGTTCACGGTCTTGAGAAGACCTATGCCGGATCCCGCAAGTCGCCGCCCAAGACGGCCCTGCGTGGCGTCGATCTGGTCATTCCGCGCGGCTCCATGTTCGGGCTGCTCGGCCCCAACGGGGCCGGAAAGTCGACCCTGATCAACATCCTCGCCGGGGTGGTCAACAAGACCGGCGGCACTGCCGCCATCTGGGGGCGCGACATTGACCGCGACCCGCGTTACGCCCGCGCCGCCCTGGGCGTCGTGCCGCAGGAGATCGTCGCCGACGTGTTCTTCACCCCGCGCGAGGCGCTGGAGGTGCAGGCCGGCTTCTACGGCGTGCCGGCGAACGAGCGACGCTCGGATGAACTGCTGGCCGCCCTGGGGCTGTCGGACAAGGCCCACGCCTATGTCCGCGCCCTGTCCGGCGGCATGAAGCGGCGCCTGATGGTGGCCAAGGCCCTCGTGCACAATCCGCCGGTACTGATCCTCGATGAGCCGACCGCCGGGGTCGATGTCGAGCTGCGTCGCCAGCTGTGGGAGTATGTCCGGCGCATCAACGCCGAGGGGGTGACCATCCTGCTGACCACCCACTACCTGGAGGAGGCGCAGGAACTTTGCGACACCATCGCCATCATGAACCGGGGCCAGGTCGTCGCCTGTGAACCGACGCCGCAGCTGCTGCGCCGCCTCGATACCCGCAATGTCATCGTTACGCCGGAGATCGCCCAGACGCCGCCGCCGGAGCTGAAGGGGTTCGACGTCGTGGCCCGCCCGAACGGGGCCTTTGCCGTCACCTATCGCAAGGGCAGGTCATCGGTCGAACAGGTGCTCGCCGCGGTCCGCGCGGCCGGGATCACCATCGCCGACATCACAACCGAGGATCCGGACCTGGAGGACGTCTTCCTGGCCCTGACCTACGGCGATGTGGACCAGGTCAGTCCGACGGCCGACTAGGACGAATCGACATTCAGCGCATCCAGAGCATGGATGCGGCG
>TARA_R110000868_G_scaffold54575_1_pt1 | contig 10107 bp, 18 predicted proteins | sample TARA_R110000868 | Tara Oceans TARA_R110000868 (sample SAMEA4397489) | marine metagenome | biome: Polar Biome; feature: [SRF] surface water layer (ENVO:00010504); material: water (ENVO:00002006), including particulate matter (ENVO:01000060) such as... | depth 5 m | reverse complement strand
ACTGTTTTTTGTTTTTTCTAAAGTCGTTAGGGATGATCTATGACCCCACAAAACTTTGTCACATTACCCCGCGAGGTGGTGGAGCGCGCCATTGAATCACTCGGGTCATTCGTAAGTGACCACGGCTGGGCTCAAAGCGACATGGACACGATGGATACGCTTATTGCAGCACTCAAAGAGCAGGTACAGCCAGCGCAAGGGGAGCGGGAAGCGTTTAACAAAGGTAGGGATTATGAGGAACAAATTTGGCGCGCAAGGATTGAGCCAACAAAACAGGAAGCTCAAATGTATAAGCAGCAATACTTTACCTTGCTCGAACATATTGCAAACTTCCAAGCACTACAGCCACGCCCACCAATAATCCTGCAATCCAACGCAGAGCGGGTGCCGCTTAGTGATGAGCGGATTATCGAACTAAACGATGCCGCATTTGATAAGTACATAACCCAAGATGCTAGAGCGCTTGAGTTTGCCCGCGCCATCGAAGCTGAAATAACGAAAGGCCAACAATGACCCGCATAGAAGTTTTGAGCTATGAAACCGATCAGGTTGTGAAAGTGATTGGTCCGGTAGAGGATAGCCGCGCTGACAAGGTAGAAGACGGACTAAACATCAATCTCAACCATGAAGAATATTACACAAGGCAAGTTAAGGAAGGCCAACAATGACCACAACATTCAAGATGCCGGAGCCGGTCACAAGGATTTTCTTTGACGAACTTTGCGGTACAAAAGGCTTTTACAAAGTAAGCCAGGTGCAGCCATGCATGGGAGACTTTCCTGTTTACTCCGCAGACGCCCTGCGTGATGTACTAGAACAGGCTGCACAAGAGTGTGAAACTCAAGAGGATTATGGTCCAAGACACGAGACACCACGCGACTGTGCGGTTGCTATCCGCGCCATGAAGGAGCAAATTCAATGACCAAAAAGATTGCGTACATAGTTTTCTATGGCTGGCTTGGTAGTCCGTTTTTAGTTTTTGGCTTTTTGTTTGGCGTTGCTCTGAATGGAATTAAGACCGGAATGCTATGGGCCGACAAACTTTTAGAGGATTCGCTGCAATGACCACATACATTACACAAGAGCAGGCTAATGAATTGTTTGACCGCAATTGCTGGCCTAAACAGGTTTTTGCAGATTGGACGAATGGCATTGTGTTGGATAGGGTGACAGCGAAAGATTTTGCCAACGCCGCAATCCAAGCCTACAGAGACAGCCTAGTGGCTGGGGTGGTGTTGCCTGAGCCTGTTGGTTGCGGATTTGTTACTAAGTGGACAAGCGGAGATACGCCAGCCACATACAAAGAAGGCTACGCTCAAGTTGTTGGTGTTGATACTTACACAGCCGACCAACTACGCCAAGCAATAGCCGATGATCGGGCGAAGCAAGTGCCGCAGTACCTATGCAACGGCATGCGCTTTAAAGTTGCCAACCGCAATGGCGAGGCAATGCTTCCATGCCTACCGGATGAGCTGGCCGGGCGCTGGGTTGCGCTGGTGGCTGCAGAGGACGACTGCCATTTGCTCGCAGCCGCACCAGGCCCAAAGGGGGCTGTGTGACCCACAACTTAGCCGCCACTGTATTTGTGTACCGCAACAGAGTCACAAGTGAGATCAATTGCGTCTATTTAGAAGGCGTGAAAGATTTAGCAGGCTCACCAGTTTGGGAGCACTTGGCGACTTTAGAACCTCGTTTATGGATTCAAGCTCACTATGCAAAGGTGATGGCACCAGACCCAAAGGAGGTTATTTAACGCACACGTTTCGCACGTAGCCTTGCAAGCCGGTTACTTGATCGGAGAGGCGGTCAGCATCTCTCGCCACCTCTTCATATCTTCCGACGCTTTCAGCGAGTACCCGCTCGGCGGGGCTTGCATCAACTCTGCCGCTGGGGAAGGTATCTGTGGGGGCTGCACGGGCGGCGTCGAGGGCCGCAAGAAGGAGCAGCCGTTCAGACTGAGCACCAGCGCTAGCACGGGCAGACTTTTGCTTAAGAGTTTGGTAATCATTTTGTACCTTTGTGTTTGCGAGTTGTAGGGATTGCTCTTTGGTGCGGGCCTCCTCAAGCGCCGCTATGTGTGCGGTTTTCTGGGAGATTATGTAGGCATCGAGTGCAACCGTAGCGGACAGACCGCCTTGGTGATAGGCGAACCAATGGCTTGCTGCCATGGCGAGGGCAAGCCCTACAGCCGCCCACACGCGCCAGTTAAGAAGGAGTGTTAGTGGCATCATTTTGTTTTTGGCTGATCTACCAGCCGCCCAATGATACCAAATGCCAACAGGCCCATAGTTATCCAGTGCACGATGTGAGGAGGTATGCCAGCGCGCAAATCCTCGGGAAACATGACCCATGCTCCCTGTATTGCAGTGGCTACAGCCATGGCCTGAACCGATAGCATGCGGTAGGCTTTGCGCCAGTTTGTGATTAGTTTCATAGTGTGTTCAAAACAGTGTTTATTTGTTCTTGTAAATCGACTTTCTTATCCAGCAAGTCGGCTAGCTTATTTTCACGTTTTTCCTTGTCCTTGCGGGCGTTGTCGTTCTTTGGTAGCTTGGTCAAGTCGTCAGCGTCTTTGAATAGCTTTTTAGTGTCTTTTTCGACTACTGGCTTTGTGATCTTTGGCAAGCGCTGTACGAATCCCGGCTTCATTGAATTACCTTTGTGCAAATAGTTACGAGTCCAGCGGTGCCAAATTCAGCCCGCACGTCGCCACCTGTAGCGGGGGCCGTGGGCTTGGTTAGGTCGCACACCGTGCCCACCGGTGCCCTGCCCGCTTCTTTGGTGCCCAGCACGCCATTGGTCAGCATGTAAGCTGGGCGAGTGGTCAGCAGGCCGTTAGCCTTCACCTTCCACACTGGTGCGCTAGGCTGCACCAGCCCTGCCAGCCATGTGGCTCGATTAGCATCATAAGTTGCAAGGCGTTCACGGCACAGGTCGCCGCGCGCGGTTTGTTCGGTCATCACATCGGCGCATTCAAAGCCCACATTGCCGGTGTATGCGGCATTGGCTTTGTCGCCACGGGTGGTGCCGGTGAAGCTGTTTAGCAGCAGCCCAAACTTTGTATAGTCGCACCCGCCGCCATGGGCGCAACTGAAACCGGCGTCATAGGTGATACCGCTGGCAGGGTCTTTGCACCACCAGTAGATATGCCGCCCTAGCGTGCCGTACTCTGCGCGGGGTGAAAAATTGGCAGTGGTGCCGGTCAGGCCGGGGATGCACATGGGCGCAGCCTTTACGCTGACAACACCCATTGCGCAGAGTGCGGCCCACATTAGCAGGCCAATGGTGAAGCGGGTTTTGAAGCTCATATTTTACCTTATTGCTTTGTTTCTAAAGGTGGGCGGGGTCTACATTTACCAACTTCACCAACCGCCACCATGAATTCAAATTTATAGCGCGGGCATGGCAGAGACAAGTTCTTGCGAATAACGTCTTTGTGGCAGTTGGGGCATACGAAGTAATACCTCATTGCCACGACCCTGTTTCCATTTGCTTGGATAGGCGCTGCGCACGCCCTGGCGTTTGGGTTGCCCATGTGCTCTGGAGCATCATCTTTGCAGCCTCGGAATAGTCGCCGCTTGCGATTTTTGCCAGTGTATTTTTGAAGCCAAGAAGCCCGTTAGTGCCAAGCTGAAATGCCATATTCAGCAGCACGCCCTTACGGGCATCGTCTAGGTTTTGGAACCATGGCAGGGTGTTATGCAGCGCATTGATGCGGTCATTGATGTCATTGCGGAGAAGGTATTCAATCTCGTCATCACGCAACCCGCCGCCCTTTCGCTCATCGATCATTCGGCCTACACCAATAGTCCAGTACCCAAGGTGATCTTGGTACGCCGAGCGCTTGCGGCCTTCGTCACGATTAAGCTGGGCGACTAGATCGGGAATCATGGCGTTACTCCTTAGAAACCCAAGCCACCACAATGGCGAATATGGCACACACAATTACAAGAACGCCAACAGCCGCGATCAGGTCGTATGACCATACGGCTGGTAAATCTAGTAATTCATTCATGCGACCCACTACCAGATAGCATTTTTGGGGGAATTTTTACGCCAGAGCGCAGTAGTGCAATCTCAAGCTGTTGCTCTACCCGCTTCAATATCTCTAGCAATTCCTGGCGTTTAACAGACGAGGATTCTAGGTTTTTCAGGTCTGCTTTTAGCAAGGCAATCTCAGTCCTTACCGCTGTAAAATCCGCATCGTGTTGTGAAGTCTTGTCGATTAGCTTATTAACGCTGTTATAAGTGGCCCATGCCCCACCCGTAACAGCGATAACACACGCCACCATTAGTGGTGGTATTACCTTAACGGCTAAAGAATTAATAGCCGCCCACAATGGGTGCACATTGCCAAAATCAGTTGCTCGCTTTTGAGTCATTGCTTGGCTCCATAAGTAGTAGTGCTGAATCATTTACGTGTCCAAATTCAATAAACAAATTCCGCCCTGATTCACGTAATGCAGCAGCACACAGCTCATGGCAAAACCAGCTTTCCTCTGAACCCCACAGCCTATCGGGTGATAATGAAACGCCGATAGCGCCTCTCCAATCGTAAGGCTTTCCTATTTGTGTTTCTAGCCAAGCAATTGCAGCATCTACATTGGGCGCATGGAAGTCTCTTTGTGCCACGACTGTTTGACCGTGCAGCGCTTGGGCAATCGGCTCTTTGACAACACCATGGCGCATGGTCGCGTGGTAAGCAAAGCCGTTATGTGCCACTATAGAGTGGCTTGCCCGCGCCCACTTAAAGCGGCTCACCGGCAGCGCCCAGCGTATGAACATGCTCCCCACCCGGCTTAAATCCCAGCCGGTGCGGCGCACAAATAGGATAGTGAGTGTGCTCACTGTTTCACCCTAATTGCTTTGGCTTTCTCTTCCACCGTGTAAACTGCCTTTACAACAGGCAATCCAGTTACATCAATCGGCGTTCCAGATTTCAATGCCTCGGCGGTCAACATGATGAGCTCTCGCAAGTTGCGCTGAGTGAGTGAGTATGTCGCTTCTAAAGCAGCCAGCTTTTCTTTTGGAGTTTGCTCTATGGTCGGCTGATTTTCTTCAATGGAGTATGGTTGTCCAGGCTCATAGTTATCATCATTTGGCCCGTAAGCAATAACTTGGCCTTGTGCGTTGCGTACTACTTTGAAACTCATGGTAGATACTCCTTAATGGAAATTCTGGATTGGAGAACTCCGCCATAAGTTCTGGCCCCACCAACTCCATTAACAGTGGTAGTACCAGCATTCTGCATGCCAGCCCTAACTCTAAATGTTGTAGATGACGTAGTGCCAGAGGCCACAAGGAATTTAAGCGGGATGGTAAATTCTGTGCCTGTGCTACCAATGTATGAGCCAACGGCAGCGAGTGCATTCGCTGTGGCATCCTGAAACAAAGCTACAGTCATACGCCCAGTAGAGTTGGACGAAAGTACCAACTCAACGTCTATTTCCAGCAGACTGGTCGCGCTTATAGGGGTAATTGCTTGCGTTAAGTATTGATCGCCCTCAGTGATTTGAGGAATAGTATCGTCCGCGGGGATTAGTGTCGTACCTGTTGCTACAGCACTTGAAACTGTTGTTTGTATCTGCGCAGCTTGCCTAAACAGTCTAACAAACGCGGTAGTCGCTACATTGGCGCTGCTATCTGTGACGGATTGAGTTGTGGCCGTAACTACCAATGCCGCGCCACTGGCCCTGGTGTATTGAACACAACGGACAACAGAGCTTCCTTCGCCACGAAATACCGCCACATCCCCAGCAGCGGCGGCTGTTAACCCAGTTGGTAGGATTAAGCTTGCGCCCGCAGTAATAGATGGGGTGCTGTCAAAAACAACTGTGCGCTGTTCACCCTGTCCTAGTGTTATGGCTGTAACTGGGCCTGTACTGCCTGTAACATGGACATAATCACCTGTAGCCGTGTCTAGGTTAATAGTGGCCGCGCAAACAATATCAGCGCCTTGCGAGTATGGACGCTGTTGGTTTAGCACGAATTGTGTGCCGTCATACGTAACTGAATACGTCTGCGCAATGATTAGGTCTTTAGCAACTAGGGCTATTAAGCCGCCAGATGAGCGCTTATAGATGTTTTTAGCGCCTAAACTTGAGATGTTAATCGTTGTTGCTGCTGTATTCGATGCCGCCGCAATAAAACTAAAAGTTTGCCCAGCCGCATAAGCAGACGGTGTAAATGTGCCAGATGCAGTAATTGTGTTTGTACCAGCTACCGTTGATAGGTAGTTAGAAGTACCATTTACCGCTTGGTTTGCCGTCAAATACTGGGTTAGTGCTGTTGCATCAGCAACGCCAGTATGCTTAAATGTACCCATAGGCAGATTAGCTGTGGGAGTAGTCTGTCCGTCTTTTGCAATGGATGCGGTTAATGCCGTTCCAATGTCAGTAAGTGTATTGTTAGCCCATGTCGAGCTAATGGTGGTTCCTGTTACTACGGGATTACCAGCAGGAAGTGAATATGTGCCTGAGCCGTTACGAGACATAATTTGCCTTTATTGTTGGTTTCCAGCTTGGCTAGCTAACAATGCAGCTAGTTTCGCTTGCTCTGAAGTGATTCCTGTTGCGCCGCCTGCATCTTTTACAGCTTGCACCATTTTACTAGGTGCCCCCGGATTTACTAAACGTGCAGCGAGTGACTTAAACAAAGCGCTCTTGTCTGCCATAAAAGCCGCCCATGTTGCGGGGTTATTGGCTAATAAGGATAAACCCATTGGATTTTTGTTCATATCCATTAATGCACGCCGCTCTGTTACGCCAAGCGTTTTTATTAATGCGGATTCTTTGGCATTTAACGCTGCAACCTCTGGCACAGCTTCAGCAATACCTTCTTTCAAACCCCTTGCAAGTGCTTTTTGCGCCTCTGTTTCAGCGCTACCCAATTGCCCATATTTTTTAGCCAACACACTATAAGTTCCCTGCTTTAGCTGTTGCGCAAGTTGTACGGGTATTGAATTACCCTGCAACATAGGGTGCGCTTGAAAACCTGATTGAACAGAATCGATTGCATTTAAATCTGAGACGGGAGAAACCTGTTTGCCAAATTTGTTTTTTACATCAGCAAGCGCTGCAATAACTTGGTTTTTATCTACTGTTGCTGTAGATGCTGATATAGCATTTACTATATTTTCGTTTGTATCGCCAACTAGTCCCTTTAATTTATCAACACCGCCTTTTGTGGCATTTATTCCATTTTCCAAAAGAGTTTTGCTTGCAATAGCCGCATCACCACTCTTCAACTGCCCAATAGTAGGCTTTAATGCACTTTGCATCAGGCTTTCCGCCATAGCAGTACGCATTGGATTTGTTACATTTGATACACCCCTAACAATAGGTGCTACTGCACTTAATGGATTTGTCAAATTAGAGGCTTTTGACAGGTTTGCGGATAATTTCCCACCTGTCACCCCTGCGCCTACCCCGAGAACAGTGGACACATCAGATGCAACACCTACAGGATCAGTGGCTAAAGTGTTTTTAACACCTTCCATTGATCCATAACGGTCTTTGTACATTTGCCCCACTTTGTCAGCTTTACCAATAGCTGCTTGCTGTGCCTCTGGGTTAAATTCTATTGCGTCTAATCCTCTTTGCAAGGGCTTAGGAAGAGCGTTATAAACCCCGCCAACCATAAGATCAGCTACGTTTTCAAGGCTATCTATGGGGTGTTTAGCTGCTTGATAAATTCCGCCAAAAAAGTTACCTGTGCTTTTAGGGATATTTTTAAGCGCCTCTAAAGGAACATCACCCCAAGATATTTTCTTAGGTGCAACATGCTGTATTATTTCAGCGTCAGAATACCCGGCTTTGCGCGCGCCTACCACATCAAATTTTGATTGCTGCGCCAAATGGTCGGCTATCTCCGCATCAGAATAACCTGCTTTTTTAGCACCTTCAATGTCAAAGTTTGCCATGCTTATTTTCCAAAGCTAGACAATGGGGGGCGGTTAGCTGTAGCGGCTTTAGATGGGGCTGGCAATTTAGATTCAGTGCCAACAACATCTAACGTATTAAGTTCATTTCTATCAGCTATTTGGCTATATTCTCCGCGCTTCGCATTGTATTGGGTAACACTTTCGCTATATAGCTGGTCGGCCAATGCTTGAAAGTCTTTGCGTTGCTGTGGTGTTAACTTGTTTCCGCTTATTACGTTTTGCGCATAATTTTGCAATCTATCACCAAGGCCGCTAGCAGCCATTGCCATGCCCAATTCGGATTCACGGACAACAGAGCCGGGGTCTAGCAATTTCATTATCTTTGTAGCCGATGCAAGATCGCCAACAGGTGTACCCTGTTTTAGCCCCGCGCCGATTTGAGAATACGCAGACTGCATTTCTTGGTGAGCTTTATAAATTGGCTCAGACCTAAAATCTCCGCGAAGTTTTAACGTGTTATCAAAGCCTTTTTGACCTGTGTTTACAGAGACACTATTCTTACTTGCCCCGGCTGCTGATATTTGCGCTTTTGCTTGTATCAATGGCGTATTTGGCACTAGCTTCCCAGTTACAGGGTCTTTCACCAGTAGGTCAGACGCCGGGTTAGCTTGCGGGGCTACAGCAGAGCCAATAGCAACGCCAGTTGTGGGGTCAACTAATTGGCCGTTAATCACAACGCCTTTTTCCTTGCCAAGATTCTTAGCCTCTGCGAACTGTTTAACCATATCCGCAGGCATCCCCATTGCTAGGGCTTTTTGTGGATCGCCACCCGATGCCTGCCACATGGCCGCAGCCTTTGCGCGCGCTTGCTCTGCTTGCTGTTGCTGCATTTGTGCCTGAGCCTGAGCCATTGAACCCTGTAGCCCAAATTGCTGTAACTGTGGGTTTTGTGACTGCGCAGCGTATTGCATAGCCCCTGAAAGATTAGGCGCTTGTCCTGGCTGTACCGGGCCTGATTGGCCTTGTGGCGCATTGGGGTCAGCATTTAGGTCAAGTGCCGTAGTTCTTCCAGGCAGGTTAGCCGCTGGCGTGCCTTGTAGCATTCCAGTGAATTTGCCTATTTCGTCCTGATTTTGTGCATGCAGCTTTTCGGCTAATGCTTTTTGCTCTTCCGAGGCCTCTTTCATGCCCTTGGCACCCATGTAGGTGTTTAGACCTTTGGCAAGTTGTTGTGTCCAGCTAGGGGCGACATAATGCCCAGAAATCATTTGCCCATTTAGCGGCTCTTGGCCTTGCGCCATTAGTTGCTCGGCCATCTTTTGACGGCGCATGATCTGCACCGCTTCAGGGTTCGTCGGGTCTATAACACCCGGATTGATATATTGGTTAGCCATAGTCGTTATATTCCGGTGGTGCGCCAGAGGCTTTTAAGTTTTGAGCCAATAACATTCTGTTTTGGTCGTCTTTTTGCTTTTGTATCCAGGCAGATGTATCGAATTGTGGTTTTTGCTGTTGCTGCCCCCCACCGAAACTCATGAGGCCCCCCATCATCCCGCCACCCTGACCACCAGAACCACCCATCATGTTCATGCCAGATTTAATCAATTGTGGCCACATGCTTGATGATCCCGTATTAGCAGCACCAAATGCAGCGTTACTGCTAGCTGGGTTTACAAAACTACTGCCCGCAGCAGGGGCAGCAGCCGTACTGCCGCCTGCGGAGCCGCCCGCCGCACCCCCGGCACTGCCACCAGCCAAAGCAGCCCCACCATAAATTGCACCGACAAGCGCGGCTATATCACCAATACCCCTAGCAGTTCCGGTTTTGTCTGCTGCCAGCCTGTTGGCTCTATCACCCTCAAGCTGGTTAAAACTTGCTGGACTCCCTTGGTCAAAAGTAGTTTCTAGTGGGCCGTGCTTCATTGCATCGTTCACGGCAAAAAGCGTATCTCCTTTTTGCGTTCCAGCGGCCTTCATCATGTTGTCATTGGCAAAGGTAATGCCGCCCGAAAGAATCGAGCTAGGAGCAAACATATCAGAGAAGAAACCCATTATTGCACCTTGGAGTAATCGACCATTTTGTAGCCGCTTGAGTGCGTATGGACTGCACCAGGGATATGAGATACCTCATCAGCCATGACACCGATACCCGGCTCGCCCCATAGGTAATCGTAACTGTAGACATTTATACCGCCGTGGGTTTTGCCAATGTGCTTAATGTTGGT
>TARA_R110000868_G_scaffold1211_8_pt1 | contig 10108 bp, 8 predicted proteins | sample TARA_R110000868 | Tara Oceans TARA_R110000868 (sample SAMEA4397489) | marine metagenome | biome: Polar Biome; feature: [SRF] surface water layer (ENVO:00010504); material: water (ENVO:00002006), including particulate matter (ENVO:01000060) such as... | depth 5 m | reverse complement strand
CGGCATATTGAAATATTCAAGAATTACACCTGCCATAATCTGCCCAACAATAAGCAAAATATTTAGGAGTCCTAGTTTATAAATCACTCCTCTCACTCCATTTTTACGGATAAGATTAAATAAGTACCACCCAGAAATCATAATCACCCAAGAAAAACTTCGGTGTATAAGAAAAATATCGCCAGCTTTTTCAATCCAACTTGATCGCTCTGAAACCATTTTTACAGCATCAATAGCTTCGCGAACTTGAGTACCCAGAACCAATTGTCCCATTGTGAATACCAGCAATGCAATGGTTGCCCAATACAATTTTTTCCTCAAGCTCTTATTAAGGTCAATAACAACAAACTCAGAAGTTGACTTGAAAGCACCATAAAGCAGCACATTTACAATCACCAAAGCAAATATCATATGAATGGTGATGGTTCCAGGTAAAAGATTAGTGCTCACCACAATCGATCCCAACCAACCTTGAAATCCCGTGAGAAGTACCGCAGCAGCGGAAACAACTGGAATCGAATTTTTTGTTTTCCAATATTTAAGTGAGGTGATAAAAGTGGCAAATACCAATATTCCAATTACTGCGCCAACCAATCGATTTAGATATTCTATCCATGTTTTTATGGCATTGAATTCCTCCGGATTCCGAACACTACTATCATTTAGAATGGTATCTGCTAATTCATTAAACCCAAGTGAATTTAGATACCCTGCTATTTTTTCATTTTTTTCTATACGCTGTTCTACAAAAATACTTTGATAATCTTCGGGAAGTTCAGATTCACTTATTGGTGGAATCCATTGCCCAAAGCATTTAGGCCAATCGGGACAGCCCATTCCTGCTCCCGTTGATCTAACTAATCCCCCAACTAAAATTAGGAATAGAGTTGCTATAACTGTGGTGATGGCTGTCTTTTGATAGGAATTTAATTTCATAAGGAAATAGATACCAAATTTGTGATAAAATGGTTAGTTTTAGGACTGCTAAATTTACGCTTCTATTTATAGAAATACATGAATACAAAAGAAGAAAAAGTACTAATTCAGCGTTCCATCTCTGAAATCGTTACAGACTACTACCAACTTACCAAACCTGGAATTACTCTTGCTGTTTTAATAAGTATGTTAGTGGGTTTTGTTGTAGGTAGTGCAGGCTCTTTGGATTTTTTAACCATGGTTCACGCTCTTATAGGTACCTATTTGATTGCTGCAGGAACTGGTGCCCATAACCAATTTATGGAACGTAAATTAGATGGTTTGATGAAGCGTACTGAACTTCGACCACTTCCAACACATCGTATTTCTGCGCAAAAAGGTGTGGTATTTTCACTTACTTTACTCTTTTCGGGGCTTACTTATTTGGTGCTTATGGTAAATCCTGTTGCTGGACTTGTCTCTTTCGCAACAGCACTAATTTACCTTGCTGCTTACACTCCCATGAAAAGAGTTTCAGCATTTAATATTTTGATTGGAGCCATTCCTGGAGCATTACCACCTGTTGGAGGCTGGGCTGCTGCAACTGGTACGATTACAGAACCGGGAATGTGGTTATTTTTTGGAATCCTTTTCCTTTGGCAGATTCCGCATGTGATGGCAATTGCTTGGATGTATAAAGATGATTATTCAGGTGCAGGTTTCAAAATGCTTCCGAAAAATGATATTGAAGGAAAGAAAACCGCATTTTATGCTATTCTTTGTACACTACTATTATTTCCAGTTAGCTATATAGTATATGCACTCGAAATATCAGGGATGGTATTTTTAATTCTCAGCTTTATTTTCGCGGCGATATTTTTTCTTTATGGTATTCGCTTTGCAAATGATAGAACACGGTTAAACGCTCGCAAGCTTATGTTTGCTTCCATCATATATTTACCAATGATTTGGGTCGCCGTTTTTATAGATATGCTTTTTCTATAATCGGTGAATGTGATTATAATCTCTAATCACTTGTTCTAGAAAATCATCTGCGTTTGATTCCAACTTTTGAACTCCAATCTTCATTTGAATGATATTGGCTGTTCGTTGAACCATTACAAACCAAGTAGAATGTTCGTAATCTTTTTTAGAAGCTAATACCTCTTTTATGGTTCTAATCTGTTCATCTTTTAATTCACTTACTGCAGGATATGTCACTTCATAACCCTCATTTAACTCTGAGTAAATCGTATCACTCAGTTTTACTTTTTTTCGGATTTTAATTACACAAGTTTTTGCAGCAATATCTCCCAAGCGTTGACCTTTTCCATTTACCAAAACGGTAATAAAGGCTACCATTCCACTTGTAAACGTAATTTCAACCAATCGAAACATCCAACGAATTACATAATTACCAAGTGATGGATTTGTTCCATCAGCCATAACTACCTGTAAACCCAATAACCATTTCCCGAATGACTTTCCGTTCCACATCACCTCAAAAGTGAGATGATAGAAAAAGGCGGGAATTGCAAAAATGAGAATTATCACCCACTGATTCTCATCAGTATATAGTTCGAACGATTCGTTAAATCGAGCTATAACCCCAAAAGCAAATTGTACTAATAATTGAAATGCTAATAACGTAATCCCATCAATGAAAAAAGCGATGACCCTATCTCCAACGGGTGCAGGATTATAGTTTAACTTTACATGTTGGGTTGTTTCAACCCCGATCTGATTAGACGCCAAAGCGGTTTCTATTTACGGTTAAAAAACTTACTATTTGCCAAAAGATACACGATTTATCCTCAGTGAAAAAAAGAACATCAAGAAAAAATAATACATGCGTGAGGTAACTTTTTTAAGGAAGAATGCGGATAAATGGCAGTCTTTTGAAACCAAGCTTAAAAATCATACAAATGAATCAGCAGAAGAACTTGCCGATTTATACATAGAATTGAATAACGATCTCGCTTACGCACAAAGTTGTTTTTCAGGATCTAAAACTACTCAGTATTTGAATGATCTTTCCATTCAAGCGCATAACACCATCTATAAAAATCGAAAAGAAAATGCATCTAGGTTCTTTACTTTTTGGACTGTAGAAATCCCCGAACTGTTCTCATATCGTTTAAAAGAGCTTGGTGCTGCTATTTTTATCTTTTTATTATTTTGTGGCGTTGGGGTACTTTCTCAACAAAATGATGCTTCTTTCGCTCGCCTAATTCTTGGCGATCAATATGTAAACTTGACGGTTAATAATATTGAAGAAGGTGACCCTCTCGCCATTTATGGGATGCATACACAAATGGATATGTTTTTTAAAATCACTTTTAACAACATTCGGGTTTCATTCGTGAATTTTATTCTAGGTATTTTTACCGTCTTTGGAACTGCTTGGGTAATGATGAAAAATGCGATTATGGTGGGTGTTTTTATTACTTTTTTTGACGGTTACGATCTCCTTTCTGACGCAATGCTTGTTATATTCATTCATGGTGCACTTGAACTAAGCGCTATAACTATTTCGGGAGCTGCTGGGTTTGTGTTAGGAAATAGCTTCATCTTCCCGGGAACCTATAAACGATCGGTTTCTTTTGTTAGAGGAGTAAAAGATGGAATTAAAATGTTAGTTAGCTTAATTCCAGTATTTATAGTAGCTGGTTTTCTTGAATCGTTTGTGACACGCTACACAAATATGCCATTAGTACTCAGTCTTTTTATAATTTTTGGATCATTCACTTTTATCATTGGGTATTACATTGTAATGCCTGTTCGAATTTATTTACAAAGAAAAAAACTCATCTATGCAAAGTTTCAATCATAACAAATCTAGGGACCTCGGAGACATTCTTACTGATACCTTTCAATATGTTCGAATTTATTATCCAACATTAGGTAAAGGTCTTCTCTTTTTTGTTCTGCCACTATATATCGTTCAAGCTTTTTTGCTTCAAGGATATTCTGATCAGATAATGTCCAGCATTTTTCAACCAAACGATTTCTCGATGTTTGAAACGTTTTTCTCTGCACGATATATACTGAGCATATTTTTATCGATGGTTGCCTATGCAATGCTCACTATTGTTGCATTAAAGCATATGCAGCTTACAAACGCCGATGAAATTCCGGATCCGAGCGATTTATTGGATGGAGTGCTTCCTCTGCTCATAAAATTAGCTATCCTTTATATCATTCTCTTTTTTATAATTATTTTATCAGCCTTCTTTTTCTTTTTTCCTGCACTCTTTTTTGGGATACGATTAAGTCTAGCCCCTACTTCATTAGTACTTGAAAATCTTAGTATTGGAAAATCCATAAGCAGATCGTGGGAGTTGACGGAAGGTTTTTGGTGGGCTACGTTCGCACTATTTGTGATAATGTATATCATAGTAATTTTTTCATCATATGCGTTTATTCTTCCCGCAACCATTCTCTCTATTTTCTTTGTTGATACTGGCACCGTTACTGATGCAAATTTATTCTCTACAATCATCACTAGCTTCATGACTCTGTCAACAGCTTTTGCGTCGCTTTTTGTTGTAATTTTGCACCTTTCTTTCGGCTTACAGTTCTTTAACATTGTTGAGCGAAAAGAAGGTGGCGGACTCAGATCAAAAATTGAAGGCCTGATTGACTAACTGCATTCTATGACTTCGATATCTAAAATTGCATCGCTTTTTCTACTTCTTACTTTTGGTATTGTCGCTCCAATATTAGCCCAAGATTCTCTTGCAACAGATACAGACTCAGAGCTTTATCAACGCACACCGGATACTTTTACTATAGAAAGCTATGCGGCTGATTCCGATTTTCAATATCAAGGGGCACCAAGAAATCCTGATTCATTTAGAGATCGGTTTATAAATCAAGTAATCAGATTCCTGAATTTTATCTTCGGAAACCCAATTGGAAATTTCTTCCTTCGGCTAGTACTCTATGCAACTATTGCATTTTTGGTGTTGGTGCTTATTAATCAGCTCATTGGTGGAAACCTTATCAATGTATTTAATAAGAAAAACTCAGGACCTTCTTTTTCTCTGAATATTGGAGAAGAAGAACTTGAAAGCCTTGATTTAGAAGCTTTGCTCGATAGCTCACTCTCGAAATCTGATTTCCCCGCTGCAACAAGATATTTATACCTAATCACCTTAAAAATGCTTAACGAGCATAATCTTATTAGCTGGGGAATTGAAAAAACGAATATTGACTACGAACGAGAGTTTTCTAGTCATTCCGGTTCTTCCGTTTTTATCTCACTTACTTCTTACTATGAGTTTGTTGAATACGGTGATTTTGAAATAGATAAAGTTGGATACGAACTCGTTGATGATCTTTACAACGATCTAAAAAATCGGGTGGAGTCATGAAAAAAACAGAGCGTAAATATATTGTTGCTCTCATATTGATCACCCTTTTAGTAGCTGTAATCAAAATTATTCAGCCTAAACCATTAGATTGGTCAGAGAGTTATTCTGCAACCGATAAAATTCCATTTGGGGCATTCATTCTGAAAGATTTAATTCCCAAAGCTTTTCGCGGTCAAGAAATACTAACCAACAACATTCCCATTTTTGAAAATGAATTAGGAGATACTCACAAAAGCTGGATTTTCATCAACTCGAATTTTGCTCTGGATGAATTTGAAACTGAAATACTTAACGAAAATGTGACTCTAGGAGATATTGTTTTTATTTCAGCTCGCCAACTTGGGGGAGCTTTTGCAGACTCTCTAAATCTGGAAATTACGGGTTCATTTCCTGCTATAGATCCCCAAGCAAAATCGCTCGATTCATTGATTTCGAATTCAGTCAATTTCACTAATAAACATATTCGAAAACTAGGCGGATGGAGTTTCCCACGAACTCTTACTGAATCTTATTTCAGCAGCTTTGATACTTCTCGCACAACCATTTTGGGATATAATGCAAAAGATCAGGTTAACTTTATTAAGGTAGATTCCGGAGATGGTTTCTATCTCATTCACTCCAATCCTTTTTTGTTCACCAACTATTATTTACGGGATGTTGAGCGATTCGATTATGCATTTAAAGCTCTTTCCTATCTTCCTTCCCAACCCGTTTTATGGGATGAATACTACAAAGCAGGCAGATTATCTTTCTCTTCTCCCCTTCAGTTTGTGGTCTCTAACTCAAATTTAAAATGGGCTTGGTTTATTGGGTTGTTTGGCATGATTGCTTACCTCATTTTCAATGGAAGGCGATCACAGAGAATTATTCCTGTAATTAACCCTCCTATTAATTCCAGTATCGATTTTGCGCAAACCATAGGTAACTTGTACCTCAATAATGGAACTCATAAAGAAATCCTTGAGAAGAAAATTCTATTTTTGTTTGAATATATCAGAGCCAATTTAAATATCCGAGCTACTGATTTTGATGAATCCATACTCAAAGATATTGCTAACCGATCTGGTATTGATCAAGAAGAAATCAATCAATTGTTTATGTTGATTGAGTTACTCAGATCGAAACAAGAAATAACTGATACCGAACTTAAACGAATCACCGAACGAATCGACAGATTCTACAAACAATCACAGCGATGAGCGAAGAAATAACACCCAACGAAGAACCGGAATTTGTACCGGAAACATCCACCGAAGAAACGAATGTCCCTTTCAAAAATCGAATTGACTTATCAGGATTAGAACTTGTTGTTTCTAAAATCCGTAAAGAAATTCGAAAAGTGATTGTGGGACAAGATGAAATGATCGACCTATTAATCTGCGGTTTACTAGCCGATGGTCATGTGCTGGTTGAAGGAGTTCCTGGCGTTGCAAAAACATTAACAGTTCGACTACTCGCTAAAACCTTGAACACGAATTTTTCTCGTATTCAGTTCACCCCCGATTTAATGCCTGCTGATATTATCGGGACAAGCGTATTTAACGCAAAAAACTCTGACTTCGAATTCAAAAAAGGTCCGATATTCTCCAATATCGTTTTGATTGATGAGATAAATCGAGCCCCTGCAAAAACGCAATCCGCTTTATTCGAAGTAATGCAAGAAAAGCAAATTACAGTAGACGGAACCACCTATCCAATGGCACCACCTTTTATTGTAATTGCCACTCAAAACCCCATTGAGCATGAAGGAACCTATCGATTGCCGGAAGCTCAACTTGATCGTTTTCTATTTAAAGTTGAAGTTGGATATCCTACGTTAGAAGATGAAGTTTCTATTCTTGAAGGAAGTTATGAACGAAAAACAGCTTCCGATTTTGCTGATATTGATGCCGTAGTTTCTTCTGAAGAATTAAACGCTCAACGTGCTTTGGTTACTGAAATTCATGTAGAAAAAGAACTCATGAACTATATCGCAAAAATTATTCAAGAAACCAGAAATTCTAGTTCAATTTATATCGGAGCATCTCCTCGTGCCTCTGTTTATTTAATGCGAGCTTCCCAAGCTTGGGCAGCTATGCAAGGTCGAGATTTCATAACTCCAGAGGATGTGAAACGAATAATCGCTCCAGCATTGCGACATAGAATTACGCTTACTCCCGAGAAGGAAATGGAAGGAATTCTTCCTGATGCCGTTCTTAAACAATTGGCAGATAAAATAGAGGTTCCTCGATAGTGAACTTCCTCAAGAGCTTTTTTGTAGATCAAAGATTTTTCCTAGCGCTTGCGCTGGTATGCATTTCGTATATCTTAGGATTTTTCTTTGTCGCTTTTGAAGCTCTTGGCGATGTAATTTTGATCATTCTTTCCGTTTCTGCTATCGCTGATATTCTACTACTTTATTCTCAACATGAAGGAATCATAGCTAAACGATTTGCCCCACAACGACTCTCCAATGGAGATGAAAACACGATTCGAATAACCGTCAGTTCTAAGTATACCTTTACAACTGTGTGTTCCATAATTGATGAAATTCCTCATCAGTTTCAGATTCGTGATTTTAAAATCCGTTCCATATTGGATAAGCAATCTGAAAAAGCGTTCACTTATGAACTTCGTCCTACCAATCGGGGTGAATTTGATTTTGGGAACATCCATGTGTTTGTGAAATCGAACATTGGACTCTTTAAACGACGATTTATTTTTGATGAACAAGAGACCTTACCCGTGTACCCTTCTTTCATCCAAATGCGCAAATTTGAGATGTATGCCATTTCGAATCGCCTAACCGATATTGGTATTAAAAAAATCCGCCGACTTGGTCACACGATGGAATTCGATCAAATCAAGGAATATGTGCATGGAGACGACATTCGATCTATTAATTGGAAAGCAACTGCCCGATCTCAAAACCTGATGGTTAACCAATTTCAGGATGAACGCTCTCAACAAGTTGTGAATGTAATTGATATGGGGCGTGTAATGAAAATGCCCTTCGATGGATTAAATCTGCTCGAATATGCCATTAATACAAGTCTGGTTATTTCCAACATTGCGTTACTAAAAGATGATAAAGCTGGGTTAATTACTTTTTCGAATAAGGATTCTGTGATTGTACGTCCTGAAAAGAAACGTACTCATATTCGAAAAATTCAGGAAGCTTTATATAATCTGGATACCAATTTCATGGAATCCGATTACGAGAGACTATTGATGTATTTAAAGGCACATCTCAACCAGCGAAGTTTGGTATTGTTATATACAAACTTCGAGACTTTCTCAGCACTAGAACGACAGCTGCCTTATTTAAAACGAATTGCTCGTGATCATTTATTGGTTACCATTTTCTTTGAAAACACCGAGCTGACTTCGCTTCTTGAGAAAGACTCCGAAAGTCTTGGTGATATCTACGTTAAAACCGTGGCAGAAAAATTCAACTATGAGAAAAAGCAGATCGTAAAATCCCTAGCTCGACATGGAATCCATTCTATCCTCACTCCACCTAAAGAACTATCTGTAAATGCCATCAATAAATATCTAGAATTAAAAGCAAGAGGATTGATTTAGGATAATTTTAATGTTTGTTCCACTATTCTTCTCTCAATATCTCTGTCTTCCCTGTGTAGATAACGGTTCGGTGCTTATTAACTAAGAGGCACACATAATAGGTTTTAGTGTGTACTCAAAACTGAATTAAAGTAAACAAGCGAAGGGTTTCAATCCTACGCAGATAGGTTGATGGAAACATTTACGAGCTTAAATCAAGCAATCTCCTTAACAATTCGAGAGGTGTCTGCACAGAAAATGGAAGCTTTCATCATGACTTTAGAGTATTAAGTCTCATTCCAGTTGAGTTTAAAACTCATAATATTGTAATTATGATTAAGACTTAATAAGGAGAAACATTCAGGTGTTTAAATATGAGATTGGTCTTATAAGACTAATATATCTTTGGAAAATCTTCTGGGCGACATTCTCTCATCATGTCGTAGATTTCATCGAAAATACCCTCAGCATTGGGCTTGCTGAAGTAATCACCATCGGAAGCGTACGCCGGTCTGTGATCTTTGGCAGTCATACAATGAGGTTCCGAATCTAAATGGTAAAATCCTTTTTGTTCTTGTACTATGTGATTTAAAATAAAAGCAGATGCTCCGCCAGGTACGTCTTCATCTATTACCAATAGACGATTAGTTTTTTTAACCGATTCTACAATAGAATGATTAATATCAAAAGGCATAAGGGTGCGAACATCAATTAACTCAACTGAAATTCCTACCTCTTCAAGTTGTGGAACCACAGATTGTACAATATTTAGTGTGGATCCATAGGAAACTACGGTAATATCTTTCCCTTCATTCAATACTTCGGGAACTCCTAATGGAGTCGTAAACTCTCCAATATTATTTGGTACTGCTTCTTTTAATCTATACCCATTTAGAGGTTCGACTACAATTGCAGGGTCATCACCTTGAAGCAGGGTGTTATAAAAACCTGCTGCTTCGGTTAAATTTCTTGGTACACATAAATGCACCCCTTTAGCTCCGTTCATTATCAAACCCATTGGCGAACCTGAGTGCCAAATTCCTTCCAATCGATGTCCACGAGTACGAATAATAACAGGCGCTGCCTGGCCACCTTTGGTACGATATCTCAAACTTGCTAAGTCATCGCTAAGTACAAAAAAGCAGTATAGTAGGTAATCTAAATATTGGATTTCGGCAATTGGTCTCAAACCACGAAGTGCCATCCCAATTCCTTGTCCTAAAATAGTAGCTTCTCTAATTCCAGTATCAGCAACTCTCAGTTTTCCGAATTTT
>TARA_R110000868_G_scaffold132380_6_pt1 | contig 10109 bp, 10 predicted proteins | sample TARA_R110000868 | Tara Oceans TARA_R110000868 (sample SAMEA4397489) | marine metagenome | biome: Polar Biome; feature: [SRF] surface water layer (ENVO:00010504); material: water (ENVO:00002006), including particulate matter (ENVO:01000060) such as... | depth 5 m | reverse complement strand
TGATGACAAATCACTATTCCTCAATTTGTCATGGGAATGGAATGCGAAGGAAAATTTCTATTTCAATCTAGGCTCTTTTATTTCGCTGGGAAAAACATCTGATAATACTCAAAATTTAGAATCAGAGTTTGGCTCCATTCCTTCAACCATTTTTACCAGAGTGAGATATTATTTTTAGACGATTTAAAATTATCTTTTATAAATAAAGTAGTAATTTCTACACTTGAGTCTTTTTGTTACGTAAAATAACTTGGTCACCTGTACTAACACGACAATATAAAAAAGTTTTTTTATTCATGATTTGCTCCAATTGGAAAAATTAAAACCATTCAGAGCTTTTCAGAAATGAGAATTACATATTGACCTCTTTTTTTTAATTGAACCGTGTTACTTCGAGAGTGTTTGAGTGAAATTTTGTAGTGGTGGAAGACCTTTGTTCACCTTTACCAATGCTTCCTTTTTAAAGTTCTCAACTGCTTTGGACGCAAGGCAGCCACCTGATGCTAATAAAATAATAGCTGCTACTATTTCTGCTACTGCTTTCATTATTTCTTCTCCTGTTCACGTTTATAGATTTCTTGGACTGTTGTTTTTGACCACCTACCACCACGTTTTGAAGGAATGCCAATTTCTGTTAGAACTCTGGCAATTTCTCTGAATGAATGGCCCTTGGATTTTAATGACACAATTTTCTGAATAACTTTTTGTTCTGCTTGATGAGGCACACGAACACCTGAGACTTCACGCTCACCATAGCGTGGGATTGGTGATTTGATCGAAGCTTTATTGATCTTAGCCTTGCGAAGATAATCACTAATTGCTGTCCTTGACCATCCTGATAAATCTGAAATTTGATAGCTAGAAAGGTCAAAATCTAGGTAGAGTTTCCGCAAAATCGCTTGATTTTCACTTGGATTTCCAATGAAATGTGGAATGAAAACAGATACATAACTAACGGTGGAGAGCGGTTCGTCCAGCATCTGGCTCCGACCACCATTTTTCGTAAGGTCTTTTTTTGAAGGCCTTTTTTTTGGTCCAAAAAAAATCTGACAACATTACAAACACTTATTAATTCAAACACTTGATATTCATTGTTTGATCCACCGTCTTGGCAATCAAAACTAATCCATTGTGACTGGACGTGACTCTGATTGGCTTTGGACAGCCAAAAATCTGGCTGTCCTAATTAGCCCTCGTATCGCGTTGAGAAATCGGATTAGCCTTTTAAAGATTTGTCATTGCAACCATTTAAATTAATTAAAGAAACTTAGCCAGCATTACGCTGGCTAAGGCTAATTTTTTATTCTCTGCCAGCTCTACGCTGGCTTACTAGATGGAGTAGCAAAATGAAGTATGGCCAAAAGAAAAAATGCAAGACCAGATCAAAATTAATTGAGTATCAGGCCTTAAGGGAATTGAGACTTGAACTTGGAATGACGCTAAGGGAAGCCAGTGAAAAGTTGGAGCTAGGTCCAAAAGGCCTAGGAGCCATTGAAAATGGCCGGGTCTATCTCAATAAAGAAAGGATTGAAGAAATTGTCTCAAGCTATGGCCTCACTTACCTCGATTACGTGAGGAAGGAAAAAATTATCGAAAAGGAACATCTGAAGAAAAAAGGAAGAAGCACAGTTAAGCATGTCCTAACGAACAATGATCGTAGGAGCTATCAAAAAATAATTACTAAAGAGTGTCGTGTTATAAAATCCATGAGACGAATTAAAGGAATCTCTCAAGACAAGGCATCTAAGCTTTGTGGTTATTCTAGGCCAACTATTGGCCATATTGAAAATGGCAGGATTGAATTAAATCCTGCACGACTCGAGCACATAGTTACGTCTTATGCCTATGATATGAAGCAATTCGTTATGATGATGAAAGCAGAAGTGACTAAAGATGAAATAGTACAAGAGTGTTATGATTCTTTGCGAGCCATGGAAGATAAAAAGTTGAGCCTGGCTCACTCTTTAATACTTAACCTTGTTGGCAACTAGGTAGGGGCTACCAATTTTATCAAGATACTTCTGATTTGAGCGATTCCCACCACCTCCACCAAATTTCCCAAGGGGATTTGGTGGACACTCCAGCTTCAGCTTCCAAGTTTTTGTAATCATTTCAATTAGGTTTCAATCAGTTGCACCAAGATCACTGCGGCCAATGTGTCTGGAAATGTCTCGACATTACCCTCGTTGGCTTAGTTGTGGCTTAGTTTTGGCTTACCCCAAAACAAAATGTTGTCATCCATGGACTACGCTACGTAGTTTTGACCTAGTTACGTAGCGTAGTCTTTTGATTTTTAAGGATACGTAGCGTATCCGCAAAGAGTGTTTCTGATCACTACACAAGTGAGGAAGCATGAAAAAAATTAGCAGGACTAAAAAAAGAAGAAGTGATTATAAGAAGCAAACAAAAGAGGGGATGGTGCTCAAATATATGAGGCAGTCGCGGCATTTATCCATGCGAAGCGCCGCAAAGATTGTGGGCATCAGCGAAGCTCAGATCAATCACTCAGAGAATGGACGCATGGATATCAAACCTGACTTTGTGCTTAAAGTCGTAGTTGCATATGACTATAGCTACCAAGATTTTTTGGACTTCCTATCTGGCAATAAGCAAGCGCCTGAGCATTTGTTGTCTGAGTGTATCGAGCTTTTAAAAAGACTTAAGCCTGAAAAGCTGAGATCTATTAAAGCTATTTTGGAAAGCTTTTAGTTGTTAGGCTTACTTGACAAGCCTAAGGGGGGGAGAATATGTTAGGTTAGCCTAACACTAAAGAGGACGCCTTGGAATTTCAATTTGAACAGTATTGGAAAGAATATGGAGAAAATGAATTATCACATTCGGAAACCCATTATCTCTTGGCCATTTATTCATTTTTAAAAAAAGACGACCGACTTAGGGCTTCAACAATTGCTAGAGAACTTGGCGTTAGCAGAAATGCCGTTCACTTACAGCTCAAAAAGCTGTCAGAAAAAAATCTTGTTAAAGTAAAAGAAAATTTTATTTCGCTTCCAAAGCATTCTGTTTCATTAGTCGAAAAAATTGCCAACAAGAGGCAAACAATGATTGTTCTGCTTACTGAAGTTTTGGGCCTGTCTCAAAAGACTGCTGCTACGGATAGCTGTAAGATAGAACATTTACTATCGGATGATACCGGTGAAGCTCTACTTAAGTTTGTTCAATTTTTACGTTCTGATCGCAAGGTTGTTCTGCAATTTTTAAAAGAGTTTCAAAAATACTACTTACAATGTGACCCCGAAATTGGTTGTGGCCTTTGTGAAAATATACATTCTATGGAGAAAGACAGTGAGAATGAGTAAGATACTATTTTATTTTTTTATTATTTTAAGTTCTACGGCTTTTGCATCGACCAAAGAGAACCAATTGGCGGTCCACCTTTTAAGCTATTTAGCTCAGGACTATGGCGAAGCAGTAGATAATGGAAAAGTAAAAAGTAAAGAAGAGTATCAGGAGCAAATAGATTTCTCTAGTGAAGTTCTAAGGATTGCAAAAGAGAACAATTACAATCAAAATTTAAGTTCTAGTATTCAAAAACTCAATCAAGCAATTTTAGACAAAAGAAATGTTGGTGAGGTTTCTTCTCTTGCAAATACAATAAAGTCAGAGATTTTAAAACAGTTTAACCTTTTAACCTATCCAGAAGCAGAAGTTAATTTAACTAAGTCAGCTAATCTGTATGAAAATAACTGTATGAGTTGCCACGGACAGAGTGGATACGGTGATGGAGAGGCTGGAGAAGGGCTGGAGCCAAGTCCCACAAACTTTCACGACTTAGAGAGAATGAGAAATGTATCCCCTTATGGAGCATATAACACAATCACTTTAGGGGTAAATGGAACAGGAATGGCCGCTCATGACTATCTTTCAAAAGAAGATCGTTGGTCCTTGGCTTATTATGTATCAAGTTTTCGCTTTAAAAATATTGAGAAGAAAGCAGGTTTGGTTTTAGGTAGAAAAGAAAGTTCGTCTCTTTCAGATAATGAAATTCAAAAAAGATTTGATATAAAAGAAGATGATTTAATGGGAATGATGGCCGCAGTTAGGGACATCAATTCATCGCCACCTTCAAATGGGAATAAAGGACAAGTTGAAATTTATTTAAAAAAGGCAATAAAGGAATTAAAGGAAAGTTTTTCTTTATATAAGTCAGGTAAAATTAAAGAGGCAAAAAATCTTTCACTTTCTGCCTACCTTCAAGGCGTGGAGCCTGTAGAGGGAATTCTAAAGTCAAAAAACGGAAATTTAGTTATTGAACTAGAAACTTTATTGGCAAAATATCGTGGTTTAATTACTGATGGAGCTAGTCATGATGAAGTTGAATTAGTATTAAATCCAATACTGAGTAAGCTCCAAGGAGCAATAGATTCTTCAATAATCAAAAAAACAAATACATCATCGTTTTTAATGTCTTTTGGTATTGTACTTAGAGAAGCCTTTGAAGCGGGTCTTATATTATTTTTACTGCTTAGTCTTACAAGAAAATCTAATGCGACTGTTTTTAATAAGCATATTCATTTAGGCTGGGTTTCTTCCATTGCTTTTGGATTAGGTGCATACATCTTGCTAAGTAGATATATCAATATAACTGGAGAAATCGCTGAATCGCTCGAAGGTTATACTGCCCTGATTGCGTCTTTGATGTTGTTCTACGTCGGTTATTGGATGCATAAAAATACTGATGTTTCCAAATTAAAACATAAATTACTAACAGCAGTAGATAGCTCTCTTGGTAGTGGAAAAGGTCTTGCCTTATTTTTAATTGCATTTACAGCATCTTTTAGAGAAATATTTGAAACGATACTTTTTATTAAGATTTTAATTCTTGATGGCCATCAACATTACTTCGTTGGACTTGGCGCAATATCAGCAGTGCTGTTAACCTTCTTGATCATTGCATTTGCAATTAAATTTTCAATCAAGCTTAACTTAAAATATCTATTTAAGGCATCGACTATATTAATTTTGAGTTTATCGACAATTTTCTTAGGTAAAGGGATTGGTGCTCTTCAGAAGACAGGTATATTTCCACAAACGACTTTAGATGTTTTTTCTCTTCCTGAGTTGGGCTTTAATTCGACCTTAGAGGTATTAGTCGCACAATTGACGATGATAGTTTTAGTACTGTCTTTCTTCATTATCTCTAGATTGAAGCTTATAAAAGGTGTTGCATAAATGAATAAAACGTCTGTAAAAATTAAAAAAATGGATTGTCCTTCGGAAATAAAAATGATCGAAGGATTGATGGAAAAATTAGAACCAAGTGCGAAGATGGAATTTGATTTAGAGTCTAGAATTGTTCATTTCTATCATAGCGTGGATAAGCACCAAATAATGGAAACTTTAAATGCTATTTCTCTTCCCGGTGACTTAATAAGTTCTCAAGAAGTATTTGAAAATGATATTCCAGACATAAGTCCGAGCGTAGAAGCAAAAACATTAAAATATTTATTGAGTATAAATTTTACGATGTTTGTAGTTGAGATTATTTTAGGGATTTATGCTGAGTCTACGGGGCTTCTTGCTGATGGACTTGATATGTTAGCTGATTCATTTGTATATGGTTTAAGTCTTTATGCGGTTGGAAAGGCAATTGCAATGAAGCATAAGGCTGCATATTTTAGCGGAATAATGCAAATTTCTCTTGGCCTGTTATGCTTAGTCGAGGTCGGCAGAAAATTCTATTTTGGGAGTGAACCACTTTCAAATTATATGATCGTGGTTTCAATTGTTGCTCTTTTCGCAAATGCTTGGTGTCTAGCTTTGATTCATAAGCATAAAGACGGTGAAGTTCATATGAAGGCCAGTTGGATATTTTCTGCTAATGATGTAATTGTTAATATAGGGGTAATTGTTTCTGGTCTGCTGGTTTACTTTTTTAAGAGTAATCTTCCTGATTTACTCATTGGAGGGATTGTTTCATTGATTGTAATCAGAGGCGGTATTAGCATAATTAAGTTATCAAAAATCAAGAAAGTAGTGTCTATAAAAGATTCATGTGGTTCTAATAAGCGTGATTAATTAGTGATTTATATTTTAATTCGATTCAGGGACTTTGAGCTTGTTGATTTTTTCTTAAATTTATTAACTCACCAAGTGTAGAAAGAGGTAGTCAGATAACTTATAAAAACTTATGAGATATATGAAGGTCGCGCGCGGATAAGTTTGTCATCGATATTCGCTGCTAAGTTGCAGATATTAAGAAATATCGCTGAACTTGTAAGTGGGTCGTATGAGAGGAAGACTCAATCTTGTTCACAGATGATTATAGTAACATTAAGTTATTTATTTCTTTGAGGAACAAAATGTTGCTATCAATCCAAATTATTCATGGTTGCTGCAGAGAATAGATTCAAACTCAACAGTCGAGTACTTTACATCATAGATAGTTAGCAATGATTTTATTTCTAAATTTAGTTCATCAAGCTGTCCGATATCTGTACCTTCTGGAACCTTTACATGAAACCTAAGGTAATATGTTTCGTCATCAATTGACCAGCCCTTGATACCGTGAATATCTTTAATCAAATCAAATTGTATCAATTTAGCTTGAATCTTATCGATTTCAAGTTTATCTGGGAATTTTTGCAAAAATATCAGTCCAACTTTTAAAAGATTTTTATAAACACCCCTAAGGATGATGAGTGAGATAAAAATAGATAAAATTGAATCTAAAATAAACCAAGGTTTGAATAGTAAAACGATACTCACGACAAGTACGGCAATCCAGCCAAACAAGTCTTCAAATAGATGATACATAACCATCTTTGAATTTAAACCCTTATTTTTTGACATTTTATAGGCAGCGACAGTGTTTACCGCTATGCCAATGATTGCTAACCCAAGCATTCCCTCAGGCTTTACGACCTCGGGGGACTTAATTCTGCTAACAGCTTCGATAATCACATATGAACTGCCTATTAATAGAATTAAGCCATTGATAAATGCAGATAGCATTGAAAAGCGTCTATAGCCAAATGTGTACTTCTCATCTGCTTCTTTTTGACTCAGCTTTTCAGCAAAATATGAAAAGAGTAGAGCTAGGCTATCGCCAAAGTCGTGAATTGCATCTGAGTATATTGCGACACTATTAGTTAGATAACCACCTATAAACTCTATAATAGAAAAAGTCGCATTCAAGAAGAATGCGACTAAAATATTTTTTCCATTTTCAACATGATGAGAGTGATCATGGCTCATATTAAATTATCTCTGTCTGCTGAATCGCCATTTTTCTTGAGCCGTCTTTGCATTTGACTCTAAATTATTCTTAAATCTTTGAAGCTTCTCTTGACTCGAAAAATAGTAAGTTTGACCAGCGTGAACCAATTTGTAGTCATCGCTCCCTTTGACATGGGTGTCTCCTTCGGCAATCGATAAAGCACAGTACTTGTTGAACATTTCATTTTTATGATCAACTTGGCAGTTTTCTTTGCAGTCATGATGGTGATGTCCGACTTTGTTGTGATGATGAGCACAAGAGGAAAAAAATAAAGAAAAAATAAGACTAATAAATAAAACCTTCATAAAATATCCTTAGGTTAGAGTTCTCTTGCAGTCGCGTCAGTTTCACCATTATAGCTCCACCTTTTTATGACCTGACACCAATTTCCAGACTGATCTGTTAAAGTGGTATACGAAGATTCCTTGTGCTTAATTGTAACAAGTGAAGTTTTGCTTTTTTGATTCTCAACTATTCCGCAAGCTTCCATGGCTCCATTGCCACTTATATTGGTTAGGGAAGTAATTTTAACAGTTAACTCATCAGTGTACGCATTGTTTGAAAATACAAACAAAGCAATAAAAACGATTACGTATCTCATTGTGTGATCTCCTGTAGGTTTGGTTGCATATATTTAATAAAGAGACGATATAGAGTAGGGATAACTATCAAAGTGAGTATTGTTGCAGAAAAAATCCCTCCAACAACAACTGTTGCGAGAGGCTTTTGAACCTCCGCGCCAAGACCAGAAGAGAACATCATAGGCAGAAATCCGAAAATATCAGTTAGCGCTGTCATTAAAACAGGTCTAAGTCTCGACATAGCACCCTCTTTAACAACTTCATCAGGGGTTTTCCCATCTTCAATTAATCGATTGAAGTAGGTCACCAAGACGACACCATTAAGAATACTAATACCTGAAAGAGCAATGAAGCCAACCCCAGCAGAAATACTAAAAGGCATCCCTAAAATATTAAGTGATAAAACTCCTCCTATGAGGGCCATTGGTGCGCAGGCAAATATCAATGCAACTTGTGCAAAATTTTTAAAAGCTGCATAAAGCATGGCGAGAATCGCTAGCATAGCGAGAGGAACAAGCACAGAAAGGCGCTCTTTTGCACTTTGAAGGTTTTTGAAACTTCCGCCCCATTCGATATAATAGCCTTCAGGAAGCTTGATTTTTTCATCAACAAGCTTTTTAGCTTTATTAACAAACGATTCAATATCCCGAGTTTTTGGATTAATCAAAACAGCAACTCGTCTTTGAGAGTTTTCACGACTAACGGCCGTAAATGTTTCAACAAAATTTATGTCGGCGACTTGGGAAATAGGGACGGTGTAACCTTCAGAGATGCCAACTGGAAGCTGACTGATGGTAAATACATCTTTACGTTCATCTTCAGAAAGTCGTGTGACGATTGGAAACTTTCTTACCCCTTCATATACGTGACCAATTTCTTTTCCTCCAATTGCAGTGCTAATTGCATCGAGAACAGGTTTAGAATTAACCCCAAGTTGCGCTAATTCTTCCATCTTTGGAGCATATTGAATCATGGGCGACTTACCCTTTGACTCAGATTCAGCTTCACCAGAATCTGGAATAGTTGAGACGATTTCAGAAACTTCCTTGGAGTATTCTATGAGTTTATCCAAGTCTTCTCCGAAAATTTTAGCAGAAATGTCAGCTCTTGTTCCCTCCAGAAGCTCATTAAATCGGAGTTCCACGGGCTGAGACATCATCAAGACCTGGCCTGGAATATGAAGCTCTAACTTCTCTTTAATAGAAGTCATGAGCTCATCTTTAGTGGTGATATTCTGATCCTTTGGCCATGAATCGCGGGCTTTTAACATGACATAGGAGTCAGAGATATTGACCCCCATAGGATCAGTGGCAACCTCTGCTGCTCCAGTTCTGGCAAAAACATTATCAATCTGAGGAAACTCTTTGATTATCTTTTCTGAAAGCATCTGCATTTTAATAGAGTTTTCAGTGTTTATGTTGGCAGGTCTGATAAATTGGATGGCAAAATCGCCTTCATCTAACTGTGGTATAAATTCAGATCCCATACGTGAAAACATGAACACACCGGAGACAATAGCAAATACTCCGATTCCTAAAACTATTTTTTTAAACTTTAATCCAATATCTAGAGCAGGCTTAAAAGCGTTTTCTGCCATTCTCATGAGATAAGGTTTATCATCTCTTGTTTTTCCACTTAAAAATGTTGCGGCTAAAGCTGGCACTAAAGTAAAAGATAGAACTAGAGCAGAGCATAACGCCATGATAAATGTTTGTGCCATTGGCCCAAACATTTTCCCTTCAACTCCAGTTAGGGCAAACAACGGGACAAACACAATTATAACAATGAGTTCACCAAAGCCTGCTGCAGAACGAATTTCTATAGCTGCCTCGGTTACATATTTCTTAACTTCATCTCTTGTTAGTTCTCGACCTATTCGTTTGCCTTCTTTTTGAAGCTTATGGACGCAATTTTCAATTACAATAACGGCACCGTCGACGATAATACCAAAATCTAATGCTCCAAGACTCATTAAGTTTCCAGAAACATTTTGCCACTTCATAAGAATAAAAGTTATCAATAAGGAGATCGGAATAATTAGAGAGGTAATAATAGCAGCTCTTAAATTACCGACTAGTAATAAAAGAAATAAAATAACAAGAGCAGCCCCCATGAACAGATTATGCTGAACAGTGCCTAGCGTAGCATTGACCATATTAGATCTATTATAAATAACTTGTAATTCGACCCAAGATGGCAAATCCTTTTCAATTTCTTTTATTTTATCAAATATATCAGTTGAAACTGTTCGGCTATTTTCACCGAGCAACATAAAAGCCGTGCCAATGATT
>TARA_R110000868_G_scaffold36900_3_pt1 | contig 10111 bp, 8 predicted proteins | sample TARA_R110000868 | Tara Oceans TARA_R110000868 (sample SAMEA4397489) | marine metagenome | biome: Polar Biome; feature: [SRF] surface water layer (ENVO:00010504); material: water (ENVO:00002006), including particulate matter (ENVO:01000060) such as... | depth 5 m | reverse complement strand
CCGTATGCTGAAATGAATTTAAAATAGGATTTAAACTGATTCCAGATTTATAAGATTTATAATATTCTTTTTCGAAATCATTAATCAAATCCTCTTTATCAAAACCATGAAAAGAATCTACAATTTCATCAGCAAAGCGCACAAAGCCGTAGATACTATAAATAGCATCTCTGATACTTGGCGACAGCATATATACTGCTAATGAAAATGAAGTACTATAGTTTTTTGTAACTAGTTTACTGCATTTGAAAGAGACATCATCAAATAATTGCTTCATAATACTATTCTTTAATTTGCTTTTTCTATTAACTCAGATACTAATTTTCCGGAAATTAGTGCAGGTGGAACTCCAGGTCCTGGAACAGTTAATTGCCCTGTAAAATAGAGATTTTTAACTTTTTTACTCTTCAACTTTGGTCTTAAAAAAGCCGTTTGCAATAAGGTATTTGCCATTCCATAGGCATTCCCTTTGTAAGAATTGTATTCAGATACAAAATCATTTTTGCAAAAGGATTCTTTAAATATAATATTTTTTTTAATCCTTTGTTGTGTTATGCGTTCAAAACGATCCATGATTTTATCAAAATATGCTGAACGTAATTCTTCCGTATCTTCTATTCCAGGTGCCAATGGAATTAAGAAAAAACCCGTTTCCATTCCTTCAGGGGCAGCGGTCTTGTCTGTCAACGAAGGGAAATTAGCATAAAACAAAGGTTCTTTTGGCCATTGCGGTTTATCATAAATATCAGCAGCATGTTGCTTAAAATCAACATCAAAAAACAAGGCATGATGCGAAATATTTTCAATCTTCTTATTGAAACCAACATAGAATAATAAAGATGATGGTGCAAAAACACGACTTTCCCAATATTTCTCTGAATAAGCTCTATGTTCAATATCTAATAAAGTTTCGGTATGATGGTAATCAGCACCACTTAGAACGATATCAGAATCGATACGTTTTCCATTGACAACAATGGCTTTTGCCGTTTTATCTTCGACTATAATCTTTTCAATATTAGCATTAGTATGAAAAGTAACGCCTAATTCAAGTGCCAAACTTTCCATTGCTTTAACCACATCAAACATTCCTGTTTTGGGATGCCAAGTTCCAAGACCAAAATCGGCGTAGTTCATAAAATTATAAAATGATGGCGTATCTGATGGCTTAGCACCTAAAAACAAAACGGGAAATTCCAGAATTTGAATTAGTTTTTCATTTTTGAATTTCTTGCGAATGTCTCTACTTATGTTACTAAAAAACTGTCCCACTTTCATTGCAGTTTCCAGTGTAACCAATTCTAAAGGAGAAACTCCAGGTCGATAGACTAATTCTTTGATAGCAATGTTATAATTACTTTGCGCTTCCATCATAAAATCAAACAAAATTTGACCACTGCCTTTTTCGATTTTTTCGAAAGTTGTCACAATTTCTGCTAGATTATCTGCAATAGCTATAAAATCATCAACACCATAATATACGCGATACGCTGGAGAAAGTTTTATAAGCTCATAATAATCAGAAGTTTTTTTTCCGAAATCAGCAAAAAAACGATCAAATACGTCGGGCATCCAGTACCAACTTGGTCCCATATCAAAGGTAAAACCTTCTTTTTTTAACTGCCTCGCTCTACCTCCTATCGAGGCATTCTTTTCAAAAATGGCAACCTGATGACCGTTTTTTGCTAAATAGCAAGAAGCAGACAATGCAGCGAAACCAGAACCTATAATTGTAATTTTCTTTTTCATTTGTTTAGCAAATATACAAAATGTTTAAACAAAAATTAAATTTTATCTACTAAATCTGAAATGGAATTAAAAACAACAATTTTATCATCACGCTTTTCCATGTTGATAAACGCTGCTAGTCGACCAATATACCAAAGTGACGTATTCTCGTCCAGTAATTGAGTTATCATTTCGTCAACATATTCATTAACTATGTTTCGCTCTGGTTGCACTGTGAAATAAGACAAAAAGACAATCGATTCAAAATGTTTTTTGAGGTCCTTCAAGTTTTCTATTGGCATACTTTCACCAAGATAGATTGCTTTATAACCCTGTAGCAGTATTTCATAGTTGATATACATCAATCCCAATTCATGTATTTCATTCATAGGAAGGGACAACACAAAAACTTTATCCGTTTTAGAAGGTTTTTGCGCTTGGACTTTTTCAATATTTATTACTAATTTTTGTTTTATCAAATAGCTTATGAAATGCTCGTGTGCAGGAGAAATAGTATCTGTTTGCCATAACAAACCCAGCTCATTCATAAGGGGGATAAATACTTGATGGAAAACTTCTTTAAATGACTTCTCAGCTATCAGCCAATTATACGTATTAAAAAAAAGCTCTTGATCGAAATTCATCATTGCCATTTTAAAAGCACTGATTGCATGATTTTTAGCATTTTTAGACGAAGTTATTTCGCGTACAAGTGATGGGATTTTATCCTCAGAATAAGCAGCGATTTTAGAAATTTTATAGCCGTGATCATGTAACAAAGTAATATTTAATAGCTTTTGCAAACTAGCTAAATCATACAATCTAATATTAGTATCCGTACGCATGGGTTGCAAAACATTATACCTCTTTTCCCAAATGCGAATGGTATGCGCTTTAATACCGGATAGATTTTCTAAATCTTTTATACTAAAAACATTTTTTACATTGTTTATCATTTATTGAAATTTAATAAACAAATATAGTTTAAAAAAATCAAATAAATAAGAAAAACAATTATTCCAAATCAACCAATTGAAATAAATTCAACTTTTCTAAATTCAAAATGGTTTTAGAATTATCGATACTTCTAGAATACATAGACTCGAACTTAGCACCATAAACGACTTCTTCAAAAGTATACGAAGTGCGAATAGCAACTGTATTACTAAACATATCATCAAAAGTTTTAATATAAACCAAAATTTCACCACGCAAATTGGCATAATCTTCTTTCGTAAAATTATATAGTGGGCTATCCTCCGTAATAGGATGAACCAAGGTCCAGCTTAAATTTAGTGCACTTATTTTTTGCAGTTCAAGATCAAGAGAATAAAATCGATTTACCATTTTTCCATTCTCTTCAATATTCATTCCCAATGTTATTTGAGCTTCTGCATCACTAAAATTAGTGTTTTTAAAAGGAGTTAACCGAATCATTAAGCCTTTACTATCACCATATGGTGCGATAACTGCATTATGCGAAAATTTAAGAAAAGCAGTAGGCCTACTAAATCTACCAAAAAATAAACCGGTTGCAATTGCAAAACTCAACAATCCTATAAGTGCTTCAGCGGCTGAGAGCGCACTAGTTAAAAAACCAGTAGGACTTATATGACCATAACCTACCGTAGTAAAAGTTTGCGCACTAAAAAAATAGGCTTTCCCAAATTGCTCCCACTCATTATCTGACAAAGCAATTCCGTCAAGATGTTCAATGCCAATTCCATAATAAATTACCGCAAAAACAAAATTAATACTGATATAGAAGGCCAAAATAATAGCCATAAATTTCCAACCTGACATTTCTATCATGGTATGATACCAACTGATGCGATGCAGAGCATGCATACCCCGTTTCTCAATGTTTGCCGAACCATTTTTATTTACAAAACGTCCTCCATAGCTACTTGCATTAGTCCCAAAACCCGTATTTTGCTCTGCTTTAGCTCTTAAATTAATTCTCTCTAATAACGCCATTTACTTGTAATTCTTTGAAAGTAAATTTAAACAAAAAATACTAGTACAATAAACCTATTCCTATTTAAAACAATGCTTCTTTTTTTTAGTTAACTTTGATACTAGACTGTTTTAAAAATCTAAGAATAGTGTTAAAAATGAGACTAATTCATTAGACAAAAAAAAGTTTTACAGCCTTCTTTTATTAATTTATGACAATGGTATAAATATTTAGAACTGACGCTATGAAAACAGCAGTACCAAATACTTTTTGGCAATTTGACACTATATATTGGTTTGATAAATTAAACAGTTCCTCTAACGGTTTGTCCCAAAATACAGCAGAACAAGTATTTCTTCAATCGGGACATAGTATAAAAAGAGAATCAGTATTTAGTAATGATTTTTTTCTATTGATAGGACAATTTAAAAGTCCGCTAATGCTTCTACTAATTGGAGCGGTTATTTTATCAGCCTTTCTGGGAGATACTTCAGATGTATTTATAATCCTATTTATTGTATTATCTACTGGTTTGATGAGTTTTTTTCAGGAAAGAAATGCAGGACGTATTGTCGATAAATTACAATCTTTAATTGCTTTAAAATGTAGCGTAATCCGAGACGGGCTGGTACAAGAAATTTTTAGTTCCACTATTGTCTCAGGAGATGTTATTATTTTAAAAGCAGGAGATATGCTACCTGCTGATTGTTTAATTATTGAAGCAAATGAATTACACACGAATGAAGCTAGTCTTACTGGAGAATCCTATCCTACCGCAAAAGAAATAGGAGTTCTTGATGAGAATACTGAAATTACTAAAAGAACAAACTCGCTATGGGAAGGAACCAGTATTGTAAGTGGTACTGCAAAGGCATTAGTAATCAACACGGGATCCAACACTATATTTGGTACGATCACTAAAAATGCAAACACTACCGTTGAGACAAAATTTGAAAAAGGAATAAAAGATTTTGGTTTTTTTCTAATGAAAATTACGTTGGTATTGTCTCTCTTTATTTTAGTAGTTAATTTATTGTATCATAAAAACGTGATAGATTCCGCTTTGTTTGCTTTGGCTTTAGCCGTAGGAATGGCTCCTGAATTATTACCTGCTATTACTACAATCGCCATGAGCGCTGGTGCACAAAGAATGTTGTCTAAAAAAGTTATCGTAAAAAAGCTCACTTCAATTCAAAATTTAGGAGAAGTAAATTTATTATGTACAGACAAAACTGGTACCATCACTGAAGGCACTATTAAAGTAGTAGGAACAGTAGATGGCCTAGGAAATGAGAGTGAATTTGTAAAAGAAATTGGGTATTGGAATGCCTCTTTTGAAACAGGATATTCAAATCCCATGGATGATGCCTTAAAAGAACTAGTAATCGATTCTAAAATTACTCCCATAAAAACTGGGGAAATACCATATGATTTCATCCGTAAACGATTAAGTATAGCAATAATTACTAACAATGACACTTTATTAATTAGTAAAGGAGCCTTTAACCAAATTATTTCCATTTGCTCCACTATACGTTTACCAAACGGCAATATTGAAAATCTAGAACTCCATAAAGCTGAAATAGAAAAAAACTTTGAACAATATGGAATCAATGGATTGAGAGCTATTGGTATTTGCTATAAAAAAATAGAGACGGGTACAATTAAAAAAGAAGATGAAACCGCCATGATTTTTGCAGGCTTCATTTTACTTGAAGACCCCATAAAAGAAGGGATTAAAGAAGCTATTGAAAAATTAAAAAAGCTACAGGTAAGTCTTAAAATAATTTCAGGAGACAATAAAAATGTATCTAAATCAACAGCACTAAAGATTGGTATAAAAAACCCGGTAATTATGACTGGACAGGAACTCTTTAAAATAAGTCCCGAAGCGCTAAAACAGTTGGTTAAAAAGACACATATTTTTGCCGAAGTAGAACCCCAACAAAAAGAACGCATTATTCAAGCTTTAAGAAAGACGTATACTGTCGCTTATTTGGGCGACGGTATTAATGATGTTTCTGCCATCAATGCTGCCGATGTGGGGATTTCTGTCGAAAATGCTGTGGATGTCGCACGAGAGGCAGCCGACTTTGTATTGATGGAAAAAGATTTAACAGTTATAATAGATGGTATTAAGGAAGGTAGAAAAACATTTGGTAACACATTAAAATATATTTTCATAAATACTGGTTCCACATTTGGAAATATGTTTAGTGTAGCAATCGCGTCCCTATTATTGCCTTTCCTCCCCATGTTGCCCAAACAAATTTTACTAACAAACTTTATTACTGATTTTCCGTATCTAACTATTGCATCTGACAATGTAGACCCAGAGCAATTAAGAAAACCCGGAAAATGGAATCTCAAATTCATACGAAACTACATGATTATTTTTGGGATACACAGCTCCATCTTTGATGTAATTACTTTTCTTATTCTTTTTTATATTTTAAAAGTAAAAGAATCGGCTTTTCAAACTGCTTGGTTTATCGAGTCCGTACTTACAGAGTTGTTTATTCTATTTATCATTCGAACCCATAAAAACTTCTTTAAAAGCAAACCCGGAAAATACCTTTTCATTCTTAGTGTCCTTGGATTACTAATAACGATTGCTTTACCCTATGTTCCCTTCGCTGATAAAATTGGGTTATCGCCACTTCCTTTATTTAATTTAGTACTCATGCTTCTAATTGTAGCGACTTATATTATTACGGCCGATATATTAAAAGTTTGGTTTTTCAAAAAATACAGAAATTAATTACTATAATTTAATTTAATAGTAGGTTCCTTCCAAAAAAAACATATTCTTTAAAAATAAAAAATAATTTCTTCTTTTCAAAAATAAAACAGCTCGATTTATTTATTTAAACAACTGAAAATCAGTATATTTATATAGATTAATTTTATTTATATATGTTTAAAGATCGATTAGATGCTGCATTAATGCTAAAAGATAAACTAAAAAAATACAGCCATAGTAATGCAATTGTTTTGGCTGTACCAAGAGGCGGTGTGCCTATAGGTTATATAATTGCTAAAAAACTAGCGCTTCCTTTAGATATTGTACTTTCAAAAAAGATAGGACACCCTAACAACAACGAATATGCAATAGGCGCGATAGCACTAGACTCTATGATTATAGATGATCAAACAGGTGTCTCTGACAGTTATATTCACAATGAAACTATAAGGTTAAGAGAATTACTTGAAGAAAAATACAAGCTATATAGAGGCAATAACAAGCCCCTTGATATTAACGGCAAAAATGTAATTCTAGTTGATGATGGAATTGCTACAGGAAATACACTCCTAGCCAGTATTACCATGTTGCGAAAAAAAAAGCCTTCTAAAATAATTGTTGCTGTTCCCGTTTTACCTTATGAAACGATACCTCTTTTTAAACAAAATGCCGATGAACTAGTTTACATACTAGCTCCTCATAACTTTAGAGCAGTTGGTGAATTTTATCAAGAATTTAATCAAGTCGAAGACGAAGAAGTAATACAAATGTTGCAGGTTACCGCCCCAAATCAATAAAGAATCAACACCTACTAATTATTCATTTTAAAATTTAAAATCATGAAGAAATTAGAAATAGATATCCCTTTGACTTCAGTCACACTGAAAGGGGATTTAGTCATTCCTGAAAATGCAATTGGAATTGTTGTCTTTTCTCATGGAAGCGGTAGTAGCCGATTGAGTCCTAGAAATAGAATGGTTGCTGAACTACTACAAAAGCAAAACATAGGAACTTTACTATTTGATTTACTTACCGTAGAAGAAGATGAAGTGTATCGAAATAGGTTCAATATTGATTTACTGGCGGGTCGCTTGATTGAAGCCACAGAATGGCTTATGAAATATTCTTATGTAAAAAACATGCCTATCGGTTATTTTGGTGCCAGTACAGGAGCGGCTTCCGCATTGCGAGCAGCAGCTTATTTTGGAAATCTAATACAATCGGTAGTATCTCGAGGTGGTCGACCAGATTTAGCTTTGGGAGTATTGCATCAAGTAACAGCGCCCACATTATTAATTGTAGGTAGCATGGATGTGCCAGTAATTGAAATGAATAAAATCGCTTTTGATGAATTGGAAGCTATAAAAGAAATGAAAATAGTTCCTGGTGCTAGTCATCTTTTTGAAGAACCCGAAAAATTAATAGAAGTAGCCAATTTAGCTGCCGTTTGGTACAAAAAACATTTGGTCAAAAATAAAGAACTAGCGACATAAAATCAATTAAAAAACACATTAGATAAAATCCCAACTTTGGGATTTTTTTTGTCTCCAAATATCTATTCATTTGCGGTACTCCCCAATAAATTTAATTATATTTGAGAATACAAATATTTGAAAATGCCTATTAAAAAAATTATAGAAAATCATCCCTATATCGCCTATTGTAAACCCATTTTAGAAGATAAAGCAGTACTAGAACGTGCTAAATCTTTTTACGAATTCATGGACACAAGACGCTCTGTTAGAGAATTTTCAAATCACCCTGTACCTCGTGAAGTAATCGAAAACATCATACGCACTGCTTCTACTGCTCCATCTGGCGCTCACAAACAACCATGGACTTTTTGCGTAGTCGAAAATCCCGATCTAAAAAAACAAATACGCATTGCAGCCGAAGAAGAAGAGCTTCAAAGTTATGAATCCCGAATGTCAAGCGAATGGCTGGACGATTTGAAACCTTTAGGAACCGATTGGCATAAACCCTTTTTAGAAACAGCTCCCTACCTCATTATCGTTTTTAGACGTATTTATGAGTTTGGCCATGAAGGAAAAAAGAAAAACAATTATTACGTACAGGAAAGTGTAGGTTTAGCTTGTGGTTTTTTATTGGCCGCTATCCATGATGCTGGTTTAGTTTCTTTAACCCATACACCTAGTCCCATGAATTTCATCACCAAAATCCTAAATCGTCCCGAAAACGAAAAACCCTTTTTATTAATTCCAGTGGGGTATCCTGCAGAGGAATGCTGGGTTCCAGATATAAAACGTAAAGAATTGGATGAAATCTGTGTTTTTTATTAATAATAACAAACGAACTTTACTACTTTTAAGAAAACGTAGCGATAAATAAAAACCGAAAATAGACCGAAAAAAAACATGGTGGTGAGTTCAAAATTCAGAAAAATGTATTGGGTACGAGTTAGTATTGTATTGCTTGTTGGTATGTTTTTTTCCGAACAATTTTTAGAACTAGCCATAATGGAAAATGGAAAATTTAATTTTCAATATGCTCCCTTTTGGATTGGAATTATAATTGGTTTCGCATTGATTTTTCAATTTATTTCCATCCTTTCTCTAAAAACTATACATGTTGATTCTAAAGGTATTACAATTAAACCTCTATTTTTCAATACTACAAAAGTGCTGCTTTATTATGCAATTTCAAATATCGAACGAATAAAAGTCCAACAAATGGTTAGAAGTGGTAAAGTAAGCGACGGCTATCATTTAAGTGCCCTAAACTTAATTGACGGCAAACAAGAAATTATTTCCCCTGACCATTTTGAAAATTACAATGAAATTGTCAATGCCATTCGATCTCACTTAAATCAACAGGAATAGTCTTTTGCAGTAAATAGCTTTAAAAAATGAATCAATTTCTTAAATAATAATAATAAAAGAATAAATTTATGGCTTCAGGATTTTTTGCCCTATTAGATGATATTGCAGCACTGATGGATGATGTAGCTTTGATGAGTAAAGTGGCTACAAAAAAAACAGCGGGAATATTAGGAGATGATTTAGCAGTTAATGCTGAAAAGGCATCAGGCTTTGTTTCTTCAAGAGAAATTCCCGTTTTATGGGCTATTACAAAAGGCTCTTTAATAAATAAGTTAATCATTTTGCCTTTTGCCTTTTTATTAAGTGCGTTTGCTCCCATTGTAATTACTGTTATTCTACTATTAGGTGGATTTTATTTAGCCTATGAAGGTGTAGAAAAAATATACGAATATATTGTCCCTCATCATAAAGAGGAAACCAAAATTGAAACAAAACCACTAACGCAAGAGGAAATCCTCATTCTTGAAAAAGACAAAATTAAATCAGCTATTGTAACTGATTTCATACTATCAGTAGAAATTGTCATCATCGCCTTAGGAACCGTTATGGGCCAACCTATTCTAGGTCAAATTATTGTAGTTACTTTTATTGCTTTCTTAGCAACTGTAGGTGTTTACGGAATTGTTGCACTGATTGTAAGAATGGATGATTTAGGTTTAGCTTTAAAAAAGAGAAACAGTACTGTAGTACAATTTACAGGTAGAATATTAATTCAAGCATTGCCAAAAATCATCAAAATATTGGCATTTGTAGGCACAATCGCATTACTATTAGTAGCTGGTGGAATATTTGTACATAAAATCGAACCCTTACATCATTTTCTAAATAGTGTTCCTGATTTTG
>TARA_R110000868_G_scaffold44409_4_pt1 | contig 10114 bp, 11 predicted proteins | sample TARA_R110000868 | Tara Oceans TARA_R110000868 (sample SAMEA4397489) | marine metagenome | biome: Polar Biome; feature: [SRF] surface water layer (ENVO:00010504); material: water (ENVO:00002006), including particulate matter (ENVO:01000060) such as... | depth 5 m | reverse complement strand
GAGCCGCGAGATCAAATCGCGCGTCGGCTATATGACGCAGAAATTTTCCCTCTATGGCGATCTCACCGTGAAGGAAAACCTGGAATTCATGGCCCGCCTGCACGCCGTGCCGAACCAGAAACAGACCGTCCAGGCAACCATGGAAGAATACGATCTCGAACCGCGCGCCCGGCAATTGGCCGGCAATCTCTCCGGCGGCTGGAAACAACGCCTGGCTCTGGCGGCAACGACCATGCACAAGCCCGGCCTCTTGATGCTCGATGAACCAACCGCCGGCGTTGATCCCAAGGCGCGGCGCGATTTCTGGGACCGGATCCGGCGGCTGTCGCAATCGGGCGTCACGGTATTGGTCTCGACCCATTACATGGACGAAGCCGTGCAGTGCGATTCCATCGCCTATATCGCCTATGGCAAGAAGCTGATCGATGCGCCGTCTGCCGATATTGCCGGTATTGCCGGCCTCATCACCTGGCGTATTGAGGGCAAGGGCCTCCAGCCTGTCTATGACGCCCTGGAACACGCCCCCGGCGTCGACCAGATCGCGCGTTTCGGCTCGGCCTTGCACGTATCAGGACGCGATGAGGCGGCGCTGGAGCGGGCGATTGCGCCCTGGCGTGAACGCAGCGAATTCGAGGTCTCAAAGGCCAAGACGGGGCTTGAAGAAGCCTTCATCTGGTTGATGACCGGTGCCCAGGACAATTTCCAATGAACCGGTTTGCGTCGCTCAATCGCATCATCGCCATCCTGCGCAAGGAATTCATCCAGATGACGCGCGACCGGCTGACCTTCGGCATGATGGTCGGCATCCCGGTGATGCAGCTTCTCCTGTTCGGCTATGCCATCAATACCGATGCGCGCCATTTGCCCACCCTGGTGGAAATGGGCGATAGCGGTCCGGCCAGCCGCGCCATTCTGCAGGCGATGGAGACCTCGGAATTCTTTGACATCACCGGCCTCGTCGCCTCACCAGAGGAGGCCGACATCGCCCTGCGCGATGGCACCGCCTCCTTCGTGGTGACGATCCCGCAGAATTTCGAACGCGATCTGGCGCGTGGTGAACGGCCGCAAATCCTGCTCGACACTGACGGCGCCGACCCGGTCGCGGCGAGTGCCGGCAGCGGCGCCTTCGCCAGCATTGTCCAGCGGGCACTGGTGCCGTATCTGGGCGAAATGACGCCGCCGGTCGAGACCGTCATCCATCGCCGCTACAACCCGGCTGGCCGCACCGCGCTCAACATTGTCCCCGGCCTTCTGGGCACCATCCTGACCCTGACCATGGCGATGATGACCTCGATCTCGCTGACCCGCGAGGCCGAACGCGGCACGCTGGAAGCCCTGCTCTCAACCCCGACCGAGGCCTTCGAGGTGATGATCGGAAAGATCACGCCCTATGTCTTTGTCGGATTCCTGCAGGTCGCCATCATGCTGGCCGGGGCGCGCTATCTGTTCGGCGTTCCCTTCCTGGGCAGTCCGCTCGCCTTCGTCATCGCCAGCGCGCTCTTCATCGTCGTCAACCTGGCCCTGGGTTTCCTGTTCTCGACGGTGGCGCGCAGCCAGATGCAGGCGATGCAGCTGACCATGTTCCTCTTCATGCCGTCCTTTTTGCTGTCCGGCTTCATGTTCCCCTTCGCCGCCATGCCGCACTGGGCCCAGGCGCTCGGCCAGCTCATCCCGACGACCCATTACATCCGGGTGGTCAGGGCGGTCATGCTCAAGGGCGCCGACTTGCCCGATGTCTGGCCGAGCATCTGGCCGCTGATCGTGATGTGCATCGTCATCGCGATGATCGCAATCCGGCGCTACCGGCGCACGCTGGACTAGGGCGCGTGTTCATCATCGAAGATGTCTTCAATCTTCAGTTTGAACAGGCGGCCAATCTTGAAAGCGAGCGGCAGGGACGGATCATACTTGCCGGTTTCGAGCGCGTTGACAGTCTGGCGCGAGACATCGAGATGGTCGGCCAGGGCCTGCTGGCTCCAGCCCAGCTCGGCCCTGAGCTCGCGCAGACGATTCCTCATGCTTTACGCCCGCCAAGGACTTGCAGCGCCGCACCATAGACAAGGGCAAAACCGGGTAGGAGCAGAAAGCCCGGAAACTCCGGCAGGCCGAGCAACCGGGCGAACAGGCCCCAGATCGTCGCCAGCACCAGCACCGCTCCGGCTCCCAGGGCGATCGCGCGGATCCGCAACGCCCGCATCATCTCGTCCGACGCCTGGATCATCGCGGCGAATATCCAGGCCCAGCCTGCCAGGGCGAGCGCCGGCAGAGCGACCAGAGCTATGCGCAAAACCGGGTGCGTGGTGTGATCCAGCCAGTGCAACGCCAGGACCAGACTCAGCACATAGGCGAGGATCACCAAGGTTTGGCGCAGGATGAAGCGGCCAAATGCGCGTTCGGTCGCATTGCGCGTGGCTCGGTTGGCACGCCATAACCGCCCAACCCAAACTGCCAGCGATACGGCGCAGACGAGCGTAGCAAGCAACGGCCAGACCAAGCTCTGCGACCGCACGAAGAGCTGGGCCGCCACTACCAGGCTGATGACCCATATCAGCAGGAGGACGGTCTGAAGATTTGTGGACGGGGCGCGATGCCCTTGATCGGCTTTATCCGGCATCTCTGTCACCAATCTGTCCGCCGGAAATGCTCGTGCCACAATCGCGTCAGCACGATCTGGAGCGCGATTCCCCCCCATACGACAAGGATCAGCGAGATTGCCAGAACCAGTTTATCCACGCCTGCAACCGGTTCGGCTAGATTGTCTGCAAGCACAATGCCGCCAAAGGAGAGTGACAGGACCAGCGCCGTGATCGTGGCATCCCTCAAGCCGTGAGGCGTGGCGGGGTCTTCTTGAATTTCGATCTCGCGCATATCAGGCGCCCTCCACCTTGCGTGAATCAGGCTTGCGCCCGCGCATACGATCCCAGATCGCCCTGCGTTTCGCGAAAATCGTCCATCCGCCGAGAATGGCGCCGACCCAGACCAAGGCCTCGGTCGCAAGCGCCGCAACGGTTACCGCGAGGGTAAAAATGGCCAGGCTATCCGTTGTGAGTTTGGCGATCACGACACCGGCCCAGGCTCCGACAAAAAATAGAAGCGCGATCCCGATCGTGATTTTTCGCAGTACAGGCCCCATGACAAACACCTCCATGTAAAGGGTACTTGTCATATACATGTAAAGGAAGCTTGTCGTCAAGCGTCGAGCAACCCGACCTGGGCGGGATGGGGCTTCAGCCCTCCTGACTGGCCTGGTAGCAATGCTCGACGAAGCGGTTCCAACCCTTTTGGGTCTGGCTTTCAACGGCCCAGTTGAAGCCGGCAATGGGATGGGGCCAATAGACTTGCCGGGCACGACCGGCCGGCATTTCGGCTTCAAAACAGATCGCGTCCGGATGGATGTCGGGAGCGCTGGCGAGCGCTCCGGTCGAACGCTTGCCGTCAGATGTGAAGGACCAGAAACAGATATGGCCATCATCGCCCGGCCCGAACAGCGCGCGCTCGCAATAGGTCTTCGCCGGCTCAGTATCGCCGATCACCCAATGCGCCTGCAATTCGACGAATTTGCCGTCGAGCACGCGCTCAAAGCTGCGCGTGCAACGGGTTGCCCCCATGACCGAAGCCGAGCTCGACACCCAGCGTCCCAGCAAAGGCTGAAACAGGCCCAGCTTTCCCCTGCCCTTTTTCCACATTGGCGACGCCCCTCCGATCAGTTGGGCCAAGAGTGCTGGCAAACCCGGCCCGTGGCAAACCGGGCCGGCATCGCCCAACTACAGCGCGGCTCGCCTGCCTGGTTCAATTGCCGGACGAAACACACTAGGACTGGGTGCGCTTGACGGCCGGCGACAGCAGGGCCCTGCCTTCGGCACACGACATTTTGAACCTGGACAGGGCAGGCCTTGATGGACCGGATTTTGATATTGATGCGTCACGCCAAGGCCGTCGACCGGCTTGAGGCCGATGACGACTTCCAGCGCGGACTGACACCGCGCGGGCATGAGGACAGCCGCAAGGCCGGTGCCGGGCTCGCAGCTCTGGGGCTGAAGGCCGAACGGGCGTTGGTTTCACCAGCCTGGCGGACGCGTCAGACCTTCGACCATCTCGCCCCCTTGCTCGGCCAACCGCAGATCGACGACCCGATGGCGCTTTACCATGCCAGTACCGAAATGCTGGAACGTGCGGCGCTCGGCGCTTTCCAGGACGTGTCACAGATTGTGATGGTCGGGCATAATCCCGGGATTGGTGGATTGGCACACAAGCTGGCCGCGCGCTGCGGTGTCCGCGAGGCCCTGCCGATGGGCTATCCTACCGCAACAGTCTCGGTTTTCGCCCTCGCCGATGCCAGCCTCGACGCCCCGACCCTGATTGAGGTTTTCACCCCGTCGGACTAACGCCCGGAAAGAGGGCGATTGACTCCCGCAAAAGTTGCGCCTTGTATGGCAACGACCAAAATGCAACTTCTATGGGTGACGTCATGGATGAGGGCCAGACCGGTCGCTCCGGCTTCCGCCCGGCGGTATCAAACGCGGCGGGAGACGGCGACCCGCACCAAACCGCAACGCCCGACATCCTTGCCCGCCTGTGGGCAAACGATGCGGCCGAGGGTCTGGCCCGGCGCACACCCGGGTTTAGCGCCCGCACCGGTCTTTCCATCTCCCGACGCAGCGCACTGATGATCGGGCTCGGCCTGCTGCTCCTAACAGTGGCCGGCTGGGCGAGTGGGCAGGTCAATCTCCTGGCCGGACTGGCGGGTTTGCTGTTCTCCTGCCTGATCGGCCTGCGGCTTCTGGCCTGTCTGTTGCCGCCCGCCTGGGCCCGACGCCGCGCGCTTCCCGTCTGCGCCCTGCCCCGGGTCAGTGTCATCATCGCGCTTTATCGCGAACGGGCTATCCTGCCCGTCTTGATCTCGGCCCTGGAGGCGATCGACTATCCCGCCGACCGGTTGGAAATACGGCTGGCGCTCGAGGCCGATGACCAAGAGACAATCGCCGCAGCTCAGGCGCTCAGCCTTGATCACAAATACCGCATCGTGCTCGTCCCCGAAGGCGGGCCGCGGACCAAGCCACGCGCCCTCAACTATGCCCTGCGCTTCTGTTCCGGCGAGATCGTCACCATTCATGACGCCGAGGACCGGCCGCACCCGCAGCAATTGCGCATTGCGGCCGAAAGCTTCGCCGCAGCAGGTCCGGAACTGGCCTGCCTGCAAGCCCCGCTCAACTGGTTCAATCGAGGCGAATGCTGGCTGACACGGCAGTTTGCCCTGGAATATGCGGCGCATTTCCACGCCTTGCTGCCCCTCTATGCGCGACTGGGCTGGCCTTTGCCGCTGGGCGGGACAAGCAATCATTTCCGCACCGCCGCCCTGCGCCGGGCTGGCGGCTGGGACGCCTGGAATGTCACCGAGGATGCCGATCTGGGTTTTCGCCTGCACGCGCTGGGCTATCGCTGTGATGTGATCGCGCCGCTCACTCTGGAGGAGGCTCCGACGCGCATCTGGCCATGGGTTTGCCAACGGACGCGCTGGCTCAAGGGCTATGCCCAGACACTGGCCGTACACGCTCGACTGGCAGGCCTGCCGCCGCGGCAGCAAAACCGTATCGCCCTGACCCTGACGCTCGGTGCTGCGCTGATCTCTGCCGTGGCGCACGCGCCGCTCGCCGCGACCTGCCTGCTTGCCCTGTGCGCCGGCCCGGACATGAACGGTGCTCATCTTCTCTATGGCGGGTTTCTTGCGGCCGGGTATGGCGCGTCCGCGGCGACCGCAGCGATCGGCATGCGCCGTGCGGGGCTGGCGCTGCGCTGTACGGACCTGCTCATGATGCCAATCTATTGGCCATTACAGAGCTGGGCTGCAGTGCGCGCCCTGTACCAGCTCGCGACCAGACCCTATTTCTGGGACAAGACTGAACACGGCCTCAGCACATTCACGGACACGGCATGTATCTCTCACTCACCGCCACACTCACCATCTTCGGCGGTTGCGTCGCAGTTTTCCTGCTCGCACGCTGGCGCTCCGGACAACCGGTCCGACCCGAACGCGGTCCACGCCTCATCCCCTGGACCCTGATCGCGATCCTGGCCGCCGCGTTCGGCGTCATCATGATCGCCCACCTGGCCGAGCTGGCCGGACTGGATCTGAGCCAGTTGCGGCGACGCTGAGCGTTGATCAATGGGCCGGAAAATGCGCGTCGAGGAAGGCCTGGCTTTCGCGCAGCAAAGTGGTGCGCGCCTCGGGCGTGCCCAGATAATGATCGGCATCCGGCAAGGTGACGAACCGAACGCTGTCCCGGCCCTCCATTGCATTGCGCAACAGGCGCAACTGCCCATAGGGAACGGTCGTGTCGTCCTCCCCATGCAGGATCAGCAGCGGCATGGTGAGCTCGTCCACGCGAGCGACCGGCGTGATTGTGGCCTGCTCGTCACGATCTCCGAACCGATCACCCATATATTGCTCCCAATATCGCAGGGTGGTTTGCCAGCGGGTGCGGCTGCCGAGGAAGGCGAAGGGATCCGTCACACCGGCGAAAGAGACGGCACAGGCGACATTGTCGGCGTCGCGCAAGGCCGTCATCAGTGCCGCATAGCCGCCATAACTGGCGCCGACAACACAGTACTGCCCCGGCCGGACACGGCCGGTTTCCTGCAGATTGTGGGCCCCTTCGATGATGTCATCGATCATCCGTGACCCGAAGCCGCCATAGCCGGCGCGTTCAAATGCATGGCCATAGCCGGTCGAACCCCGGAAATTGGGCTGAAAGACCGCATAGCCTCTCGCGGCATAGAAAGCGGCCCACCAGTCATACTCCGCCGTATCACGGGCACGCGGTCCGCCATGTGGCATCACGATCAGCGCGGGCGGAGCATCCCCCTCGGCGAATCCGGGCGGCAGGGTCAGATAAGCCGGGACCACAAGACCGTCTGATGCGGTAAATTCCAGATACTCGCGCGAACCAGGAGCCTGGCCCTCGGGCAGCACGGTCTCGACATCCAGCAAGCCGAGCCCGCCGGTATTGAGGTCGAGCAGATAATAATTCGCCGGCTGGCCGGCATCGCGCCCTTCGACGACGAGCTTGGTCCGGTCAGGCGTCCAGGTGGAAATAACAACCGAATCCTCGGTCAGGATCTGTTTCAGTTCCGCATGAAGGGAAGCGAGCTCCGGATCGATGAATATCTGGCGGGGCAGGTCGTCTGTATAGCGGAAACCGACAACTTCGCTGGCATAATAGTCGACGATAGCGCTCATCTGCGACACGTCTTCCCCGCCGACATCGAACGCACTGAGCGCGCCTGTCTCGATTTCCAGCCGCCGCAGACCAGTTCCGGGAATCCGGATCACGACGCCCTCGCCATGATCCATGACGCCATAAACCTGTGGCTGGTTTGCCGGAAAGATGCCCGAGTAGATCGCGGAGTTCTGCGCCGCGTCAGGTCTATGCACGGAGTACTGCCCGGTCTGGTCAAACCGCCGGACATCCACGACCACCGCGCCCTCGGGGTCGAGAAGATAGCCGATGGTCGAGCCGTTCGACACTTCCATACGACGGACACGACGGCCATTCTCCAGATTCATTTCATATACCACGGTGCCGCTGTCATCTCGTCCGCCAATTCGCGAGCCGGATCCCGCACGAGTGTCGAGCGCGAATGTAATCTCCATGGCGACGCGCCCCTCGGCCCCCACCATCGGTGAAACCAGGCGTGAGTTGACCAGCAGCATCTCCGAATGCCCGGTCGCCATCGAATAGGCGACAGGCTGGGTCAAGGTCCGCGTCCGTAAGCCATCCTGCGTTGGAAAGGTCTGAACGGTATCGACATAATAGATGAGATACTCGTTGCCCGGCCAATCAAAGGCCGACATCTCGCCGCCATCCGGCGCCGGAATCACGATTGGCGCCGCACCGCCGACCAGGTCGTAAATGCAGATATCGCGCACGCCGCGCGGACTGCAGCCGGTGGCCAGATGCGTACCGTCGGGAGAAAGGTCGGCCGCCCATATCCGCGGCATGGCGGCATAGGTCTCCACCTGCGCCACCCCGTGACCAGAGAAGAGCATGATCACGAAAAGTCCCAGAAATACGCGCATGGATATCCCCCACCGATCGGCGACGACCCCCTCGATCATCGGCCAGGCCACGCGATCTGACGCGCATGCCGAACGAGTGTCAATCCGCTATACAGCCATCAATTGCCACAAGTTGCGGCGGCACCCGCAGCGGCGGATCCATCCGGCCAGACCTGAAAGAGAGCGCTGGAGCGGGTGAAGGGAATCGAACCCTCGTCGTAAGCTTGGGAAGCTTCTGCTCTACCATTGAGCTACACCCGCATCGACGGGCACTATACGGGGGCGGACAGGCCACGGAAACGGCTTCTTGCACGCGGCGGCGTCCCGTCCGCAGGGAAGAGCGGGTTTGTGCGCGCATCATCCGCCCGTTTCGTGCCGGCCAAGCCTTTCTCCACGACGCGTTCGCGTCACTCAGCGAAAAATTTGGAGAGCTTGAGGCCTTGCGCCTGATAATTGGAAGCAACAGCGCCATAGGCGGCCGTTGGCGGCGCAAGCATGGGCTCATAGACCAAGCGGGCGATGGCCTGCCCGTGATCAAGCATGAAGGGGACATCATGACCGCGCACTTCCAGCACCGCGCGACTGCCCGTCCCTCCGGTCTCGGCAATCCCGAAGCCGGGATCGAAGAACCCGGCATAATGCGCCCTGAACTCACCGATCTCCGGCGCGATCGGCGCCATTTCCGCGGCCTCGTCGAGACCGATCGAAACGGCTTCGCGTGACGCCAGGATGTAGAATTCACCGGGATCCAGAACCAGGCGGCGATCCGGCGCGGTCATTGGTTCCCAGAAACGCGCGCTGGCATGACCGCCCAGCCTGGCGAGGTCGACCAGCCCGGCATGACGGCGCGCACGATACCCGACAATGCCATTTTCAAAGCCGGCAAGGTCAACACTGACCGTCACGTCGCGCAAAGTCTGGTGGGCGCCGCGGCGGAAGCGGATCTGGCTCAACCGGTCGCCTTCGCGCGCCAGAATGGAAAATGTCCGCGGGCAAATCTCGGCATAGAGCGGGCCTTCATACCCCAGCGGCGCCTGGTCGAAGGCAATGCCGTAATCGGTGATAACGCGCGTGAAGACATCAATCCGGCCGGTCGAGCTTTTGGGATTCATCGCGGCGCTGAGACCGGCGGGAAGCCTGAGGCTTTCCTGCAGCGGTGCAAGATAGACGCAACCGGTTTCCAGCACCGCGCCCGCGCTGAGATCCACCGTATGCATGACCAGATCATCGGCCAGCCGGTCGGCGACCGTCATGTTTTTGCCGGGCAGAAAGCTGGCGCGCAGGCGAAACGCCTTGCTGCCCAGCCGCAAATCGATACTGGCTGGCTGGATCTGGGCCCCATCGGGCGGGTTGTCCGCGGCGATGACGCCCTGGTCGAACAAGGCCTTGAGGTGATTGTCTGGAAGAATACCGGAAGCGGACATGACAGGATCTGGGCGGCTGCGGACGGTGCAAAGGTGTCCAACATACGCCGCCTCCTGTCCAGCCATGCTGACCGTAGGGGGTTGAGCGAGACCGCGAGCAGGCGGATGATAGCGAACACACGTACCCGGCTGGCAAGGCCGACGGGCGGCAATGGGCGGATGAGACAGCATGTACGAGCACGAGACCGACGGCGTGAAAATCTGTGTCAGCCCGGATTATCTCGAAGACGAATCCGAGCCCGATGAGAATCGCTATGTCTGGGCCTATACGGTCGAGATCGAAAACACCTCGACCCAGCCGGTGCAGCTGATCTCCCGCCAGTGGGTGATCACCGATTCCATGGGGCGTAGCGAACATGTCCAGGGCCCCGGTGTGGTCGGCGAACAGCCGGTGATCAGGCCCGGCGAGCGCTTTCGCTATACCAGTGGCGCGCCGCTCTCCACGCCCTCGGGCTTCATGAGCGGCAGCTATGAGATGCGCCGTGAAGGCGGCGACAGTTTTGCCGCCATCATTCCCGATTTTCCGCTGGACCGGCCCTATGACCGCCTCAGCCTGCATTAGGCCTCCCCGCGCGGCGCATGCCTGGCGCCCGCATTGGCGGAGCCTGTTGCATTGAATATGTCCCTGCGCCCT
>TARA_R110000868_G_scaffold393762_1_pt1 | contig 10116 bp, 10 predicted proteins | sample TARA_R110000868 | Tara Oceans TARA_R110000868 (sample SAMEA4397489) | marine metagenome | biome: Polar Biome; feature: [SRF] surface water layer (ENVO:00010504); material: water (ENVO:00002006), including particulate matter (ENVO:01000060) such as... | depth 5 m | reverse complement strand
GGCGTAGCGGGCGATGAGTTCCGGCGCGGTCGGGAAACCTTCCCATGGCTGGATGCCAACAGAACCTGTGGTGCGCACCCCGTCGGCGTCCGGCCATGTCGCCATGAGCCAGCCCAGATCAATCAGCGGGTCGCCGATGGTCGTCAGTTCCCAATCGACAATAGCGGCAAGCTGGCCGCTGTCGCGCCGGTACATAACATTGGCGAGGTGATAGTCGCCGTGGATGACGCCGGGTTTGAAATCGCGCGGGCAATGGTCGCCGAGCCATTTGGCGACGCGCTCGACGCCGGGAATGTCGCCGGGGCCGGCCCAGCCTTCATACTCGACGTAGCTTTCAAGCTGGCCGCGCCAACGCGCCACCTGACGTTCGAGGTAGTTCTCTGGCTTGCCGAGGCCCGCGAGGCCGACCGCAAGATAATCAACACGGCCAAGGGCGGCGGCCCCGTCGGCTATGGCCATGCCCATTTCATGACGGACCGACGCATCGCCCGCATGGAATGGCGGCAGGCCGACTGTCGCGTTGAACCCGTCCACCGGCTCCATCAGATAGAAAGCCGCACCCAGCACATCTTCCTCGGCGCAAGCGGCGATAAGGCCCGGATGGGGCACGTCGCTGCCTGCCAGCGCGCCCAGCACGCGCGCCTCGCGGCGCATGGTTTCGCTGCCGTTCATATGCGGACGATGGGGCGGGCGGCGGAGTACGAAGTCACGCGAGCCACGGCGGAACTTAAGCAATATATTTTGCGTGCCGCCGGTGAGCGCCGTTACGCCAGTCAGCGGGCCTTTTTCCAAGCTCTGCCCGTCCATCCATCCGGTCAGGCGATCAAGATCAACCAGATCAGTCCAGCTTTCGAGAGACATATGCTGACCGCCTCCTCAGGCCGGAACCATGATTGTTTTCAGGGCACCCTTCTGGCGACCGTCGAACAGGCGATAGGCTTCCGCCCCTTCGGCGAGGCTCATCTCATGGGTGATGAACCGTTCCGGCTTCAGGCGACCGCTGCGGATAAGCGGCACAAGGTCCGGCCAATGCGATTGCACTGAGCAGGTGCCGATGTGAAAGGTCAGCCCCTTCATAAAGGCCATGCCCATCGGGAAGGCGAAATCGCGCGACTGGTTGACGCCGATGGCCGAAACATGGCCACGCTTGCCCGCCAGCATGATCGCCATTTTGATCGTGGCGTCGGCACCTACAGCCTCGACAACACTGTCGAGGCCCTGACCCTTGGTTGCAGCGGCAATCACTTCCAGCGCGTCGGCGCCATCGACCGGCGTCGCGCCCATTTTTGCCGCGATGGCGCGACGCTCCGGCACGAGGTCGATGGCAAAGACTTCCGACGCGCCGAGCACAAAGCAACTTTCGACCGCCATCAGTCCGATAGGGCCGAGCCCCACGACTCCGACTTTCGCCCCTGGCCGGATATTGGCATTGACGCAACCGAACCATGCCGTCGGCAGATTGTCGGTGAGCATAAGGGCCTGATCGGTCGTGATGCCCTCGGGGATCGGATGGGCATTGAAATCGGCCATTGGCACGCGGATGCCTTCCGCCTGACACCCTTCGAGCCTGTGGCTTAGGCCATAACACCCTGCGCCGCCCGACAGGCAATGGTTGATATTACCGGCGAGGCAATTGACGCAGGCCCCGCAGCCGACAGCAGCCGACAACATCACCTTGTCACCCGCCTTGAGCCGCCGCACACCACGCCCAACTTCGGCCACTTCGCCCACCGCTTCATGGCCCACGCAGAACCCGAGGTCAGGGCTAAAGCCTTCGCCGTGATAGATGTGCAGATCGCTGCCGCAGATGCCGCATTTGTCCATTTTAATAATGGCATCGGTGTCGGCAAGAAGTGACGGATCATCGAAACTCTCGTAACGAATGTCGCGCGGGCCCTGATAGAGAAGTGCTTTCATGGTCTTGTCCTAAAAAGTATCAAGCATTCCGCGCCATCAACCCGCCGTCGACGGGGATGGTGACACCGGTGATGTAAGACGCCGCAGGCATGCAGAGACTGACGGTGATATGCGCCACTTCCTCCGGCCGGCCATAGCGGCGCATCGCGGTGCGGCGCTTGGCGTAAATTTCCTTATGATCATCAGGAATGCCTTGCGTCATGCCGGTTGAAATCGGACCGGGGCAAACACAGTTGACGGTGATGCCTTCCTTGCCGAGTTCCACAGCCAGCGCACGCGTCAGACCAGTGACGCCTGCTTTCGCCGCCGAATAAGCGCTATCAAGCGCTGTTGCGCCCAAGGCTTCTGTCGAAGCGATATTCACGATGCGCGGACTTTTCGATTGGCGCAGATAGGGCAAAGCCGCGCGGATGATGCGCTGATGCGCCGTCAGGCATACGCGGATCATGCGCTCCCACAGCTCGTCATAGCCTTCATTGTCGATCTGGGTGAAGCCGGAAATGCCTGCATTGTTGACGACGGCATCAAGCCCGCCGAAATGCGTGGCGATCTCCGCAACAACTCTCTCGATCTCAGCTTTGTCGCCGACATCAAGCTTCCACGCTTTGGCCTTACCGCCGTTCGCGACAATGGCGCTCGCCACGGCCTCCGCTCCTTCGAGCGTATAATCCGTGACGGCAACATTGGCGCCTTCGGTGGCAAATATCTCGGCCGTGGCGCGCCCCATGCCGCTGGCCGCGCCGGTGACGAGAGCCGTGAGGCCCGCGACTGAACGACTATTCATTTTGTCCCTCCCCTGTTTTTGCGTCAGACAGCTTCGTCGAGATCTTCGATCTGGTCACCGTATTTCTCAAAGGCATGCTTGCGCACATTGGGCAGATGATAGGCGGGGAAAAGTTCGTTGCTTGGGCGGTATTCGCGCAAGACCTGCTTGGCAACCGTCACCTTGTGAACCTCGGTCGGGCCATCGGCGAGGCCGAGGAAGAAAGAGGCGATGACTTGACCGGTGAACGGCATTTCATTCGACAGACCAAGCGAGCCGTGCAGATGCAGCGCCCGCGCCGCCACATCATGCAGCACCTTGGGCATGGCCGCTTTCACCGCCGCAATGTCCTTGCGCACGACGCGGTAGTCCTTGTGCTTGTCGATGAGCCAGGCGGTGCGCAACACCAACAGGCGGAACTGCTCGATCTCGATCCATGAATCCGCAATCTTTTCCTGCACCATCTGCTTTTCAGAGAGTTTGGAACCCTGCGTTTCACGTGAAATAACGCGCTCGCACATCATGTCGAAGGCCACTTTGGCGTCAGCAATCGTGCGCATGGCGTGATGGATGCGTCCACCGCCGAGACGCACCTGCGCCACAACGAAAGCGCCGCCGGGTTCGCCCAGCACATGGTCGATCGGCACGCGCACATTGGTGTAACGGATATAGGCGTGGCTGCCCTCGCCTTCCGCGCCGAAGCCGACATTGCGCAAAATCTCGACGCCTGGCGTTTCAGCGGGGACAATAAGCATGGACATGCGCTGATAAGGCGGTGCATTGGGCTCGGTGATCGCCATGACAATATAGAACGCGGCGTATTTCGCATTGGACGAGAACCACTTCTCGCCATTGATGACCCATTCATTGCCATCGCGCACGGCGGTGGTCGTGAAGATCAACGGGTCCGCGCCACCCTGCGGCTCGGTCATCGAGAAGCAAGAGACGATTTCATTGTCGAGTAGCGGCTGGAGATATTTCTTCTTCTGCGCCTCGGTGCCGTAATGCGCGAGAATTTCGGCGTTGCCGGTGTCGGGGGCCTGACAGCCAAAGACAGTCGGCGCAAAGTGAGAGCGGCCGAGAATTTCGTTCATCAGCGCGAGCTTCACCTGACCATAGCCCTGTCCGCCGAGTTCCGGTCCGAGATGGCAGGCCCAAAGTTTGCGCGCCTTGACCTTGGCTTGCAGCGGGCGCACGAGCTTGATGTTGTTGGGATTGGTCACATCATAGGGACTGCCCAGCACATGATCGAGCGGCTCGACTTCCGTGCGGACGAATTCCGCGATCCAATCGAGGTCCTTTTGAAATTCCGAATCGGTTTCAAAATCCCAAGCCATTTGTCTCTCCTTGATTTGTTTTGTTCTGAATTTGAAATTTAGAGAATGAGGCCACCGTCCACGGGGATCGTTTGACCCAGCACGTAGGACGCAAGGGGCGACGCCAGAAACAACGCAACACCGGCCATGTCGGCCGGTGTGCCGAGGCGGCGCATCGGGATGCCCTGAATGCTGCCTGCAAGGCGTTCAGGATTTTCAGTCGTCACTTTCGTGAGCTTCGTGTCAACGAGGCCCGGCGCGATGCCGTTCACACGGATACCGTCTTTGGCCCAGGCTTCTGCCAGAGTGCGCGTGAGCCCCACCGCCCCTGTTTTCGAGGCATTGTAAGCGGGATTGCCGCGCGTCGAATGGAACGCCGCCGTTGAACTCACCGTGATGAGCGAACCTTTGGCCGCAGCCAGCAAAGGATGAAATTTGATCGCGCAGGCCATGAGGCTGTTGACGTTGACGTCCATCACCTTTTGGAAACCGTCCATTTTGAATTCGCCGCGCTGATAGATGACCGTGCCCTGGCTCAGCACGAGCACGTCGAGCGATTTGAACGGCGCATCATATTTTTCAATCGCGTCGAAATCAGAAACATCCATCCGGTCGTAGTGAAGACCAGCCATGTCGGAACCTTCGGCAGCAGAGTAATCCGACGCTTTGGTGCGCGTGCCCCAGACGTGAACCTCGGCACCCTTGACCTTGAACGCGTGCGCGATGCCGTTGCCGATGCCGCTTGAGCCGCCGACGACAAGAACGGTTTTTCCCGAAAAATCGAGTTCTGACATCGGTGGCTCCCTTATGCGATTTCTGCTTTTCTAATTTTTAGGTCATTTGGATAATATGTTTGACGGACACCGGCTGGCAAGGCATTCTTTCGTGCATGGCAAAGACGCAAGGGAAACCACAAGAGAAGATGCCCGCGCGCGAACAGATCAAGCTTGCGGCGCGGCGGCTCTTTGCCATTTCCGGTGTCGACGGCGTGAGCGTGCGCGAAATTGTAGATGCAGCGCAGCAAAAAAATCATGGCTCGCTCACCTATTACTTCGGCACCAAGGAAGCTTTGGTGCGCGAGCTTGTCGCCGATGGCGCGAAGCTCATTGATGTGCGGCGCAACGCGTTCCTCGACCGGCTGGAAGAAACAGACGGGCCGAGCAATGTACGTGATGTGGTGGAGGCGCTCGTCTATCCTTCCATTGGCCTTGGCACGAGCGAGGACGAGGAAGACACCTATATCCGCTTTATCGCCATGCTCACGCTCAACCATCGCGCGCTGTTTATGGATGCGCTCGAAAAGCGTTGGAACTCCGGCTACCTGCGCGCGCTCGATCACTTGCGGCGTCTGATGCCCGATATGCCTGCGGCAGCGAAAAATCAACGCTTTGTTTTTATGGGTGGCTATCTCAGCAGCGTACTCAGCATGCGCGAAGCCGCCCTGACCGACCGCTCGCGCTCGCATTCCATGTGGCGTTCCGACGATACGTTGCCGCATCTGGTGCAGACGCTGACTGTGATGCTGGAGGCCCCGCAGGAAGACGGATTGTTTGAAGGCGCATCGCGCAAAACGCCTCAACCCCGCACGATTGTGGGCTCCATCGGCATGATCTTGGATTGATAAGAGGAGAATGAAATGGCGAGCACACCCGCAGGCAAGCTGGTGACGGCCTTCGGCGATGTCGATAAAATGAAGGCGATGTATGCACCCGACATCCAGTGGAGCTTGTCGGCCTCTCTCCCCTTCCCGCGCCCGATGGCGGGCTTCGACGCCGTGGTCGCCTTCAACACCGGTGTCTGGAGCGACACTTATTTTCCCGACTGCAAAGTCGAAATTCTCGACGAGATCGGCAATGAGACCTTAAGTGCCGTGCGCTTTATCTACAGCGCACGCTATCGGGCAAGTGGCGGGCTCTATCAGAATGAATACACGCTCTTTGCGCGATGCGGAGCGGATGGCATCCGCGAAGTGTTCGAGGCGCTCGACACCGCCGCCGTACTCGACCAGATGAGCGGCGGCAAAGTCGGCGACACATTCGCCAAGTTCTTAGCCCAATAAAAACAAACCCCGGAGCTTGCTCCGGGGTCTGCATTTTCATTTGCGCGTTTTATTACGCGACTTTCTTCAGGCCTGCGCTACGATCCATCGCCTTGGAAATGATTTCGCCGGCCCCTTTGATCGCATGACGCGCCGCGCCGAGGATCGGGTGAAAGAAATGCCAGACGTGAATCATTTCCGGCCAGACCTGAAGATTGACTTCGACATCGGCGGCACCTGCAACGCTCGCAAGGCGCGTCGCATCGTCGAGCAATGTTTCAGCCGCGCCGACCTGAATGAGCAGAGGCGCAATGCCACGGAAATCGCCATAGAGCGGCGCGGCAAGCGGCGCGCGCGCATTCCCCCCGTTGAGATAGGCTGCCGCCATGCCTAGCAATCCGTCCTTCTGCACCATCGGATCAAGGGCAGCTTGCGTGACCATTGAATTGCCCAGCGCTTCGAGATCGATCCAAGGCGAAATGCAAAAGCCGCAAGCCGGTTGCTGGAGGCCCGCGTCTTTGATTGCAAGCAACGTCGCCACTGTCAGCCCGCCGCCTGCACTGTCGCCTGCGATGGTGATATCGCCGGGCTCGAAACCTTGCGCCAGAAGAAACTTGTAGCCCGCCAATGCATCATCCACAGCTGCAGGAAATGGATGCTCGGGTGCAAGTCTGTAGTCAAGCGACAGGGTGCGTGTGCCTGCGGCACGGCCGAGTTCTGTCACCAAATGACGATGGCTCGCCACGGAGCCGATGACGTAGCCGCCGCCGTGCACATAAAGAATGACACGATCCTGATTGGCGTTGGGCGTTGACGACCACTCCGCCGACACGCCATTGGCACTCACTTTTTCGAGCGTCACATCGTCGGCGGGCGGGAACATGTCGCCCATGCCGTCATAGGCCTTGCGCAGCTCGGCGGTATCCTGCGGAAAATTGGAATTGGCAAGAAACTCACGAACGGCAGCGATTTCCGGATCTTTCATGTCTCTCTCCCCAAATTGACAGATGAGGATGATAGCCTTTCAAAAGCGTCACGCAATACCCGTCAAGCCGCTTTCGCCCTGACGATTTCCTCTTCCATATCGCGCAACCGGTCCTTGCCGAAGAATATTTCGTTTCCGACATAAAATGTCGGCGCACCAAATGTGCCGCGCTCGACCGAGGCCGATGTATTGGCCAACAGTTTGTCTTTCACATCCTGATCCTGAATGCGCGCCAGAATATGGGCCCCGTCGAGACCGCCCGCATTCAGCGCGGCGGCAATCACGTCAGCGTCGTCCATCTTCAAGGATTGTTCCCACATGGCGCTGAAAACAATGTCGAGATATTGCGGCAGGTCTCCATCCATCTGCGCGGCAATGGCACCGCGCATGATCTGGACCGTGTTCACAGGGAAATGCGCGTTCATTTTGAATTTGTCGAGCTTGTGCCGCGCAATGAAACGCTTCATTTCCAGCGCATCATATTGCGGTTTGTTCTTGATGCCCCCGAAGGCAATCATTGGCGGTTGATTACCGGTCAGCTTGAAAACGCCGCCAAGGAGCACAGGCACATAGCTGAAGGTGACGCCCGTCCGTTTTTCAATGTCGGGAATGACTTTCCACGCCAGATAGGAGTTCGGGCTGCCGAAATCAAAATGATGTTCCACGGTGACATTAGCCATTACCATTGCTCCCCATAAGGACGAATATCGAGTTCATGTGTCCAGGCATCGCGCGGCTGATTGTGCAGCATCCAATAGGTGTCGGCGATGGAGGACGGATTCATCAGGCGGTCCGGCGGCAGATTGGCGACGGCCTCCTCGCCTTGCGCGGCTTTGATGCGGTCGCGGACAAAGGCGGTATCGACGCCTGCGTCAATGATGAGATGCGCCACATGGATGTTTTGCGGGCCCAGCTCGCGTGCCATGCTTTGGGCGACCGCGCGCAGGCCGAATTTGGCCGACGCAAAGGCCGCATAGCCTGTGCCTCCGCGCAAGCTCGCTGTGGCACCGGTGAAAAAGATCGAGCCCTGTCCGCGCGGCACCATATGGCGCGCGGCTTCACGGCCTGCGAGAAAGCCCGAATAGCAGGCCATCTCCCAAACTTTGCGGAAGACGCGCTCGGTCGTGTCGAGCAGCGGGAAATTGACATTGGCGCCGACGTTGAAAATACAAACATCAAGCGGCGCGAGCGCATTGGCTTCGGCAAGGAAGGCTGTCACTTCCTCTTCCTTGCGCGCGTCAAGACCACGCGTTTCACAGGTGCCCCCTGCGTCTTCGATTTCGGATTTGAGGGTCGCGAGCTTGTCCGCTGTGCGGCGTCCGGCGAACACCGTGTAGCCTTCCGCTGCAAACCGCTTGGCAATGGCGCTGCCGATATAGTCGCCAGCGCCAATGACTGCGACTGTCGCATTTTGTTTGGACGCCATCCGTGAATCCTCCGGTTATTGTTGGTTCGCATATAAGTTCCAAAATGGAACTTTGTCAAGGCGATGGGCAAGGAACGAGACTCTGCCTAGGTTTGGGCACCGTCAAATTCGAATCTTCTAAGGAGCAAGCTGATGAGTGAATGGAACCTGCCGTGGGAAGGTGGCTGCCGCTGCGGCCAGTTGCGCTTCAAGGTCAAGACCCCGCCTGTGATTACAATGGCGTGTCATTGCGTCGGCTGCCAGAAGATGACGGCCAGTGCGTATTCGCTGAGCGTGTTGATTGCGCATGACGGGTTTGAAATCACCAAAGGCGAACCCGTCGTCGGTGGGTTACACGGCTACCCGATCCATTATTTCTGCGCTCAGTGCATGACATGGGTGTTCACGCGCTTTGACGAGGCATCACCTTTTATGAACCTGCGCGCAACGATGCTCGATGATGCAACATGGTTTGAGCCATTCATCGAATCTTGCGTGCCGGAACGCCTGCCGTGGGCCACGACGACTGCCGTTCATCAGTTTGATGGTTTCCCAACGATGGACGACTATCCGGCATTGATGAAGGAATTCGCGGAGAAGGGAAAGCGCCCAACCCCGCGTTAGCCGGTAATCTGCCATTCGATGCCGTCGGCGCTGCGCTTTGTTGTGAGCGTCAGGCGACGGTTATGAACCGCAAGCGCCCCTTCCCACAGGCGGTTCCATGCTTCGAACGCGGCGGCGTGCGGGTTGATCCCGTCCATCAGTCGCCAGCCGGTCTGGTGCAGCGTGACCGCCCCGCTACCTTGCGTGACTTCAATTGCCTCACCTTGGGCGGCGGCGAGCGATGCGAGATATGTCGCAAAGCCTTGCGGGCTTCCCGGCTCAATGCCAATGAGCGCCGATGTTTCATCGTAAAGCTGCATACCGATAAGACGTGCGGCATGGCCAAGATGCGTGCGCGTTTCGTCCGGTCCGAACAGGGCGAGCATTGTCGGCACAAGCGAACGCACATATTCCATCGCGTAAGCCCGCTCGACTTTCTTCAGCCGCTCTTCAGGCCAATCCGCAAGATCAAGCTTCGGCGCATTGGCGGGATCATAATCCGGCGTTGTCTCATCATAGGCGAAGCGCACACGCTCGCTCTCGGTGATCTCGCGCCCATAGTCGAAGTAATAACCTTCAAGGCCTGATGAGCCGTCAACCGTTTGGCCAGTGCAGACAAAGCCGAGCCTGTTGTTGCCGAGCGATACGCCATTGTGCCCGTGCCAGCCGTGCAACATACCCGCGTTGACATGGCTTGGGATGCCGCAGATGGCGGCTCCCTGCCAGATCCAGCGCGGCGGCGGATAGCGCACCCAGGCTTTCTGGTCGCTCTCGGCAAAATATTCAGTTTTGACGCCGCCAAGCGCGTTTGAAAAATAATGATACTGAGCGCAGGCAACCGCATCAGGCAAAGCATCGAGGCCGAGCTTCTTCAGGCCCGGCAGAAATTTCTCCAGATGCTGGCGACGAAAATGCTCCTCGACAAATTGTGCTGCTGCGTCTGCGCTTTTGCGCGTGACGAGGGTCAACACCAACCCTGTCATCAACGCATTGTAGAGCTTGGATATAGCTTTATATCCGGCGAGCGACGGCGCGACGGTCATGCGATCACGCTTTCGATGAAGCGGCCAAGATTGGCCACAACCTCGG
>TARA_R110000868_G_scaffold408935_1_pt1 | contig 10121 bp, 17 predicted proteins | sample TARA_R110000868 | Tara Oceans TARA_R110000868 (sample SAMEA4397489) | marine metagenome | biome: Polar Biome; feature: [SRF] surface water layer (ENVO:00010504); material: water (ENVO:00002006), including particulate matter (ENVO:01000060) such as... | depth 5 m | reverse complement strand
CCGCCAGCCGTTGCCGAGCCATCGGCTGCTTTATACCGTCGCCAAAGAGCCAGAAGAACCGGCGCGCGGCCTCGCTGGAAAACCATGTCCCACCCGGCAACCGCTTCCGGGCTCCAGTCGACGCCTTCACGCTCCAGCCAGCCTTTCAGCGCCTCGATGACGGACGTGGCCTCACCGGCGGACAGGAAACGCAAGGCGTCGATCGAGAGGCCGCGTTTCGTTTTCGTCACTCGTTTAACGAACCGGATCAGGCTTTCATCTGAAGGATTATCGAGCGCATCGAGCGCAGCCAGAGACGCCCATAGCGCGCGGATCTTGAGCTGCTGGCCATTAGCCGCCTCGGCCTTGCGGCTACTCGGTTTCTTCCGCCAGCCGTATCGATCCGTGTAGGCTTGAACCACACGCTCCAGCTCGCCGATCGAACAGTCGGCCGAGCTGCGCTTGCCGGTCAGGGTTTCAAGGAAATCGCGGCGCGCGTCCTCGTCCTGGCCGCATTGCTTTGCCGCCATATGGACGAGGCCGATCAAGGTGGTGCGCTGGCTCTTAGGGTTTGCCATTCTTACCTCCCACGACGCTGACGAAGATCAGAGCAAGGCCAAATCCGGCAGCGCAGCCGACGAGGAAAAGGGTTATCCCGCCGACCATGAGAACGTGTTCAAGCGTGTCCGCTGTCATTCACTCGCTCCTCTATTCTCAATCTCGCGGCCGACTTCACCGACGAGCTGGTTGATCCGGTCTATGGACAGGCCGGCCGTATGCGCGCCTGAAATGGCGGCGCGGAATTTCTCTTCCGGGGTTTTGGTGCATTGGACCGGCAGCACGGCCGGGACACATTCGTCCGGCTTCGTCACGCCTCGCACTCCGGCGGCGTCAATCGCCTCACTGATCGCGTCCCGAGCCCGCACGCACTCCCTCGCACTCGGCACCCGGCGACGGCCGAGTAGCGGGTTTAGGGCGCAGGTAAGCTCCAGTAGCGCGTTTGTGAGGCGATCGGTCATGATGTCCAGATCTCCTCCATGGGCGGCGTCGGCGGCTGTTCGTGCGGGTCGTAGTCTTCGAGCTTCTGGAGCCGCAAGCGGGTGCCTGGCTCGATCCAGTCGGGCGGCATCCGCTCGGAGCCGCGATGCCACACCAGCCAGCAATAGGATGTCGCGGTACTCGGCATCTTCCAGCGCGGCGGGTCTGCTTTTGCGTCCCAATAGGGCAGATCGGGATTACGGCAGATCCCCTTCGCCATGATCACGCGCTCTGAAAACTGGAAGAAGCCGGTCGGCGGTGTATCCCGATAGATCTGCTCGAAGCGCTCGCCGCCTTCCAGAAAGGCCGTGCGGACCAACACCGCAACGCCATGCCGGGCCTTTTCAAGCGCCTTTAAAACGAACTGTGGACCGGCTTTGAAAGGCGGGTTTAAGAACGTCCAGGCCGCTTTCTTCCCGGCATTGCGATCAAGGAAATCCTCAACTTCGTTGTCGCCATAATCAAAGACATCCGTCGCGTGAACCTGGTCGAAGGTTTCAGCGAGCGGCCGCGCCATGTGGCCGCGCCCGCAGCACGGGTCGGAAACGTCCTGGCCCGGCACGATCATCCTGAGCGCCTTCAGCTTCTCGATGACGGCCCGCGTTCCCCAGCCTGGTGTCGGGAAGAAATCCAGACTGTCCGGCGGCTCGCGCCGACGAGCCATGACGGCGGTTGATCCGCGCGGGGTGTTCATGACACGGCCTCGCCAGTGCGGCTGATCGCGTTGACCGGTTTGGATGGTGTCCGGCCGAAGCGGTCGCAATCGGGGTTGGCGATATCTTCGAATATTCGCCCGGCTGACAACCGCTTGAAATTCGCATGCGGATCGCCCGGCAACAGTCGCAAATCGGGTTGCGAACTGGGCCGAGGCTTGCTCACATTGGCCGCGTCCACGGGGCGGCGCGCGGAAGCGATCCTATCGGGTTTGGGCGCTGCCCTTTCGGCACTTTGAGACTGAACCTCAATCCCGCTTGTATCGATCTTCCTGATGGTCATTTTACCAATCCATCGGCAGGCGATCGCTGCGCCGGCCTTTGTTGTATTCACGAGAGATGACGAGGCGACCCGCGACCGTGGCGGGGCAGCGGCGGTCTTCGCGCTCTGCCCTTGCGGCGGTTTGCCAGCGCTCTGGCGGACGCGAAGCCAACAACTGGATAAAGTCCGGATCTTCGAGGACTTCATGCTCAGCGTTAGCGGCGATCAGGCTGACCGTCCGGATGATGAAATCGGTCAGCCCGCAGCAAGCGGGATAGGCTTCCATGATCACTTTGAGAATACCGGTCATGCGCTCCGGACCGCCTGCCTCGACCAACGCCCTGATGGTGCCGACAGCCTGGGTATGGTTCGGTTTCATTTGGTTGGACGGGCGCGGAGACTTGAGGATTTCAACGCCGGCATCTGAAACGGCTTGCCGCACCTTTTCAGCAACATCGTCACCGGCAGCCAGCTTGGCGTGATAGAGCTGAAGCGCGGAAATGCCCGTGCGGTCGCTGTTGATCCCGACGAACGCTTCCGCCTGCTCGGCCACGCTGTTCGATGCCGAAACGCATGCCGGGACCAGGGGCAATCCCAAAGCGATAGCCGCAGCGGTGCGGTGCTGACCATCGACCAGAAGCAGGTTGCCTTCTTGATCTCGCGAAACAGAAAGCGCCCCGTACTTTCTCCATTCAAAAGCGTCGACAATCTTGCCGATAATCAACCGGCCACGGCGGCTATTCGTTGACCGTTGGTAAGCGTCATCTACCAGAAGGCTCTGGGGATCGAGCCAGAGAAGTTCCGGCTTTGGTCCGTATCTATCAATCGTCTGCTCTTCCATATCTCGCTCCTTCGGAAAAGGAGCCGCCCGGCCGGAGCCGGACGGCTCAGGTCACTCGGCGGCTACAGGGTGCTGCTGGTCTTCGCCGAGTGCGGGGGAGGTCGACATTGAGCGGAGCAACCTCACGACATACTGCCGGGAGGATTTGTGCTTGATGGCGTAATAGGCGCGGACCAGCTCCAGCGTTTCGCGCCGGGCCATGTGGTCTTTCGGCGGGGTCTCGAAAGTGCTTTCGCCCGTTGCCCTCACCCGGCGCGGGGAATTGGCCTTGGCATCGTCCGGCATATCATCGAAGAAGTAGGACACCGGAATATCGAGAGCTTCCGAGATATCCCAGAGCCGGGAAGCGCTGATCCGGTTGGATCCGCGTTCGTACTTCTGGATCTGCTGAAATGTGATATTCAGGGCAACGCCGAGTTGCTCCTGGCTCATGCCGATCAACGTCCGCCGCAGCCGGACGCGCCGGCCTACATGGACATCGATGGCGTTGTTGTTCGTTACGCGATAGTTCCGGTCCGCCTTCATCTTTTCGGTAAGCATGGTTTCGCTCCTTAGGTGGTGTGGTGGTGGTTATTCGAGCCCGATTGCCCGCTTGTAGAGTTCCAGGAGGTGCTCCTGTTCCTGCAGGTCATCCTTGTCGAGCTTCCGCAGCTTCAGGATTTGCCGCATTGTCTTCACGTCGAAGCCGTTGCCCTTGGCCTCGGCGAAAACGTCTTTCACGTCCGCCGCCAGGGCCGCTTTCTCTTCTTCCAGCCGCTCGATGCGCTCGATGTACGAGATCAGTTGCTCTGTTGAGATGCCGCCGACTTCAGTCATTGGTCGGTCTCCCCGGCTGGTGATTCCGGGACCTCGGCCGAGGCGAGATCGATCGAGAGGGTTTCCCACTTGCCGCCGCGCTTGCGGGTCTGGATGCGGAGATAGGTTTTCGAGCCCTCGACGCGGATGGACTCGCGCAGCAGCTCCATTGCGGCCTGCCACTTCGGATCGGCGATGTTGAGGCGCAGCAGATGGAACACGCCTTCGCGGGATACCTGGCCTTCCTTGTCCGTCTTGAAGGCCTCCTGGATCAGCGCGCGGATCTCCGGCCGGCTGTCGGCCGACCACTCGTTGAGGCAATCGTCAATGCCTTCCTTCGCGACCTGGAGGCCGGGGCCGAAAGTGAAGTGGTCCTGAACCCGAACCTGGACGCGCTTCAATTGGTCGAAGCTGGTCAGGGTAATATTCCCCTTGCCCTCGGCGCCGCGCTTGGTCTGCCCATGCTTCTCACGAAGGATATCGAGAAACGTTCCGACGTCCTCGAAGGTGTGGCCCTTGAACCGGGCAATCTGGGCGGAAAGCTCCTTGCTGAAACCGATGATCCGGCAGACCGTGTCATCTTCTAGCAGCTCGTGCGGCTTGATGTTGTCCTGATGGACAAGACGCGCCTGTCCGTCTTCCATATAGCCTTCGGGGATCGCGTTCATTTCAGGTCTCCGATAAGTTTGAGGAGGTTTGAGGAAACGTGTTCGGCCATGACGGCCGCGCCTTTCGCCGCGCCTTCGGCAATGAGTGCCAGGACTGCGGCCTGTTGCTCTTCCGGGAACTGATCCGCCAGCTGGTGCGCCGGGTCTTCGATCTGCCCTTTCAGCAACTCGAAATCGCGCCTGGCGCGTTTGTCGCGCTCGATCCGCATGCCGGCCTGCTTATGGCCGTGCAGCACCGTGTTGCGGTCGCGGCCGATCGCCCGGGCGACATCGGTGATCCGGCCCGCATAGCCGCAGGCCAGCAGCATCGCCATTTGCCGGGCTTCCACGATCCGGCCAATGCGCCGGGGACCTCTCAAGGCCGAGACCGGGAAGGCGTAATATTTCGCCACGATCTGGATGACTTCGTGTGGATCACGCCGCATCGGTCGCACCTCCCAGAAGGCCGAGGAGCGCGGTTGCCAGCGTCAGGGCCTGGGCCTGGACTGGTACGCGCGGCTCCCGGCCGTTGACGATGGCAACGGCAATGGAAAGCGCTCGGGGAAGGTCGATTGGTGTTGTCACCTTGGCCTGTGAAACCGTGCAGGCATAAAGCCCGCCTGGCGCCGATGCCGTGACCACATAGACGCCCTGGATCTGCTGGACTGTCAGAACCTCGGCGACATGCTCCGCACCATCGGCGCTGGTCAGAACGATACGGTCACCGCGCCGCACGGGCGGTTCCTGTAGCTGCACTTCCGTACTCATCGCTTGAACCTCCTGCAGGACTGGCAGGCCCAATACATTCGGACCCGCTCTGGATTGGTGGCGGCGAAGTTTCGGGCCTGTGCGCGCCATTCGCCGCAGACCGCGTCCTCGATCGGCCCGAGTTCCGGGCAGTCGAGCTTGTTGCCGCCGAGCACGCGGATGACGGTTTCCTCAAAAGCCTCCATATCGCCGGGATACCTGTTGCCGAGAACCTGGCTAAGGGCGCTGGCTGATCGGCCGATGCGGCTCGCGACGGCGCCTTGAGTGGTCCGGTCGCATTCTTCGGCCAGACGAAGCACCCAGGTCGGCATGCCGTCGCCCCAAAGGGACAGCGCGCGCTCGGCCGATGACGGGCGGGTTCCGGAGCCGGGAACAGGACCGCGCCTAGCCATTGGCGCCTCCCAGAATCTCATCCCGGTTCGGGTCATAGATACCGCCGCCCTTGGTTCGGATGATCGGCGCGGCCGGCCCGGTATTCATGTGATCGAACAAAGCCCAACGGACGAAGCCGTTAGAGGTTGGCGCGATGCCGATTTCCTTTGGAAGTCGCCGCAGATACCCGGCTTTCTCCAATGCGCTGATATATTTCAGAGCATTGCTGTATGGGTCTTTCTCGCCGCCTGTCGCGGCCATCATCACCAGGTCATCGCGGGTGAATTTTTTCTTGATCCGGATCGCGTTCCAGCACCGTTCGCGAAATGTCATCTTGCGATTTTTGCGGATCTTCCGGGTATGCGGCCCGCGCGGCCCGCTGGTCAGCGGCTTGCCCTCGGCCTTGACCGCTACGCCCCGGTCCGTGAGCTGGTAGCACCCGCGCTCCACGCGCTCGCAAATGGAATGCGAGCACATGCGCCCGACGCTCTTGATGATCTCGCCCCGGTCAACCTCTGGCAGTCTTTCCGACAGCTCATCAGCTGTCAGGCAAATGCCCGGTTCAAGCACGCCGATAATCCGGTTTTGAGTGGTGGCGATACCGGTCATCAGAGCACCTTGATCGGCTTGCCGGTTTCACGCTGGTTCATCAGCGTTTGCCCGCGCATGGCGTCAATCGTGACGGTCCCTTTGTTCCGGGCGCCGAAACGATTGATGGCGGCGATCGCTTCCTTGACTTCGCGGAACCTGCCGCCGGACAGCTCGACCACCCGGTCAATCAGATCCGGTGCGATCTCGACCGCTGAATAGGCATTCACCAGGGCTCGGACATCATCGGCGCCGGACGGGTTAAACTGGACATATTGAGCAACGCGGGAGGAAACCTGCGGGAAGCGCTTCAACTTCGACCGGATCTGCCCCATGCCGACCAGAATGAACGGAATTTCCAGTGTGTCGGAGAGGTCCCGCAGGGTCTCCAGTAGCGCGCCCTTGCTGACAACGTGGTCGGCTTCGTCAATGACTACACCAAGCTCCATGTCCTGAGCTTGCGCATGCATCAGCCGCTCACCGAGAGCGCGCAGCGCATGGCCGTAGTTGCGCTCGAAGGAGCGCTCATAGGACACGTTGAGGCTTTGCAGCAGCTCCCGCAGCATCCAGTTAGGCGTCCATTGATCCTTGGCCCGCAGGAACGGGCTCCCGGTCTGTGTGGCCCACCAGCTAAGCGTCTGCGATTTGCCAAGCCCCGGCTGGCCGTCAACGACCATCAGGCAGGCTTCGTCCGCGCCCCGCAGCTTCAGGGCAGTTACGCCCTCAAGAAACGCTCGCGCGTTCGCCGTCTGTACGAATTGTCCTCGCATCTTTTCGCTCCAAAAGGTCATGCAGGGTTTCGGCATCGATGCCGTGGGCATCGAACAGCATCCGGATGCGCTGCGTGCGCAGGGCTCCCCGGAAATAATCGCGGTCCTCGCTGGTCACCTGATCGGGGTTTCCGATCAGCCAGGCCGCGTAATCAACATCGCTTGCAAACACCGTCCGCTCGCCCGCGACGGGCTTGTCGGCCGCGCGTTCCGGCAGGGTGTGGATTTCGGCAAGCGGTGCCTCGTGAACACGGGCCGCGCGGCCTGCCTCCTCGATCTCGGGTGTGGTGTGCGCTATGGCCGGTTTCGGGAAAGGTGTCACCGTGTCGGCGCGGTTTTTGGCATCGGCCAGGATCTCGCCGACAATATCGTCAACCCGCGCATTCGATGCGGCCCGCCGAAGTTCCGATTTGAATTCCTTGATCTTCTTTTGCTGGTTCGCTTTCCGCTTCTGGGAAATCTCGGTGCGGGATACACCGGCGCGCTCCGGAGCCACGGCCCGGCATATGAACGGCCCGGCTTCCTCGAAAACGTAGATCGCCGAGGCGTCGGCCTGATCCAGGAGAACGCGGACGGTCTGGCCTTCATATCCGCCAAGTTCCGGTGCGTCGAAATGGATCGCCTCGACCGAAATCCCCTTCTTCTGCACTTGGCGCCAGCCACTGCCTTGAGCGACCGGCAGAAGGAGAACGTCAAGCGCCCGCTCGTCTTCGATCCGCAGAACCGGACCCGTTTCCGCAGCAGCCGCTTCGAACGGCGTCATGCCATTCAACCCGCCGTGCGGCTCGCGCTCGTACACATGCGATATCCAGCGATCGCAAAGGTCCTGTAGCTCGTCTGCCGTAAGAGCGCCGATCGTTACCGATTGCTTCTCTTTCCTGTTCATCATCCGCTCTGCGAACGAATTGCGGGCCTCGATCGACTGACGTTCGACTACATCGTGACCGACATATCCCGGCAGCAGCTCAAAGAGCCCGTGCAGGAGGGTTCTGAAGGCCCGCTCGATATGCGGCTTCAGCCAGGGCGAGAAAGGCGGGCAAAGTTCCTGATCTACATCCAAAGACTCGAAGACGGCGCGGGTGGACACGGATGTATAGTCCGCGCCTTGGTCGGTCTTTACCTTCTTCGGCACGCCCCAATCGAGGAGGCAGTTCCGGGTGAGCGCGGCGATAGCGGCCGAGTTCGACGTGCGGGAAACCAGCACCTTGAGCTGGCGCGTCTTGACGTCGATAGCGCCTATCAGGGCGTGCCGCTTGCCGTCCGCGAGGATCACGTCGCCCGGCGTGCTGTCCAGCTCCCAGAGCTGGTTCATGACCTCTATGCCCTCGCTCGCGGACCCGCTCGCGGCCATGTAGGTGCTGCGCCATGCGTCCGGATTTGAATGCGCCAGATGCTCTTGCTTGAATTGGTTTCGGTGGTTCTGCAACCAGCGCTGAACCGAGCGGAAAGACGGGAGCTTTTCGAACTGACTTTCCCGCGCCCGGAGCGCCCGCATGATCTTCTTCGCCTGTCCATCCGCCTTCGGATACAGCTTGATCATGCCGAGGATCAGTTGCCGCAAGTCTTCGTCGCTGTCGATCACCCCGGCGCCCTTGCGGTGCTTTCCCTGGTTGCCGCCGAGGCGTGCGGCGCCTTCGGAGCCGAGTTGCTGCTGGATGCGCCGCAATGTCGAATCCGAGGTTTGCGGAATGGCGGAATAGAGTGCGTCCGGAGCCGGGATTTGGCGCTCGTTCCAGAGCATCGCGAAGGCGGTGCGCGCCGGCTTCACCGCAAGGCCGGAAACCTTTCGCCAAGCTTCGAACGTCGCGATAAGCGCAAGCTTCGTCTCTGCACGGTCGCGGGCGGCGCCGTTCGTCTCGGCCAACCGCGCAAGGCCGGTCTGCGCTGTTTTCAACTGTTCGTCGGGAACCACGTCCAGCGGGGACGGGTGAACCTCTTGAAGGTGGCGCCGGGCGAGTTCCTGGCGGGCTTCAAGAGGGAGGGATGTTGTGTGGTATTCAACGCCCCCGCGTTCAGCGCGGCGAGGTCTTTCCTCCCAGCAATCTCGGGCAGCCCTGTCTTTTATCCGTCGCTGGGTCGTAGGAAGGCCTGGAATATCCATTGCCGCGATCTCAGCGGCGTTGAACCACTGGCCGGTCATCGGCCATCTCCGCCGGCTTCCAGACGGTCGGCGAGCAATCGAATGATCCGGACGATGTCGGGGAATTTCTCGAACAGCATCGCGAGGACGTGAAGCGCTTCCCACTCGCCCTCGGTCAGCTCGCTTTCGGCCAACAGCTTTGAGTGCGCGGCGGCGGCCTCCCGGCCGGCCGGCTGCCGGTCCCTGTTCATGGACGCCGGGGCGTCGGGGCTGATATCCTTGGGCGTCATCATTCCGCGTCCAGCTCCCGCATCAGGGCGCGTTCCTCGGCGCGCATTTCGGCCACCTTCCGGCGCAGCAGGCCCAGCCGCGCGTCTCGCGCCTGCTTGCCCACCAGCACCAGACTGCCGCGCTTGCCCGCCAGCAGGTGCTGGAGCGCTGTGCTGTCCGTTGCCACCTCGAATGCGGCGGCGTATTCGAACGGAAACCGGTGGCGGTCATGGCTCTTTGCCGTCCAGGCGTTGAGCATCGGCTCGGTGATCACGTCCCCGGTCAGATCGCTGATCCGCGCCGCCACCTCGGCCCGCGACAGCGGGGTCTCCTTCAGTGCCCGTGACAGCGCCGCGCACAGCTCGGCCGCCATCGCCAGACTCCCGGCCGACGGTTCGGGCGCCTGCGGCACGATGTAGTAATTTTCAAGGTCCAGTTGCCGGGGATCGTTCGTGTGCCGCGCCATCTCACCGGGCCTCCCGGCCGGGGCTGAGACGGGCCGTCACGACAGGCAGGGGTGCCGTGACGGCCGCGCCCGTCTCCCCTACACTGCGATCGCCACAACCGACAGTGAGGGGAAAGCCGATGTCATCCGACTGGCTGGAAGAAACCGAGGAGCTGATCCAGGGGCACACGATGATGTTCGTGTGCCTGGCCGGTGCGCTCATCGACAAGGGCCTGCTTACCAGGGAGGAAATGGTCGAAAGGCTGCAAGTGACGGCGGACTTCGCCAGGTCGCAGATGGGGGACGGCGTGGCGGAGCCAATCGAAGGCGCGGCTGATCTGATCACTGAGTTCACCGGAATATTCTCCAACACGAAAAGCGCCATGGAATTCACGACAACCGCGACTGCGCTTCAGCGAATGCTCGCGCGGCGGCAAGGGCGTGACGGAGACGGCGAAGACGAAGACGAAGGTGGTGCCGTTTGACAGGGCCCTTGCTTCGAACCTTTCTCTTCTTGGCCATGTCTAGGCAGCCTCCTCGTCTTTGCCATTGC
>TARA_R110000868_G_scaffold248282_4_pt1 | contig 10123 bp, 5 predicted proteins | sample TARA_R110000868 | Tara Oceans TARA_R110000868 (sample SAMEA4397489) | marine metagenome | biome: Polar Biome; feature: [SRF] surface water layer (ENVO:00010504); material: water (ENVO:00002006), including particulate matter (ENVO:01000060) such as... | depth 5 m | reverse complement strand
CATTGCCGCGCCATCAAACTGAGTCAGTCTTCCCATATTATTATTGATATTGATCATGCCTGAACCGTCGCCTACTGCAATATCAAAAGATAAGGCCATAGGTGCAGACTGGACGCATCTTTGATAGATCGAATCAGTTTTACGCTTTAATTGAGCCGCCCATTGGGCACTTGAATTAGTATCTTTAATAAAAATCTTATTAAGTGTTTTGTCTGCCAAGACAGTATAACTTTTGTCTTTGATCTTAAAGTCACAGATATTCTTGGCCGCACTTGTTAGACTTTGAGTCGAGCGCTGAAAACGAGTGTTTGGAAGATACAGGTTCGTCATACTCATGATGCCGGAGTCATTAGCATTTTGCTGTTGCAAGATCTCTTCAGGAGCGTCCATTAAGTAACACTTACTGGCAAAGGCATAATCCATACTTGGTACAGCGTAATTCTCATTATTATTATAGCGAGCTATATTGCTATCAATCCATGAGGCGTGCCCTCTTAGTGAAGCATAAACGCCAGGTAGACCTTTTTGACCACAACCGAGACCAAAGTTAGTGACACCAACTAATGTCGATTTACCGTTAACAATAGCGACAAGTGGCCCACCTGAATCACCCTGACATGAGTCTTTGCCACCTAAAGCTTCACCGGCACATTCATGCTTGCTAGAGATCGCACCTTTATAAGCCTCGACAGCACTGCAAGTGGCATTGTCGATGAAAGGTAGTGTTACTTCATGTAGGTCGTTTCCGTAGACGGTCCCAATTGATGTCATATTACCGCGACCAATCGCCTTGAGAATCGTCTCATCATTAAGTGCGATTTGACCGCGATTAATATCAGCAGGAACCACAAAGCCGTCAGCTTGTGATTGATCAAAAAATACTAGGGCGATATCATTGAACGTTCCGGCGTATTGTTGATGTGAGATCACTGCGTGGACATCAATGACTTTGAGTGTATTAACACCGTCTTGTTTTAGCCCAGCTAGTAATTTAAATTTTCTAGTTTTAGAAGCGACACAATGAGCAGCTGTAACGGCCACTCCTGGTGCAATCGCAGTCGAGCCACAAAATGCACTATTTAAAGTTCCATCCATTGATAATTGGAGAAAGAAGTTTTGAGCACCGGTTTTCGTTCCACCGATGATCTTGTCGCTTGGCTTGGCCCAAGAAGTAAGAGGAGAAAGGGTAGTTAATAGCGCAATCAATGCCAAATTCTTCATAGGGCTTCCAGATAAAGTTATAGGGGTTTTTACCGCGAAGTGATGGTTTGATAGGGGAAAAGTGAAAACTTGGTAATCTTTATAGATTGGACTTTCTAATTGTAGATAATGCGGATTTTGGAGTCGCCCAAAGTGGACTTTTCTAAGTGTAAATTGACAGGAATACGGTCAGTTAGGGCCTTTACGTGAGAGATAAGGCCAATTTGTTTACCACGGCTTTGCACACTGGAGAGCACTTCAAGCACATCATCAATCGAGTCGCGATCCAAAGTCCCAAAGCCTTCATCGATGAAAAAGGCGTCGACTTCTGTTTGGCCGCGAGTTAGTTCGGCTAGAGATAAGGCCATGGCCAAGGAAACTAAGAATGTTTCACCACCTGAGAGAGTTGAAACTTTACGTTCACCACCGCCACGCCAATGATCCACGACTAAAAAGTCTTGGCTTTGTTTTTTATTTTCAAGCAGGGTGATTTGATAGCGCCCCTCACACAAGTGCTCGAGTTCTTTATTCGTCTGCTCAACAAGGCGCTCTTCAACTAGTCCAAGCGCAAAGCCTCTAAATTCATCTTGTCCTAGGACCTGGGCTAGTGTGTCCCAGCGGACTTTGCTGGAAAGGGCCATGTCCAACTCGCGCTTAAAAGACTCCATCTCTTTTCTTTTCTTAGCATCAATTTCAAGTGACTTTCTAAGTTCAATTAATTCAGTGTCAATAGACTTAAGGGCCGAGACTGCGAGTTCAAACTCAGGCAAAAAGAAGCTTTCAAACCAAACAGTGATCTCACTGCTAGCAGCCTCAACTTCCTGAGACTGCTTGAGTTGCTTAATTTTACTCAGTCCCCGTGCAAAACCGGAGTTGCTATCCACTTCACCTGTAAGAGTCTGAGCGCTTAGTTGTGCTAAAGTGCGCTCAAGTTCGACTCTAGCTTTTTTGAGTTGCTCGACGATAAAGCTATATCTAGTGCGACAGTGCTCACTTTTTTGTTCTAATTCTTTTAATAGAGCAGTCCACTTATCTTTTTGGATTGTCCACTCATCTTCATCTTGATCGAGTTTTGCTATCGCCTTGGCGACTGAGCCCTCTGGAATTAATGGTTTAAGCTGAGCTTGGATATGTTGAATTTCTTGCAGTAACACTGTTTGGTTTAAAGCATCTCGGTCGCGATCGTGTGCACGCTCTTTAGCTTCTTTAAGACCGACTTGAACTTTATCATTTAGTGTTTTTTGCTCAACTAGCAATCTTTCTTTTTGTAAACATTGATTAGCTTGCTGTTTTAAATACGCTTTAGCTTTTTCAAAATCTTGTGGCAGTGCCGGAAGTCTGCTTTTAAGGTCTGTAAAAGAGCGTGCTAATTGATCCGAGATCAGCTTAGTTTCTTTATCTAATAACTCTTTCTTGTTTGTTTGCTCAGACCATTCTTTTAATAGTTGGCCGCGTTCAGATTCCTTGGCATCAATTGAGTCCTGTACTTTTTGCTGCTCACCCAAATGCTTTTCAGATTCTTGAAGTCTAGTTTGAGTCGTAGAACGAATATCTCTAAGTTCAGCGGTATCTAAGGTCTTAAATAATTTAAAAATTGAAGTTTCAATTGGCTTTAAGCGCTCAGCATTTGCCTTTTGCTCCTGCTCAATCTTTTTGATTTCAGAACTGATATCATGAGATTTAGCCAGCAGCGCCTCTGTGCGAACCTGCTCATTGGCAATCTCTTTTTCCAGCGCTCTTAGTTGCTCTAGCGTTGTGCCTGCATCTTCGCTAACGCTTTCTTGAGTTTTCTTATTAACTGAATGTTCATGGCTTATACCTTGATCACAGGCCAGGCAATGATCAGTATTCAGATTCTCTTGCTGGATAAGCTTAATAGCGTGACCAAGTTCGATTTGATATTTTTTTAGGTTTAAATTCTCAAACGATGCGATCTTAAGCTTAAGATCAGCTTGGCGCGACTCTATCTGTTTGGTTAGTTCGCTTAAGTCGTTTGATTTTGCTGAAGACTTTCTGGTGAGCTCAACTCCAGAGCGCTGAGCTTCCTCTAAAGTTGGAAGCGCCTGTGTTAGTTCTTCAAGATTCTTTTGTTCTTGTTTGAGTTTGGTCAAATCGATTTGAGTTTCTCTCGCTTCGGTTTGCCTCTTTTTTAGCTCTTTAATCTCATTTGCTATCAGATCCCCGCGTTTTTTGATGGCTTGCAATCGCTCGCATGAGTTCGCCATATTTGCTTGGGTAATAGCAAGCTTTTTCAGCCCCTCATCCCATTCTCCCATAAGCGCTTCTACGGCCCGTAGCGAGATCTCTGACAATTGTTCGTACTCAGGTTCAGGTGCTAGTTTTTCAAGCTCTGATTGAACAGCAGTAAGGCGAATTTGAATTTTCTTATGTTCTTCTTCCCAAAGCTTCTCTTTCTTCGCTCTAAGTTGTTCGTTACTGGCAATTGATTGTTCAGTAACAATTTTTTGACCTAGGGATTTTTCTAACTCTAGGGCTAGTTGGAGCTTAGGACGTCGTTGATCGCGAATAGTTTTGAAGTCATCGTATTTGACCTGCCATTCCCTTTGTTCGTCCTTTTTGACCTGCAAACGATCATTCGCCCCTTTAAGCTCTAGTGTCGCCGCATCTTCATCTGATTTGTAGCGTGAAACATCTTCGATCCACTTCACCAGTTCTTTTAAAGTTTTCTGATCTTTGATGAATTTCTCATGTTTTTTGTCCACATCAGGGCGTAGCTTTTCGAGCTCCGTGATGCGTTTGCGCATCTGGGTCAACTCTTCTTCACTAAAAGGCAGACCTCCATCCAGTCTGGCTTCAAGCTCGTTCACTTGAGAGGTGATAGTCTTCACCTTTTCCTTAAGTGACTTACTTAGCTTTGACAGAAGCTCTGCTCCTGCCAAATTTTCTAAAATGGCCTTTCGATCGCTAAAGCTAGCAGTTAAAAAGTCGGCAAACTGGCCCTGGTTCAAAATGATTGTTTTCTTAAATTGTTCAAAGTTTAGACCAACCACTTCTTCGATTGGCTTTTCTGTCATCTGACCATTGGCCAGTAACTCACGTGTATACTTAGGGCGAAGCACACCGTGTTTATCGACATGCTTTCGACAGCGCCAAAGTGCGCGGTAGCAAATACCATTAGATTTAAACTCTAAGTCGATACTAGCTTCTTCTTCATCTTGAGTGACATACTCCCATTGATTGAGAGTCTTCTTGTAAGTGTTGCCATAAAGCGCAAGAGAGATTGCAGTTAAAAGAGAAGACTTTCCCGAACCAGTGGCGCCAGTGATCGCAAACAGTTCTTCTTCGCCCAAAGCATCGTTGAAATCAAGTACGTGGACACCGCGTAGGGAAGTGATATTAGTGAGAGTTAGTTTTACAAACCTCATGACTCGTCGATCTCCTCAATGAGAGATTTAAAGTCTTCAACCAATTGCTGCGTTGGCTTTTCACTTGGGAATTTCTTTTTGTAGTAAAGATTAAAAAGCTCTTCCATATTAGCGGCGCCACTATTGAAATTTGAAATGACGTGGGCGCGCTCTTTGTCTTCTGCTTTTAGTTCCTGTGATGAATTCTCAAGTTGCAGTGATAATAATTCCCATTGAAGCTTAGTTTTTTTCAAAGCTTCTCTTACTTGGTCGGCCATGCCACTGCTAGCACCAGTCATTTTAATTTTGACTTCTAAAAGTCCGGTCAAATTAAAATTTGATTCCTCTTTATCCAAAACTTTAACCAAATCCTTGGCAAACTCTTCTCCGCTTAGTTGAACACTAATAACAGGTCGAAACTCTGGGATTTCAATAAAACTTTGAGCAATCTCATCTCCACTCCAATCTAGAATTGAGATTTTCTTATCTCTTGCTTCGTTGAAACGAAAGCGGATAGGAGAGCCCGGATAGATGGCACGAGGATTCGTTTTTCTTAGTTCTTGTTTTTGGTGAATATGTCCAAGAGCTAGATCGTGATAAGGTAGTCCCCAAAGTCCTGTGGGTAGTCCATCAAGACCTGAGATACTTACACTTTGTTCACTCCCGGCTAATCTGAAACCACCAAAAAGATGATGGGCGACAAGTAGGCGCTGCTCGTGCTCACTTTCAGTCTTTGGCTCGCTTTCAATAAATCGTTGCAGCACATCGACAATGCCTGCCTCAATTAATTGTTCAGGGTTTTCCAGCATCACCCTAGGAAATTCTTCTTCAGAAACGAGTTTGCGATTTTGCACATACTCTAAGACTTCGTGACTTCTAAAAAAAGGTAATAAATGAATATTCCAGTTTTTACCTTTGGCCTTCAAAGTAAAGACATGTTGTTCGGGCCTAAAGTCTAGTGCGTTAGGGAAGCGGCCAATGACATGGACTCCCTGGAGCTTTAAAAAAGACTGAGGCGCCTGAAGGAATCGACCTGAATCGTGATTTCCAGCAATAATAAAAATACTTTTACCTAGCTGACTAATACGGCTTAGGAAGGAGTAGTAGACCTCTAGGGCATCGTGGGGAGGGTGAGGTGTATCGAATACATCTCCGGCCATGATGAGGGCATCAATCTCTTGCTCAATGAGAATATTTTCCAACCAGCTTAGAAACAATTGTTGCTCTTCTAAGCGTGAAACTTTGAAGAGCTTCTTTCCTAAGTGCCAATCGGAAGTATGTAGGATTTTCAACCTAGATCCCCGCGGTAAATTTAATTGGCCGGACCCTGATTGCTACCACCACTGCCACCGTCGTTCTTGCCACGACCGCCACGTCTGCCTCTTCCACCTCTACGGCGCTTTGGCTTAGGACGCTCTTCATCACTGTCGCCTCTAGGCGCAGCTTGGGGCTGTGGTTTTGGTGCAGCTTCTTGCTTTTGTGGCTGTGCTTCTTCTTGAACCGGTTCACTAGTTGGGCCATCGTCTTCAGCAAACAAGCTAACTTCGCGGTCAAAATCTTTAGCCGCTTTTTCACTGTCTAGCTCAAGACCAACAACAACTTGTGTTTCGTCTTGGAAGAAGGGTAGCTCTCTAGGGAATTGATAATCTTTTGGCGGTGTAACTTTTGGGTCGTACTGGTTAACTGAGTAGCGACGTTTTCTGCCTTGATCAGTCACCATTTCAAATTGCTCAATAAGAATATGAGTGCGGTAGACGCGCCCAATATCTCCACCGGCGGTGATGATAATACTGCCTTCTTTTGGCAGCATTTTTTTCTTCTCAACATAGACCGCGTCTTCAAACTTCATACAGCATTTAATCTGGCCGCAAACTCCATTGATCTTAGTTGGAACTAAGGCAAGGTTTTGGTTTTTGGCCATCTTGATTGAAACACTACCGTAATTTTTTAAGAACGATGAACAACAAGTTTGTAGTCCACAGACACCGATAGCGCCGATGGCTGCAGCTCTATCTCTAACAGAGATTTGGCGAAGCTCGACACGTATACGCAGTTGCCCGACTAGCTCTTTAACGAGTGATCTGAAATCAACTCTGTTGGGAGCGTTAAAGTAGAACACCGCTTTTTTTCCATTTTGCGTGTATTCAACATGCGTCAGGGTCATGTCCAAATTATGTTTTTCAATAAGACGTTTGGCGATGATATCGGCTTCACGTTCTTTGTGAATATGCTCGCGCTGAAGCATCAAGTCTTCGCTTGTGGCAGCTCGATTGATGGGACGGAACTTGCCCATGTTTTCATGATAGCTAATTTCATAGGGAAACGAGTTAACATAACCAACGGATAAACCGCGATCACTCATAGCGACGACTTGTTGGCCGTAACTATAGTTTCGTTTTCCTACTAGGAAAGTATGAGGTCTTGAGTTACCTGGAAATCTTACGCGTACGAGTTGAAGCTTTTCACCAGAAGCAAAACTTTCACCCTGATCTTCACCGGCGTCGTTATCTTCTTCGCCTTGATCTTGATCGGATAAATCTTGTTCAATTACTTCATCGCCCTCGTCATTAATTTTTTCGTCGTCGACTTCAGGTTGACCGTCTTGAGACGGAATATGTTGCATGACATTAAGTCCTTAATCATTGTTTGATCACAAGTTGTATTGTCGGTTTTTTACGTGAAAATGTCTACCGAGTCAGTCGCTAATTGGGGCGTTGCGATAGGCTCAATGTTGCATTAATCAGCGAAAAGAATCGCTCTGCGCTGGAGTTATTATAGATTTTTGAAATATGACCATGGTGTGTAGAGTCAATTATCTCTTCGAGGATACTAGAATCAGCAATATTATACTGGGCCCAAGTTAAAATACCGGTCACCATATTGGCTTCTAAATAGGACTTCGACTTCACTATGGTTGCAAGTTCACCGGCAAGTGCCGCCGTTTTCTCGCTTAACTCTAAAGGTGAGTCATAGAGCTCAGGGTAGGACTCACTCCATGCACCTAAAAATTGCGACAATGATTGATCTGCTGCAGGGGTGGGGAGTTTTCGATTGTGATTTTCTTGAAGTTTAAGTTTGATGCCGCGACTTTCAATTGTCTGCATTAAAGAATTAGAACCCGTTTGCAAAAATATTATGGTGCAAAAATCGCTGGGCTCTTCAAGTGTTTTTAAAAGTTTATTGGCATAGGCATCGCCAATGCATTGAGGTTTATCGACGATGATAAATCGCCATGGCAATTCCAGGGGACGATGGGCCATGGCCTGAAATAGCGGGTCGAAATCTTTATTCTCAATTTTATAATTTCCATCACTGGGACTAAGCCACAAAATATCTGGGTGACCTTGTTCAAGACGTCGCTTACAAACTTCAATTGAGGCACCATCGTCGGCTAAGACTTTTAGTAAGAAATTCGTTGTCCACTTGGTGAGAATCTCTTCTTCACTGGCGTTAAGAATATAAAAATGGGCTAGACTGCGGAGTCGATAGCGCTTAAGCAGACTATTTTCTAATAGATCAGACATGATTAATCGTCGTGATGAGGATACTGCTCTTTTTTGGCCGTCAGCAGTTGTTCAAGTCTCGCGATAATATCTTCATTGACGGCTTCGAATCCTCGCTCCCCATTGATAACAGAAATTCTATTTGGGAAAAGTTGCGCGGCCATATCGTAGCCTTCAACTAATTTTGCGTAGAAATTATCGCCTTGGCGCTCGAAATAATCCTTAGGAGCATTTCTAATCTTTTGACGGGCATGAGAAGTGGCCACACCAATTCGTAAATAAAAAGTCAGATGCGGCACAAGGCATAGTGGAAAGGCGCGGTGAAGTTCTAGAACTGTTGCGGCGCCGAGATCTCTGGCCAAGCCTTGATAGGCTAGTGTGCTATCGATATAGCGATCGCAGATGATGACTGTGCCGGCCACAGCGAGCTCTTTCATAACAACTTCGTGTAAAAGTTGTGCTCTTGAGGAGGCAAATAAATGGGCTTCGGCCAGTGGGTGAAGATCGTGATTCGCTCCAAGGACAGCTTGGCGTAAACGTTCTCCAAATGGAGTTCCACCTGGTTCACGAACTACTAAAACACGCATACCACGCTTTTCGAGGTGCTCGATGACGGACTGAATTTGAGTTGATTTACCGGCGCCTTCGATACCTTCAAAGCTTAGAAAGTAAGATCCAGGAAAGGCTGGAGTTCTGAAAGTTGACAGTAATTCGGGCGTAGGTGTGTGTTTATTCATGGGCAAACGTTAGCACAATCTGCCACGTCGGCTCAATAGGATTGACTAGTATGAGTCGTAAACATCGTCGTTTATTTGATCTACTGCGCCAGATTCACCGATATTTGCCCCATCATCTTCACCATAGATTTTGGCGAAGTCCTCTTCGGCCTTTTTAGCATCGGCAGGGAAGCGATCACTAGCGTAGTCAATATCCCCTTCAATTCCTTCTTCGCGCAGCTCCCTTTGATAGTCATCATCCGGGTTAATGGTGTCGCGCGATAGTTTTGATCCAATTGGATCTTGCTCTAGGGGACGATCGTTATCGTAAGTAAAGTCGTCATTATTTGGTTGGTAGGGCTTAACAGTTTTTTTGAATGCTTTGGACTTTCTAAAACTATTGGCCGAGTTGTTATTAGTTGGAGCTCGGTTGACTCGATTAATAACTCGCTCTGAGAGTGGAGTCGTATCGCGTTTGACATCTTGGCCAAGACGACTGGGAGCAATCGGTTGACCCTTAACTCTTGGAGCGACAGGCCTTTGTTTAATATTTACGTTGTCAGGAGCACTTGAAACTTCCGGCGTGCTTGGTCTTGATGCCAGCCACGAAGCAAGAATCAAACCCATGGCCATGGCAAGAACTGTGGCGATCACTACTTTTGGAAGTGGTCCATGTTCAGTTTCCTTAGCCACACTAACTTCTTGAACTCTACCAGCTTTACCCGATTGTAAGTTTTCGAGATAGGCTAGGGAGGCGATAGCGTCAGTCTCCATCGCTCTTGTATTGTGATTAATATCACCGAGGCTTTGCTCGACTTCATCAAATGAATTATTAAAGACCTGCCACTCTGGCATGAAAGGAAGTTCCCCTGAAGGAACGATATCGCGACGATCAAACTCTTCAATCTCGTAGAGTCTGCCCCAACTATGACCACCGTCAGTGCTGACTTGATCACTAATTAATATTTTTCCAGTATTAACCTTTTCTTGAATTTCAGAAGCGTTAAATGGCCCGAGTTTTTTTCCTTCGCGCAGAACATGAAATACTTCTTTTTCAATATTCAAATCATTTCTCGCCACAAGTTGCGGGCGACGACGTTGGAAAAAAGGATGTTGTAGAATCGGCATCCACTCTTCAGCGGCAAATTGAGAAACAAAACATGAGATTGGAAAATTTGGATCTTGTGCTACGTATGCCTTCAAGTCTTGATTCCAGATAGGGCCTAGACGTGTTTCATCAAAACGAACCTCAAACAACTCTTCCGCTGGAAAAGCTTTTGCTGAATCAACAATCAGGCTTTTTAAGCCCTCGATATGATCACTTTGAATAAGATCATCG